>Ga0208830_1000138_pt1 | contig 40650 bp, 42 predicted proteins | sample DeeseametaMP2634_FD_184169 | JGI IMG/M metagenome (GOLD analysis project Ga0208830, IMG submission 184169) | Marine microbial communities from the Deep Atlantic Ocean - MP2634 (SPAdes) | ecosystem: Environmental > Aquatic > Marine > Oceanic | place: Northeast of Antigua and Barbuda, North... | reverse complement strand
CATTTTTATGCAAAGGCACACATGAAGTAATAATTTTTTTTGATTTTTTTAAATTATAAGTAATTTTATTTATAAATTCTTTTTCTTGTGGGGCACCAATTATAAAAATTGTTCCTTTAAAAGATTCTGATATTAAATTTATTAGTTTTGAAAATCTTTCATTTGGCCATTTTTTAAACTCTGCTTTATTTGTTGATGAAATAACAATCCATGGTTTTGATTTTTTTTTGTATTTTTTTTTTATTTTTAGTAATGATTTTTTTTCAATAAAAAAATTTGGTTTTATTTTGTTTTTTTTTATTTCATGTGAATCTAAAAATATTCTTGCTTTTTCAAACGGTCTTTCAATTTTAGAACTTTTAGGCATAATATTTTTTTTTGATAAAAAAAATTTTTGTAATCCATATCCATATCCCAATCTTTCTTTAACCCCAGCTAACAAACCAGCTAATGCGTATTTTAAACTTTCATGAAATATCCATATTTTTTTTATATTATTTTCTTTTAGAGATTTTGAAATTTTGAAAAAACTAAATAGATTTGTGAAAATACCTCTAGAATCATCTAAATTTATTATTTTTTCTATAAAAGGATCTGCACTTAATAATTCTTGAGCATTAGTTGTTTTTTTTGAAAATAAAATAATTTTTTTTTCTTCAGTTTGTCTTGCTACTGCATGAATATATGGCAGATGCCAAATAAGATCTCCCATACCATTATAAGAATGAATTATAGCTGTTTTCATTATCTATATTTTAGCCTAAGAGCTAATCCTCCTATCCATGGAGATATTGCAACGACAATTAATAAATATCCGATTAATATTTTAAATTCTTGACTAATTTGATTAAAAATAATTTCAGAATTTGATGCTTCTATACCAAAAATTAATACCGGAATATAAAGTGGCAGCGTTATTAAAGATATAATCGAGGTTCCTTTATTAAAACCAAGTACTAAAGCTGATGTGACCGCTCCTATCATGCATAAAATTGGAGTTCCAATTAAGAGAGATATAACAATATTTATTATTTTTTCTGCCTGAAGATCAAAAAGTAATATTAATAAAGGAGTTAAAATAATAATAGGTAGACATGTAATGATCCAAACAGATAATGATTTGGATAAAAAAATTGTCTCAAGTGGTATGCCAGATATGTAAATTTGATCTAACGTCCCATCTTCATAATCATTTTCAAAAAGTTTTTCTATGGAAAAAATTATAGTTAATAATGTTAAAAACCAAATAATTCCAATTAAAAATCTTTTAAGAATGTCCTTATCACCTTGAAATATAAGAGGTAAAATTAATATTGAAAATATAAAAAATAATATGGAAATTATACTTTCATTTTTCTTTCTTAATGAAATTTTGATATCTGTAATTATTAAATTAAAAAAATTCAACATATTTAAAATTAATTAACTGATAAATTAATATTTTTATTTTTGATTTTTATATCATCATGACTTGCAACTATTGCTAAACCATTTAATTGTAAATGTTGCTTTAAAATTTTAAAAAAATTTACAGTATTTATTTTATCTAGACCATTAGTAGGTTCATCTAAGAACCATATTTTACTATTTGATAATATTAATCTAGAAAGAGAAACCCTCCTTTTTTCTCCTGATGATAAATTTTCAACTTTAATATCTAAAAGATCCTTTAAATTAAAAATTTTTATAGCTTTTTCAAAATTTTTAGTTGTTAGATTTCTTTTAATTTTAAGATAAAAATTTAAGTTTTCCCTAACTGTTAAAGCAGTTTTTATTGCATTTTCATGTCCAATATATTCAAAATACTTAAAATATTCGTCTTTTAATATATTTATATTTTTTTTGTTAATAATTATTGACCCAGATATAGGTTTTAATAATCCGCTTAGGATTTTTAATAAAGTTGTTTTACCTGAACCATTAGCACCTTTAATGACAAGAAGTTCCTTGTTATTAATCTTGAAATTAAGGTTTTTAAATAATAATTTGTTGCCTCTAATACAGGAAATGTTTTTTATTTCAAAAAAAGACATTAATTTTATTTAATTAAGTTTTATATTGTAATCAATAAAGAAATTCTATGAATTTAAATATTAAAAAAAGTTTTACATTAAATAATAAAATTTACTATTACTACAGCCTAAAAGAGTTTGAAAAAAAAACTAATTTTAAAATTCAAAATCTTCCATTTTCTATACGAATTCTTTTAGAAAATCTATTACGTAATCAAAATGAAAATAGTAATAATATTAATCAAATTGAAAATTTAATTAAAAATTCTACTTCTTCAGAAATTTTTTTTAAACCTAGCAGAATATTAATGCAAGATTTTACCGGCATACCCGTAATAGTAGATTTGGCAGCTATGAGGGATAAGGTTTTTAAAATGGGACAAAATATAAAAAAAGTTAACCCATTTATTCCTGTTGATCTTGTTGTAGATCATTCAATAAATGTTAATTTTTTTGGTAACAATAATGCTTTTAAAATGAATGTTAAGAAGGAATTTAAAGAAAATTCAGAAAGATATGATTTTTTAAAATGGAGCCAGTTATCCTTTCAAAATTTTAAAGTTATTCCACCAGGAAATGGTATATGTCATCAAATTAATTTAGAATATTTAGCCCAAGTTGTAAGTAGAAAAAAAATTAGTAAAGGGATATTAGTTTATCCTGACACTGTAGTTGGAACAGATAGCCATACTACTATGGTTAATTCATTAGGTGTTCTTGGATGGGGAGTAGGCGGAATTGAAGCTGAAGCTGCTATGTTAAACCAACCGATGCCAATAACCGTTCCTGATGTAGTTGGCGTTAATTTAAAGAAAAAACTAAAAGAAGGTGTAACTGCTACAGATTTAGTACTTAGTTTAACCAATCTTTTAAGAAAAAAAAATGTAGTTGGAAAATTTGTAGAATTTTATGGTGAGGGCATTAAAAAATTATCTTTGCCTGATAGAGCCACTATATCAAATATGGCTCCAGAATATGGAGCAACTTGTGGTTTTTTTCCAGTTGATAATGTAACAATTAACTATTTGAAATTAACAGCAAGAAGCAATGAACATATTAATCTTGTGAAAAAATATTTAAAACTACAAAATTTATTTAATGAAAAAATTAATGAAAAAATAAAATTTAATAAAAAAATATATTTTGAATTAGATAAAATTGAGCCATCTGTTGCTGGACCAAAAAGGCCACAAGATTTAGTTAAACTATCGGAAATATCAAAAAATTTTAAAAAAAATTATAATTTAAAAGAAAAAAAAAAAGAACTTGGAAATGGGAGTATTGTAATTGCTGCAATAACTAGTTGTACAAATACATCCAATCCTACTTTGATGGTTGCTGCAGGATTAGTAGCAAAAAAAGCTTTTCAATTAGGTTTAAAGACTAAACCTTGGGTTAAAACTTCATTAGCACCTGGAAGCAAAGTAGTAACTGATTATTTAAAGAAAGCAAATTTACAAAAATATTTAGATAATTTAGGTTTTAATTTAGTTGGATATGGTTGCACTACCTGTATTGGCAACTCAGGACCTTTAGAAGATAAAATTGAAAAAAAAATTATAAAAAAAAAACTTATAGTTTGTTCAATTTTATCTGGCAATAGAAATTTTGAAAATAGGATTAATTATATGGTTAATGCAAATTATTTGGCATCCCCACCTTTAGTAATAGCTTTTGCAATTTTTGGAAATATTAATATAAATTTTTATAAAGAACCATTAGGAATAGATAAAAGAAATAAAAAAATTTTTTTAAAAGATATCTGGCCAAAGCAACAAGAAATTGATTTAGTGCTAAATAAAGTTTTGTCCCCAACAATTTTTAAAAAAAGATATTCTAGAATTTTTAAAGGAGAAAAGGACTGGAATAAAAAAAGTAAATTTAATAAATCTGATTTATATAATTGGTCACAAAAAAGTACCTATATAAAAAAACCACCTTTTTTTGAAAAAATAAATAATAAAACAAGGAAAATTAGTAATATCTTAAATGCTAGGGTTATGGCTTTACTAGGCGATTCTATTACGACAGATCATATTTCACCAGCAGGAAGAATAAAATTAGATTCACTTACTTCAAAATATTTAAAAAAAAATAAAGTTAAAACTTATGATTTTAATACGTATGGTGCAAGAAGAGGCAATCATGAAGTTATGATAAGAGGTGTTTTTTCAAATATGAAAATACCTTCTGTTTACGAATTGTCAAAAAGGCATAAAAAAATGAAAGTCCCCTCAATAATTATTGCAGGAAAGGAATATGGAACAGGTTCTTCACGAGATTGGGCTGCCAAAGGAGTTAGTTTATTAGGTGTTAAAGCTGTAGTATTTAAAACAATTGAGAGAATTCATAGAACTAATCTTATTGGTATGGGTGTTTTACCTTTACAATTTCTAGGCAAAGATAATGCGAAAAGTCTTAAAATTACTGGTGCAGAAACTTTTGACTTTATTGATTTGGAGAGTGATTTAATACCCAATAAGATAATAAGATGTTTTATTACTTATAAAAATAAACAAAAAAAAATTATTAAACTTAAGATAAGAATTGATAGTAAAAAAGAGCTTGAATATTTAACAAATGGTGGCATTTTACCCTATGTTTTGAAACAGATTTGTAACGAAGAAAATAGCCAAAATTATGATAATTTGTGATATAATACTATATTTACCTTATGCCTTACGTTGTTAATCAAAAATGTATTAAATGTAAATATACAGACTGCGTCGAAGTTTGTCCTGTAGATTGCTTTTATGAAGGTGAAAATATGTTAATTATTCATCCTGATGAATGTATTGACTGCGGTGTTTGCGAGCCTGAATGTCCGGTTGATGCAATAACTCCAGATACAGATGATGAAGCAAAAGATTGGACTGAAATAAATAAAAAATTTTCTGAAACATGGCCAAATATTACCAAAAAAAAACAAAGTTTTTCCAAAGAAGAACAAGATAAATGGGCTAAAGAGAAAAATAAGAAGGAATTTTTTACTGAAAATGGAGGTAAGGGAGATTAAATGGTAAAAAGAAAAAAAACTTCTAATTTAAAATTTAACAAAGGGGATTATGTAGTTTATCCCACTTATGGACCAGGAAAGATTTTAGCAATAAAAAAAGAAATTATAACTGGTAAGCGTATACAAGTTCTTATTATATCAATAAATAAAAGGGTAATCTTGAGAGTGCCTATTGAAAAAATTAAAGATCTTGGATTACGAAAACTTAGTACTATTAATAGATTAAAGGATGCAATGACTGTTCTTAAATCCAAAGCAAGAAAAAAGAAGAAAACTATGTGGAGTAGGAGAGCACAAGAGTATGAAGAAAAAATTTTATCTGGAAATTTAGTTTTAATAGCAGAAGTTTTAAAAGAATTATACAAAAAAGATTCTTTTGATGAAGCTTCATTTAGTGAAAAACAAATTTATGCATCAGCTTTAGACAGGTTGTCTCGAGAATTAGCCGCTATGAAGAAATTGGATAAGGATACAGCAGCTAAGGAACTTGAAAATATTTTGAAGAGTGCAGCTTAAAAATTATGTTAAAAAAAATAACCTTAATATTTTATTTCTTTTATTTTTTATTCTTCAATGGATTAAGTTTAGCAGCTGAGCGAAATGATAACAATCTTCTCACATTTGGAGCAGGTATTTGGGATTTGAACGATAATCAAACAGCCGGTTTATTTAATGTTGAGTACAGATATGGAACAAGATACGGTCCATTTAAACCGATGATTGGAGGATTAATTAATACTGATCATGGTTTTTATATTTATGCTGGAATTAGAATGGACCTTTATTTAACTAATAAAATTGTTGTAACTCCAAGTTTTGCCCCAGGGCTTTATGAAAGAGGAGATGGAAAAGATCTTGGTCATGCAATTGAATTTAGATCTGGTTTAGATTTAGCTTATAGAAGAAAAAATGGTACTAGAATTGGGGCAGAAGTTCATCATTTATCAAATGCAAGTCTTGATGAAAATAATCCTGGCACAGAAACATTTCTTTTTACATATTCAATACCACTTAATTAAATAATAATGAAGATAACTGTTATAGGAGCTGGATATGTTGGTCTCGTTCAATGTGTTTGTTTGGCAGATTTTGGATTTGATGTTACATGTATTGAAAAAGATTCTGATAAATTAAGAGAACTAAAATTTGGAAGAATACCTTTTTATGAACCTGGTCTTGAAGATCTTTTTAAAAAAAATTTAGAAAATAATAGATTAAATTTTACAAATGAATATTCAGATAATATTTCAAGATCTGATGTAATTTTTATTTGTGTTGGAACACCACCAAAAAAAAACGGCCAAAGTAATTTAAATTTCGTTGACCAAGCTACAAAAGAGATATCAAAAAAAATTAAAGGTTATACCGTTGTAGTATCTAAATCTACAGTTCCTGTAGGAACATCTAGACGTATTGAAAAAATATTAAAAAAAAGGAAATCCTCTAGAATGTTTGATGTAGTTTCAAATCCTGAATTTTTAAGAGAAGGTTCAGCTTTAGAAGATTTTACTAGACCAGATAAAATTGTAATTGGTTGTAGAACATTTAAAGCTGAAAAAATATTAAAAAAAATTTATAAACCTTTAAATCGACCTTATGTAATTACAAATAATGAGACTGCTGAAATAATAAAATATGCAAACAATTCTTTTCTAGCTACAAAAATCACCTTTATAAATGAAATAGCTGACCTATGCGAAAATATTGGAGCTAAGGTCGAAACTGTTGCCAAGGCATTAGGATTAGATGGTAGAATAGGCCCAAAATTTTTACACCCAGGACCTGGCTACGGAGGATCCTGTTTTCCAAAAGACGTTAAATCTTTAATTTATCAAGGTAATAAAAATTCTTCTGATTTAACAATTATTAAAGCTGTTGATAGAGCAAATGAATCAAGAATTAAATCTTTGTTTCAAAGAATTAAAAAAATTATAAAAAATAAATTTAATAATATTCAAATTGGACTTTTAGGTATTAGTTTTAAACCAAATACTGATGATGTAAGAGAAAGTCCGGGGCTAAAATTAGCTAAAGATTTATCCAGGACTAAGGCTAAAATCAAAATATATGATCCTAAAGGTATGGAAAATGCTAAAAAAGAATTACCTAAGTCTATAGAGTTTTGCAATGATGAATATGAAGTTGCTGAAAATTCAAATCTTTTAGTTATTGTAACCGAATGGAATCAGTTTAAAAATTTAGACCTTTTAAAAATTAGAAAATTAATGAAGATACCTGTAATTTTAGATTTGAGAAATATCTATTCAAAGGAAATTATAAAAGACGGTTTTAAATATTATTCAATAGGAAATAATTAAACTAAATATTTTTGGATTGTTTTAACAGTTTTATCTAATATAAAAGATTTAGAGTTGACATATTTTTTTGCATTTGTTCTGATATTTTTTACATAAACAATTTCTTTAATACAATCTTCAATTTTTGAATAGAATTCTGAAAAATTAGTTGCAAGTAAAAGACATTTACAATGTAACATTTCATTTTCTATTTCCTTAAAATTTGACATTTTTCCTGAAATAATTGCACATCCATTTCTAGCAGGCTCAATTGGGTTTTGTCCACCCTTAGGAGGGTAAGATTTTCCTAAAAAAACTGTTTTTATATTTTTATACCATATTTCTAATTGTCCAATTGAATCATCAATTATTATTTCTGTATTCCGTGAAATTGATTTTGATTGAAATAGCTCTGTTAATGGGACATATGAGTTAATTTTTTTTTTAATTTTTGAAGTTCTTTTGATATTTCTAGGAACTATAATTGTTAACAAATCTTTTAAATTTAATTTTTTTTTTAATTTTAAATGGATTCTTGTTGCGAAGATTTCTTCTCCATGATGAGTTGAAGCAGCGAGCCAAACATGGCGATTACCTATTATTTTTTTAGCCTTTTTTTCTAATTCTTGATCATATTGTAATTCTTTATTAGAAAATTTTAGATTACCTATAAAATTTACATTTTTTGTACCAAGTTTTTTAAAATTTTCTTTATCTATTTTTGACATAGTCAAAATTAAAGAAAAGTTAGAAGTTATTTCCTTGAAAAAAAATTTAAAAAAACTCCAATTTCTAAAAGATTTGTCAGACATTCTTCCATTAAGTAATATTATTTTTATCCCATATTTTTTTGTTTCATTTAAAATTATTGGCCAAAATTCAGATTCCATCCATATAACAAGTGAGGGTTTCCAGTAATTAAGAAATTTTTTAATAATCAAAGGATTATCTTGAGGAGTAAATTGATGGAAGATATTTTTATTTGTAATTTTTTGTGCAAGCAAAGCTGATGTTTTAGTATTTGTAGTAAGTAATATTTTTATTTTAGGTTTAATTTTTCTGATTTTTTTTATTAAAGAAACTGTTGCAAGGTACTCTCCTATGCTAGATGCATTAATCCAAATTAAATTACCTTTCGGTCTTTTTACTGATGAGAAAGCAAATCTTTCTTTAATTCTAGTGTTTATTTCTTTGTTTTGAAAAATCCTAAAAAAAACAATAACAATTACTATAGGTAGAAAAATTACTGATAAAATTTTATATATAAGAAGTAAAAACTTGCTCATTTATCTTATTCATTCATAACAAATAATTATTATGTTTTACAACATAAATTACTATATTAACATTTCTAAATATTAAATAATGAGAAACAATTTAAATATTTCTATTTTTGGTTTGGGGTACGTTGGTCTTCCTTTAGCTATAAAATTGTCAAATTATTTTAATGTTTTAGGATTTGATAATAATAAACAAAGAATAAAAGAATTAAAAAGTTTTTTAGATAAAAATAATGAAGTTAGCTCTAAGCAATTAAAAAAATCAAAGTTACAATACTCTACTAATATAAAAGATTTAAAAAATTCAAATATTTTTATTGTAACTGTTCCAACACCAGTAACTAAATCTAACCAACCAGATCTAAAACCTTTATTGATAGCCTGTAAAGATATTGGAAAAATTATATCAAAAGGATCTGTAGTGGTTTTTGAAAGTACGGTGTATCCAGGTGTTACTGAGGAAATTTGTGGACCACAAATAAAAAAATATTCTAATTTAATTTCTGGAAAAGATTTTTATTTAGGATATTCTCCTGAAAGAATGAATCCGGGAGACAAAGTTCATTCAGTTGACAAAATAACCAAAGTTGTTTCAGGCGATTGTAATAAAACAGTATCAATTTTAAAAAAAATCTATGGAAAAATTAATTCTGGTAAAATTTTTGTAGCTAAAAATATCAAGACTGCTGAAGCGGCAAAAGTTATTGAAAATACTCAAAGGGATATAAATGTTGCCTTTATAAATGAAATCACAAAGCTTTTTAAAAAAATTAATATAAATATTTATGATGTGTTGAAAACAGCTGGAACAAAATGGAATTTTTTAAATTTCAAGCCTGGTTTTGTTGGCGGTCATTGCATAGGTGTTGATCCTTATTATTTAGCTTATTTAGCAAAAAAGAAAAAAGTTGAACCAAATTTAATTCTTTCTGGAAGAAAAGTTAACAATGATTTTCCTATATTTTTAGCTCAATACATAAACAATATTATCAGTAAAAAAAATAAAATTTTAGTTTTAGGTATAACATTTAAAGAAAATGTAAGTGATTTGAGAAATACAAAAGTTATAGATTTGATAAGATCATTAAAAAAGAAAGGTCATACAGTTGATGTAAATGATCCATATGCATATGAAAATGAAGCAAAAAAAATGGACTTAAATCTTACATCACTATCTAAAAAAGATAAGTATGACACAATTATTTTGGCAGTAGCCCATGATAGTTATAAAAAATTAAATTATTCTTTTTTTAATAAAAAACTGAATAAAAATGGAAAAATTTTTGATTTAAAAGCAATTTTGAAAAATAAGAAATTTCCGAAAGGAATAGAGTATATAATTCTTTAAAAAGTTATTTTTAAATTTTTAAGGGATGAGAGTATTTTTACTGCAAAAAAATTTTTAGGTAATAGATTTATTTTCTCTTTTTCTTCTTTTCCATATCCTGTCAGAACAAGAAAACCTTTTTTTAGGCCTTTAGAATTTGCAGCAATTAAATCATTTATTTTATCGCCAACCATCCAAGAATTTTGTAAATCAATTTTAAATAATTTTTTTGCTAGTAAAAACATACCTCCATTAGGTTTTCTACATGGATGATTTTTATGTTTATAGTTTCCTTTTGCTAATGGATGGTGTGGGCATGCAACCACACCATCAATTCGTACTTTTTTTTTTTGTAGTTGATTCATAATTTTTTTTTGAATTTTTATAAAATCACTCCAAGTATGTATACCTAAGCCTATGCCACCTTGATTGGTAATTAATATTACAGGAATTTTTTTCTTGTTACATTTCTTGATAATTTTATCACTGCCCATAACTAATTTCATGTCTTTAACTTTCATGGTATAATCTTTCCAATCAACTAAGACTCCATCTCGGTCTAAAAATAAACATGGTGAATCTTCAAAATTCTTTTTTGAAAGTTTTTCTACCCATATATTTTGTTTGTTAATTTGTTTATATTTCATAATAATTGACTTTAATATTTATATTTTATTCTGTGAAAAAAAAACCAATTAAAATTTTTCTTTTCCTTATCTTTTTCTTTTTTTCGAATAATGTTTTTTGCTTTAATTACAAATCAATCCACGAATTTGAAATTTTTCGAAATAATAAAAAAATAGGTTTTTACAAACTATCTTTCCAAAGTATAGAAGATAAAATTCTTGTACATACACAAATTGAGATGATTGTTAAATTAGGAATAATACCAATTTTTAAATATTTTCATGAAGGTAAAGAAATTTGGATCAATAATCAATTTATTGAAGCAAAAACTACTACAAAAAAAAACGGTAGAAAGTTTAAATTTACAGCAAAAAGAAAAGGTTCAAAAATAGAAATAAAATCTAGAGGAAAGGTTTTCTTAGTTGATGGTAATAGTTTAATTACATCGTATTGGCACCAAAATTGGTTTAAAAAGAAAATATTAATTGATAGTCAACATGGAAAAAAGAGATTGATACATGTTGAAAAAAAGGATTTTGAAAAAATTAAAACCTCAAATAATACTATTTTTGCGCAAAGATACAAAGTTATAGGAACACAGAACAAGCCTAATGGAAAAAAAATAGATTATGATATTTGGTATGATGATAAAGGTAGATGGGTTAAAATTAATTTTTTTCTTAAAAAATCATTAATTGAGTATTTTCTTGTAACTAAATATTAATTTTTTATAATTAATTCAATGATTAATAAATTAAAAATTTATATTATAATCTTTTCATTTCTCACCATAGTGCATAATGCTTTTGCCTTTGATAAAAAAGGCAATGCATCTTTTATTACTGAAATAAAAACGGGTGTTGTAGCACATGACACAGGTTTTTTTGGAAGACAAAAAGAAAAAGGATTAGATTCGACATTTGAATTTCTCTTTAGAGAAATAAATTATAATTTACTTTGGTTAGGTAAGCCGAGACCTCATATTGGTGCAACAATTAATATGGGAGGAGATACTAGCCAAGCTTACGCAGGAGTTACTTGGGACTATAAATTACCAAAAAGAATGTTTTTTAATTTTAGCTGGGGACTAGCTTATCATAATGGCGACAAGATTCATTCTGCCAGTAATGTTCAAACAGATAAAAAAGAATTAGGATCAAGTATACTATTTCGTGAAGCTGCAGAAATAGGTTGGAATTTTTATGGTAAAGATTCTATTTCGTTAAGGTTTGATCATATATCAAATGCAAATCTTTGGGGTGAAGGTACAAACGAGGGTCTAGATACTTTCGGTATTGTTTATAGTTATCGTTTCTAAAAAAATCATTTAATTGAATATTTTTTGATTAAGTTTTGCTGTAATATTGTAAAAATTATAGTTAATGGTAAAAAACCAAATACCTTAAAAGATACCCAGAAATCTGTTGAAAAATTTCTCCAAATAATTTCATTTAAAATAGCCATTACTACAAAAAAAATTCCCCACCTTATAGTTAGTATATTCCAGCCAACATCATTTAGTTTGATTAAACTTGATAGATAAATTTTCAAAAAATTTTTTTTTAATGCCAAACCTAAAAAAAGAAAGGTTGAAAATAAAATATACACAATTGTTGGTTTTAATTTTATAAAAGTGGGATCTTTAAAAAAAATAGTAAGGCCGCCAAAAATTAGGACTAAGAAAGAAGTTATTAAAAGAGGAGTAGAAACTTTTTTATAATACAAATAGCTTGCAACTAGAGCAATTATTGTTGTTACAACAAAGACTTTTGTGGCAAGAATTATTCCGTATTTTGCATTTGCTACGAAAAATAATATTAAAGGAATAATTTCTATTAATGATTTTATTAATGAATTTTTTTGTTCCATTTTTTTTATTTTTCTAAACCCATAAGACTTTTAGCAAATTCTTGTGCTTCGAAAGATTGTAAATCTTCTATTTTTTCACCAACACCAATCGCATGAACTGGTAGGCTAAATTTTTCAGCAAGGGATAATAATATACCTCCTTTAGCACTCCCATCTAATTTTGTAACTATTAGTCCGGAAATTTCTGCCATTTCTTTAAAAATTTCAACTTGACTCACTGCATTTTGTCCCGTTGTTGCGTCAAGTGTTAACAAACAATGATGAGGACTTTCTGGATCAAGTTTTCTTATTACTCTAATAATCTTTGCTAATTCTTCCATTAACTCTGTTCTATTTTGGACTCTTCCAGCAGTATCTATAAATAGAACATCTATTTTTTTAGATCTAGCTTTTTCTAATGCTTCATATGCAAGACCAGCAGAATCACAACCTTGACTACTTTTTACAAATTCAGCATTTGACCTTTCAGCCCAAATTTGTAATTGTTCCACTGCTGCAGCACGAAATGTATCACAAGCAGCTATCATTATTTTTTTTCCTTCACTTGAGTATTGGTGCGCTAGTTTACCAATTGTTGTTGTTTTTCCTGTGCCATTTACTCCAACTACTAAGACTACACTAGGAGTTTTTGAATTATTAAGTATTAATGGTTTTGCTACATCTACTAATGTTTCTTCTATTTTTTTTGCTAAAAATGTTTTTACTTCTTCAGGTTTAATATTTTTATCAAATTTTTCATTTGCTAATTCAGCTGTTAGTTTTTCTGCAGCTGATGGTCCTAAATCAGCCATTATTAATAATTCTTCTAGATCATTTAAAGTTTGAATATCTAATTTTTTATTAACAAATATTTTTTTTACACCTTGAGATATCTTTTCAGATGATTTAAATAAACCAGTTTTTAATTTTTGGAACAAATTTTTCTTTTTTTTTGGATCTTTCTCAATTTTTAGTTCTTCTTTTTTTTTAGTAGCAGACTCCTTTACTATCTCATTTGTTTCTTGCTCTTCTTTATGAATCTCCGACTTTATTTTTTCAACTTTTGGAGTTTCTTTTTTAGCAATTTCTTTTATTTTTATTTTTTTCTCTTCCCTTGTTTTTTCAACAGATTCAAGGTCTTTTTTTGGTATTTTTTTTTTTATCTTACTAAGAAGACTATCTTTTATTCTATTTAACCAGCCCATTACATTACCTGGGAAATTAATTTCCCATCAACGATATTTTTTCCTTTAACTGTAATAATTTCTCCAACTCTATGCTTTGTTACAGTTTTTATTGGGATAAAATTTTCAGAATGTCCTTCTCTTTCACTTTCAAAAAGAATTTTATGTTTTTTATTAACTTGTTTTTTTAAAAAAGTTTGTAATATTTTATTAGCTTCAGTTCTTAAAATCCTTGCTCTTTCTTTTACAATTTTATTTGAAAGTTGAGGCATTCTAGAAGCTGGTGTGTTTGGTCTATTTGAATATGGAAAAATATGAAGATAAGTTAAATCACACTCAGTCAATATTTTTTTACTATTTAAAAACATACGATCAGTTTCTGTTGGAAAACCAGCAATGATATCTGCTCCAAAAACTATATTACTTCTAAATTTTTTTAAATTATTACATAAATTTATTACATCTTCACGCAAGTGTCTTCTTTTCATACGTTTAAGAATAATATTATCCCCAGATTGTATACTTAAATGTAGATGAGGCATGAGTCTTTCTTCATATCTAATTATATCAATTAGATATTTATCAATCTCTATTGCATCTAGAGATGACAATCTCAATCTATCTAAATTTTTTATTTTTTTTAATATTTCTTTAACAAGGTTCCCTAATTTAGGCTTTCCATAAAGATCATTACCATATGAAGTTAAATCTACACCAGTTAAAACTATTTCTTTAAACCCTTTTTCAAGGAGTATTTTTATTTGTTTACAAATTTTTGTTATTGGTACACTTCTGCTATTGCCTCTTGCAAATGGTATAATGCAAAAAGTACATCTATGGTCACATCCAGTTTGAATTTGGATAAAAGCTCTTGCTTTTTTATCAAATCCTTTAATAAAATGATTCGCAGTTTCCTTAACTGACATAATATCATTAACAGCCATTCCAGTAGAATTGCTGTTTAGTAAATTTAGATATTTTTCAAAATTAAATTTTTCTTCGTTTCCTAATATTAAATCAACTTCATTCATTTTTTTATAAATCAAGGGATTAATTTGTGCAGAACAACCAGTTACAATAATTTTTGCTTTAGGATTTTCTCTTTTTATTTTTCTAATTTTTTTTCTGGCTTGTTTTTCAGCTTCTTTAGTAACAGCACATGTATTTATAAAAAAAACATTATGCAATTTTTCCAAGTTTGCTTTTTCTCTTATAATTTGTGAGTCAAAACTATTAAGCCTACATCCAAAAGTTATAACATTTTGATTTTTCATAATGTTTAAAAAAAATTATTTAAAACTCCTTTTTTTATAGTTTTTATTGGTCCTGTCATAACAATATGTCCATTTTTCTTATACTCAATTTTTAATTCGCCACCTTCCATTTGAACATAACAAGTTTTTTTATTTATTAATTTATTTTTTATTGCAGCTATAGTTGCAGCTGATGCACCTGTCCCACATGCTTTTGTAATACCAGCTCCTCTTTCCCAAACTCTTAAAGCAATTTTATTATTATTTAGAATTTTAGCAAAATTAACATTAATTCTTTCTGGAAATAAAGAAAGTTTTTCAATTTTTGGACCTACTTTTTTTAAATTTATTTTTTTTAAATTTTTTACAAAAAAAACAATATGAGGATTACCAACATTAACTACAAAAGGGTTTGAAAAACTATCTATTTTAAAATCTATTTTATTAATATCTGTTTTTCTTTTTAGTGGTATTTGCTTCCATCTAAAATACGCTTTACCAATATCCACTGAGACCTGATTATTTTTGGTTAAAGATGCATTTAATAAAGCTGCTTCTGTTTGAAATATAATTTTTTTTTTTTTAAATTCTTTCATTAACAAGAAGGCCGCACATCTCGCAGCATTTCCACATGCTTTTGTTTTACTTCCATCAGAATTATAAAATTTAACAAATGCCAAAGCGTTTTTGTTCTTTGGTTTTTCTAATATTACAACTTGGTCACAGCCCAAGCCTTTTTTTCTATCTGAAATTTTTTTTATTTTATTGCTATTCAATGAAATTTTTTTTTCTCTTCCATCAATGATTATAAAATCATTTTTCAATCCGTGCATTTTTGTGTAATTAATAGCCATTTTTTTTATTTATGAATTTTTTTTTTATTTAACATATATAATCTATAATTAGGGAAAAAAAATATGTTTAAAAACTTATCTGAAAGATTAACAGGGATTTTCGACAAATTAAAGTCAAGAGGATCACTAACGGAAAGTGATGTCGATCTTGCTTTAAGAGAAGTCAGAGTAGCTTTTTTAGAAGCTGATGTGTCTTTAGAAGTCGTAAAAGAATTTCTAGAAAAAGCAAAAAAAAAGGCAGTGGGATCAAAAATAGTAAAAAGTATATCCCCAAGTCAGATGGTTATAAAAATTGTTAACGATACTCTTAAAGAAATACTTGGTGATAAAGTAGAACCAATAAATTTAAAAGCTACACCACCAGTTATATTATTAATGGTCGGTCTCCAAGGTTCTGGAAAAACTACTACTAGTGCTAAAATTGCTAAAAAATTAAAAGATAAAGACAAAAAAAAAGTTTTAATGTCATCTTTAGATGTTCAAAGACCAGCTGCTCAAGAACAACTAGCTACATTAGGTAAACAAGTTGATGTAAATACAGTTGAAATTATTAAAGGAGAAAAACCACGTAAGATTGCTGAGAGATCTTTAGATCAAGCAAAAAAAGAAGGGTTTGATGTCTTAATTTTAGATACCGCTGGAAGGCTTCAAATTGATGATGAACTTATGAATGAGGTAAAGGATATAAGTAAAGCTGTAAATCCCACTGAAACATTGCTTGTGTCAGATGCAATGATAGGACAAGAATCGGTTAATGTTGCAAAAGAATTTAATAATAAATTAAAATTAACGGGAATAATCCTAACAAGGCTAGATGGAGATGCTAGAGGAGGAGCTGCTTTATCTATGCGTTCTGTTACAGGATGTCCTATTAAATTAATTGGTATTGGTGAAAAAATGGAAGCAATAGAAGTTTTTCATCCTGATAGAATTGCAAATAGAATTCTTGGTATGGGAGATGTAGCTTCTTTAGTTGAAGAAGCTTCAGAAACAATAGAAAAAAAGGATGCTGAAAAATTAGATAAAAAAATAAAAGACGGTCAGTTTAATTTAGATGACTTATCAAAGCAACTAGGACAAATGAAGAAACTGGGTGGAATAAAAGGAATTCTTTCCAAACTTCCTGGTGCTAGCAAAATTCAAGATCAAATGAATAGAGCTAATATTGATGATAAAGTTATTTTAAAACAACAAGCAATTATTTCTTCTATGACTGTTGAGGAAAGAAACAATCACAAAATTATACATGCTTCAAGAAAAAAAAGAATTGCATCAGGTTCAGGTACATCAATTCAAGAAGTAAACAAATTACTTAAACAATATCATACAATGTTAAAAATGATGAAAAAGTATGGAAATATGGATAAAAAAACATTAATGAGACAAGGTTTTGGTAATATGCTTCCTCCAGGATTGCAATAAGGAAAAAATATTATATATTACATTGAAAAATTAATTTAAAAATATGAGTACAAGAATACGTTTAGCAAGAGCTGGTTCAAAAAATAGACCTTTTTTTAGGATAGTAGTTTCTGATAAAAGAAGTCCACGTGATGGAAAATTTATTGAAAAGCTAGGAACTTATAATCCTCTATTACCAAAAGAAGATGAAAATAGAGTTTTATTTGATGAAGAAAGGGTTAAGTATTGGTTATCTAAGGGAGCAACTCCTTCTTATAAAATGGCAATTTTTCTAAGCAAGTCAAATTTAGTAGAAAAGCCTCCAATTCCAAAACAAACAAAAAAACATTTACCAAAAATAAAAAAGAAAGAAGAAGATAGTAAAGAACCTGCAAAACAAGCACAAGCCCCAAAAGTTGATGTTAAACCAGTAGAAAAATCTCAAGCCGAAGCTAAACCAGAGGATAATGTAGATAAAAAGGAATAAAAAAAAATTCTTTTATATAGATAATTTTTTGATAAAAAGGTTATATTAAAAAATATATTAGTATGAAAATTAGAAAGTTTTACCATGAAAAAAGCAAAAACACCTTGGACAGCTCATATTTTAACATTATTTCCAGAAATGTTTCCAGGACCATTGGCATTTTCTATTATTGGTAAAGCACTAGAAGAAAAAAATTGGTTATTAGAATTAATTAAACTTCAAAATTTTTCAAAAAAAGGTCCAAAATATGTTGATGATAAACCATATGGAGGAGGATCAGGAATGATTATAAAAAGTGAAATAGTTCACGAGGCTTTGAAACAAACAATAAAGAAAATAAAAAATAATTATTCATTGGTTTATTTAACACCTAAAGGAAAAAAACTTGATCAAAAAAAAATCAAAAGATTTGTAAAAAGAAATAATTTAATTTTGGTTTGTGGAAAATACGAAGGTATTGATCAAAGAGTAATCGATGCTTGGAAAATGGAAGAAATTAGTATGGGAGATTATGTATTATCAGGAGGCGAAATAGCTGCGATGAGTTTAATAGATTCTTGTGTTCGTTTATTACCTAATGTGTTAGGTTCAGCAAAGTCTTTGGAGAATGAAACATTTGAAAATAATCTTCTTGAATATCCACAATATACAAAACCAAGAAAGTGGTTAGGAAAAAAAGTCCCGGAAGTTTTATTATCAGGAAACCACAGAAAAATAAATGAATGGAAAAAAAAAGAATCAATCAGAATAACTAAAATAAAAAGACCTGATTTATTAAAGAAAGTTGCAAAAAAATGAAAAATTTAGAAACATTTGAAAAAGAATATTTAGAAAAAATTAAACAAGAAAAAAAAATTCCTGATTTTAATTCTGGAGATACAGTAATTGTATATGTAAAAGTAAAGGAAAAAAAAAGGGAAAGAGACCAGGCTTTTGAAGGAGTTTGTATATCAAAAAAAAATGCTGGCATTAATTCTACTTTTACTGTTAGAAAAATTTCTTATGGAGAAGGAGTTGAAAGACTATTTCCTTTATATTCACCAAATGTATCTAAAATTGAAGTAAAAACAAAAGGTAATGTTAGAAGAGCTAAATTATATTATTTAAGGAAATTAACTGGTAGAAAAGCAAAAATAACTGAGGATAGAGATAAATTAAAAAATATTGTTGAAAAAAAGGAAGAAAAAATAATTGATAAAAAATCAGAAAATACTGAAAAAAATATGAAAAAAATAGAAAAAAAATCTTCAGATAATAAAGAAACTAAGGATAATAATAAAAATAAAGAAGATTAATAAATAATCACTAGTTATTTAGTATGAGTGAAAATAAATCACCTAAAACTTTATTTGATAAAATTTGGAATAATCATGTAATTGATAATATAGATGAAAGTAACTCTTTATTGTATATAGATCTCCATCTAATTCATGAAGTAACCAGCCCTCAAGCTTTTGAATCATTGAGATTGTCTAAAAGAAATGTTAGACAGCCTGAAAAAACTTTTGCTGTACCTGATCATAATGTTCCTACTCTTAATAGAGATAAAATAGAAGATGAACTATCAAAAAAACAACTTGAGGCTCTTGAAAAAAATACAAAGGATTTTAGTATCTCTTATTTTCCTATAAATGATATTAGGCAAGGTATTGTTCATATCATTGGCCCAGAACAAGGTTTGACACAACCTGGAATGACAATAGTTTGTGGTGATAGCCATACATCAACCCATGGAGCTTTTGGAGCTTTAGCATTTGGCATAGGCACATCAGAAGTAGAACATGTACTTGCAACACAAACATTAATACAAAAACCAGCAAAAAACATGAGAATAAATTTAAATGGAAAAATGCAAAATGGAATAACAGCTAAAGATTTAATACTAGGTTTAATTGGAAAAATTGGGGCTGCTGGGGGAACAGGACATGTTATTGAATATGCTGGGAATGCTATTAAAAATTTGTCAATGGAAGGTCGCATGACTATTTGTAATATGTCCATTGAAGCTGGTGCAAGAGCTGGTCTTATAACACCTGATCAAACAACTTTTGATTATATAAAAGGAAGAAACTATGCACCTAAAGAAAATTGGGATGAGGCTTTAAAATTTTGGAAAAATTTACGGAGTGATAAAGGAGCAAAGTATGATAATGAGGAAATTTTAGAAGTTGATAAACTTGAACCTCAAGTAACTTGGGGAACATCACCACAAGATGTTTGCTCAATAAAGGGTGAAGTACCCGATCCTAGAGATGAAAAAGATTCAAATAAAAAACAGTCTATTATAAATTCATTAAAATATATGGGTTTAAAGCCGGGTACAAAATTAGAGGATATTAAATTAGATCAAGTATTTATAGGATCATGTACAAATTCGAGAATAGAAGATTTAAGAGCTGCAGCTAAAATAGTTGAAGGAAAAAAAGTAAAAACTAAAGCAATGGTTGTTCCTGGCTCAGGCCTGGTTAAACAACAGGCAGAAGAAGAAGGTTTGGATAAAATTTTTAAAGAAGCTGGTTTTGAATGGAGAGAGTCAGGGTGTTCCATGTGTCTTGCAATGAATGCAGACAAATTAAAACCTGGAGAACGTTGTGCTTCAACATCAAATAGAAATTTTGAAGGAAGACAAGGCAAGGGGGGTCGAACCCATCTCGTTAGTCCAATAATGGCAGCAGCAGCAGCAATTTCTGGACATTTAACTGACGTCAGACAATTTATTTAGTTTAATAATGGAAAAATTTAAAAAAATAATAGGCATTGCAGCGCCTTTTACAAGAATAAATGTTGATACGGATTTAATTATTCCTGCGGAAAATTTAAAAACAATAAGTAAACAAGGATTAGGAAAGAATTTATTTTCATATATACGATTTAATAAAGATGGTAGTGAAAATAAAGAATTTATTTTAAATCAACCTTGCTATAAAAATTCAGAGATTTTAGTTACAGGAAAAAATTTTGGTTGTGGTTCTTCGAGAGAACATGCTGTATGGGCTTTGAAAGATTTTGGAATTAAATGTTTAATAGGTAGCGAGTTTGCAGATATTTTTTATAATAATTGTTTTAAAAATGGAGTTTTACCTATCGTTTTAGATACAAAAGAGATTGAAAAGATCATAAAAATTATTTTTTCTTTGGAGACTTCTGAATTAGAAATCGATTTAAAAAGTCAATTTATTAAAACTAAAGAAAATGAAATCATAAATTTTGATATTTTACCATATTTGAAAAAAAATTTATTAGAAGGCATTGATGATATATCAAAAACTTTAGAGAAAAAAAAATTAATAGATGAATATGAAATTAATATTAAGAAAAAATACCCATGGTTAGGAAAAAAAAATGGATAAAAAAAAAATATTAATTTTACCTGGGGACGGCATTGGCTCTGAAGCAGTAGATGAGGTAAAAAAAATAATAGATATTTTTAATCAAAAAAAAATAGTTAACTTCGAAATAGAAGAAGAACATGTAGGAGGAGCCTGTATTGATGCATGTAAAACGCCTATTACAGATGCAACTATTGAAAAAGCAAAAAAATCAGATGCGGTTCTTCTAGGAGCAGTAGGAGGTCCTAAATGGGATAATTTACCATTTGACCAAAGGCCAGAGCAAGGTTTATTAAAACTTAGAAGTGATTTACAATTATTTGCTAATTTAAGACCAGCTATATCTTTTGATCCTCTTATTCATGCGTCTAGTCTAAAATCTGAAATTATAAAAGGACTAGATATATTAATTGTGAGAGAATTAACGGGAGGAATTTATTTCGGAGAGCCAAGAGGTATAGAAGATTTAGGTAATGGAAAAAGAAGAGGTATAAATACTCAGGTATACACAACAGATGAGATTACAAGAGTTGCTAAAGTTGCATTTGAATTAGCAAAAAAAAGAAAAAAAATTTTAACTTCAGTTGAAAAATCAAATGTTATGGAAAGTGGCAAGCTATGGAGAGAGGAAGTAGAAAAATTAGGAAAGGCAGAATATTCTGAAATAGATTTAAGCCATATGTATGCAGATAATTGTGCAATGCAACTAATTCGTAATCCAAAACAATTTGATGTAATTGTAACAGATAATTTATTTGGAGATTTATTATCTGATGCTGCTGCAATGTTAACTGGTTCGCTTGGCATGCTACCATCTGCATCTTTAGGTGGAATAAAAAACGGAAATTATTTATCTGGCCTTTACGAGCCTGTTCATGGAAGTGCTCCTGACATAGCTGGAAAAAATATAGCAAACCCAATTGCTACAATATTGAGTTTTTCTATGATGCTTTTTTATTCTTTTAATAATCAAAAACTATCTCAAATTATTGATAATTCAGTTAAAACAGTTTTAGATAAAGGTTTTAGAACTATGGATATAATGGATGAAAAATCTAAAAAAGTTGGAACAAAGCAAATGGGTGATTTAATTATTGAGGAAATTATAAATAATATTTAAAAAAAATGGGAATTAAAGTTTCAATAGTAGGTGCAACTGGAAATGTAGGAAGAGAGTTTCTATCAATTATCGAAGAAAGAAAATTTCCAGTTGAGGAATTATTTTTGCTTGCTTCCTCTAAATCGGAAGGAAAGAAACTATCTTTTGGTAAAAAAGAAATAAGTGTTTTGGATTTAAACAAATTTAATTTTAAAAAATGTGATTTAGTTTTTTTTTCCGCTGGTTCAAAAATTGCATCACAATTTGCACCTAAGGCTACTGATTCTGGGTGTATTATTATTGATAATTCATCTTATTTTAGAATGGATCCAAATGTGCCATTAATAGTTCCAGAGGTTAATTCTAAAGATCTTCAAACAATTAAAAAAAAAATTATAGCAAATCCAAATTGCTCTACTATTCAAATGGTAATGGTTTTAAAACCTTTACATGATATAGCTAGGATCAAAAGAGTTGTTGTTGCTACTTATCAGTCTACTTCAGGTGCTGGCAGACCGCAAATGGATGAATTGTTTGAGCAAACCAAAGATATTTTTGCAAATAAGAAAATTAAGAAAAAATTTTTTACAAAACAAATAGCTTTTAATGTGATTCCACATATTGACAATTTTTTAGATAATGGACAAACAAAAGAAGAGTGGAAAATGCAAGTTGAAACACAAAAAATTATGAATGAAGATATTAAAGTTTCTGCTACATGTGTGAGAGTTCCAGTATTTATTGGGCATGGAGAAGCTGTAAATATTGAATTTGAAAACGAAATTTCAGAAGATAAAGTAAGAAAAACGTTAAAGAAAAGCTCAGGTATTTCTGTTGTTGATTATAGACAAGATGAGGGATATGTAACACCAGAGGAATGTACAGGAGAAGATAAGGTTTTTGTTAGTAGAATAAGAAAAGATAATACATTAAAAAACGGTATATCTTTGTGGATAGTAGCAGATAATTTAAGAAAAGGGGCTGCCTTAAATGCAATACAAATAGGTGAAGAACTAATAAAGAAGAAAATTTTAAAAAAATGAAAAATAAAACAAATTCTGGAAATTTTTTTGAAGATTTTTTTGTTGGTCAGGAATTGAAACATTCTACTCCAAGAACAATTTCTTCAGGCGATGTTTCTTTATTTATAGGATTACTTGGATCAAGATTTGTTTTACATTCATCGAAAGAATTTGCAAAAAAAATTGGATTTAAGGAAGCACCCATTGACGATATATTAATTTTTAATATGGTTTTTGGTAAGACTGTACCTGATATATCTCTTAATTCACCTGCTAATTTAGGATATGCTTCATGTAAATTTATCCAACCAGTTTATGTGGGAGATACAATTAAAACTACTTCAAAAGTTCTAGGAGTAAAAGAAAATTCTAATAAAAAAACAGGTATAGTTTGGGTAAATTCAGTTGGTAAGAATCAAAAAAACGAAGTTGTTCTTGATTATATAAGATGGGTTATGGTTAACAAAAAAAAAGAAATTAGTCCTGCTCCTAAAACAGTTATACCAAAATTAAAAGATGAAGTAAGCATAGAAGAAGTTAGCATTCCTGAAAAATTAAATATATTAAACTATGATTTTGATGAAAGTGGTTCAAAATATTTATGGGATGATTATCAAATTGGAGAAAAAATTGATCATATAGATGGAATGACTGTTGAAGAAGCAGACCATATGACCGCTACAAGATTATATCAAAATACTGCTAAAGTTCATTTTAATGAACATACAGAAAAAGAGGGCCGACTTGGAAGAAGAATTGTTTATGGAGGACATATTATTAGTCTTGTTCGTATGTTGACTTTTAATGGTCTAAGCAATGCTTTTAAAATTTTAGCTATAAATAATGGTAAACATATTTCTCCCACGGTAGCAGGCAATACTATTTATGCATGGAGTGAAATTATTGATAAAAAAGAACTATCTAATAATAAAAACCTTGGAGCACTAAGAATAAAATCTATTGGAGTTAAAGATAATTTTTGTAAAGATTTTCCTTTATATAAAAATGATGATAAAGAATACAATGAAAATATAGTATTGGAAATTGATTACTGGGTTTTAATTCCTAAAAAAAATTAAATGAAAAATAAAAATAGACCTATATCACCACATTTACAAATTTATAAACCACAATTAACTTCTATTTTATCTATATCTCATAGATTTACAGGTATAATTTTATATTTATCTACTTTTTTAATTTCCTTTTGGTTATTTTGCATAGCTTTTAATAATAATTTAAAAATTATTTTAGATAGTTTTTTTTTTTCTAATTTTGGAAAAATTATTCTTTTTTTTATAACATTTTCATTTATATATCATTTTTTGAACGGTATCAGACATCTTGTTTGGGATTTTGGTTATGGATTTAATATTAAAAACGTTTATTTAACTGGTTTTATAATAATTATTTTAACTCTAGCTTTAAATATTTATATCTGGTTTTTTTAATGATTAATTCTTTAAAAAAATTTTGTTCTTTTGGTTTTAGTAAAGATGGATCAAGTCAATGGATCTGGCAAAGAATTTCAGCTTTATTATTGATTTTTTTATTTTCCTGGATAATTTTTTCTCTTCAAAAATTATTAATTAATTTTACTACAGATTTTTATGCTTGGATAAAAATTCCAATAAATATGATTTTATTTATAACATTATTTATTGTTGTTATGCATCACTCTACTTTAGGTATATTAAATATTTTTGAAGATTACATACAATCAAAAAAAAAAAAGAAATTTTTTTCCACTTTATTAAAAACAATAAGTTTTCTTATAATTTTTTTATCAATTTTTTCCGTATGGCATATTTATAGCGAAATTATATGAAAAATTCTTATAAGATTCATAAACATAAATTTGATGTTTTAGTTATAGGAGCAGGAGGAGCTGGATTAAGAGCCTGTATGGGTATTGCTTCCAAAGGTTTGAAAACTGCATGTATTACCAAAGTTTTTCCAACTAGAAGTCATACGGTAGCAGCACAAGGAGGTATTTCTGCAGCTTTAGGAAATGTTGGAAAAGATGATTGGAGATGGCATATGTATGACACTGTCAAAGGTTCTGATTGGTTAGGTGATCAGGATGCAATTGAGTATATGTGTAAAGAAGCAATGGACTCAGTTATTGAATTAGAGAATTACGGAGTTCCATTCTCAAGAACAGAAAACGGAAAAATTTATCAAAGAGCATTTGGAGGAATGTCTAAACAATATGGCAAGGAACAAGCACAAAGAACCTGCGCAGCAGCTGACAGAACAGGACTTGCAATACTTCATACTTTATATCAACAGTCATTAAAAAATAAAGTTAAATTTTTTATTGAATACATAGTTTTAGATATTTTGATGAGTAAAAATGGTTCATGCGCTGGAGTATTGGCTTGGAAATTAGAAGATGGATCTTTACATATTTTTAAATCCCATATTACATTGATGGCAACAGGAGGTTGGGGCAGAGCATATATTTCTGCTACATCAGCGCATATTTGTACAGGTGATGGAAATGCTATGGTTTTAAGAGCCGGCATTCCTTTACAAGATATGGAATTTATTCAATTTCACCCTACAGGTATCTATTCTGCCGGATGTTTAATTACAGAAGGAGCAAGGGGTGAAGGCGGATACCTAACTAATTCAAAAGGTGAAAAGTTCATGGAGAGATATGCTCCCAGTGCAAAAGATTTGGCTAGTAGAGATGTTGTTAGCAGGTCAATAACTCAAGAAATAATTGAAGGACGAGGAGTTGGAGATGAAAAAGATCATGTATTACTACATTTAGAAAATATTGATAAAAAAATTCTTAGTGAGACATTACCGGGAATTTCTGAAACTGCAAAAATTTTTTCAGGCATTGATGTTTCCAAAGAACCAATTCCAGTTATACCAACAGTGCATTATAATATGGGAGGGATTCCAACAAATATAAATGCTGAGGTGATTAAATCAAATTCTTCTGGTTCTCAAGAAGTTGTATCAGGTCTAATGGCGATCGGAGAGACGGCATGTGTCTCTGTTCATGGTGCGAATAGGTTAGGCTCTAATTCTTTGTTAGATTTAATTGTTTTTGGTAGATCAGCAGCAAATAGATGTAAAAAAATCATAAAGAGAAAAAATAAACTGAAAAAAGTTGATAAAGAATCTTTAGATAAAGCACTTAGTAGATTTGATTTTTTTAAAAATGCTAACGGAACTATTTCAACAGCAGAACTTCGGAAAGAAATGCAGAAAACTATGCAAAATTATTGTTCTGTTTTTAGAAATAAAAAATTGTTAAATAAAGGAAAATCTAAACTTTATAAATGTTTTAAATCAAAATCAGATATAAAAACAACTGATAAATCTTTAATTTGGAATACAGACTTAGTAGAGACTTTAGAATTTGATAATCTCTTATCGCAAAGCATAGTTGCTATTGTTTCAGCATTAAATAGAGAAGAAAGTAGGGGCGCTCACTCACGTCAGGATTTTCCTAAAAGAGATGATAAGAAATGGATGAAACACACTTTAATTAAAATGAATGCAGAGGGTAATACTGATATATCTTATAGACCTGTGCAATTAAAACCATTGACAAATGATGTCAAGTCTTTCCCGCCAAAGGCAAGAGTTTACTAATAAAAATCTAATGTTATATTAATTTAAAATGGTTCAATTTCATTTACCTAGAAATTCAAAAGTTCAAAAAGGGAAAACCCATAATAAATTAGTAGGTAGAAAGTTTAATATCTATAGGTTTAATCCTGACAAAAATGAAAATCCAAAAATTGATACATTTTATCTTGAAGAAAATAAATCCATACAAATGGTTCTAGATGCTTTAATTGCAATTAAAGATGATATTGACCCATCTCTTACATTTAGAAAATCGTGTAGGGAAGGAATTTGTGGAAGTTGTTCTATGAATATCAATGGTATAAATACTTTAGCTTGCACCAAATCTTTAAAAGATATTCCAGGTGATATTAATATTTACCCATTACCACATATGCCAGTAATTAAAGATTTAGTTCCAGATTTAAAAAATGCATATGAACAATACAATTCAATATCACCCTGGTTAAAATCTAAATCAAAACCAAAAAATAATAGAGAAAGAATTCAATCGCAGGTTGATAGATCTAAGTTGGATGGCTCAATAGAGTGTATATTGTGCTTTTGTTGTTCTACTAGTTGCCCTAGCTACTGGTGGAATGGAGATACAAATAAAAAAGATTATTTAGGACCTGCAACATTGTTAGCAGCTTATCGTTGGATTTCCGATTCAAGAGATGAAGCTACTAACGAACGTTTAAAAAAACTTAATGACTCAATGGCTCTTTATAGATGTCATAGTATTATGAATTGCACTAATGCTTGCCCTAAGGGATTAAATCCAGCAAAAGCAATTGCAGAAATAAAAAAGAAGGTAGTTTTTAATAAAAATTAATTTAGTTTTATATTTCCTGAAATTTTATGGTTTAAATTTATTTTTCCAATTTTTAAATTAGCTTCAACCTCTAAAATTTCATTTTCATTAATAGAATTATTATTCAATGACTCTCCAACCTTTTTTTCAATTTCACGTTGTGCAGTTATTCCAAAGTTTTTTAGAAATTTTCTTATTTCTAAATTAAAAATTTTTTCATCCATTGCTTTTATAACCTTAAATGTTAGATAATTATTATTATAATAAAAATTATTATATTTATTATGCATTTTATTTATATAATTTAAATTAGACATGTTAAAAAATATTTTAAAATTCAAACAACATGATATAAGAAAAAATCTTTCCAATAATATAGATTATGCTTTTGAAATTCAAAGGCTTAAAAAATTAAAAAAAGCGGTCATACTTGCTCATGTCTATCAATCTAGTGATATTCAAGATTTAGCAGATTTTGTTGGTGATTCCTTAGATTTATCACAAAAAGCAGCAAACACTGACGCAGATACAATTGTATTTTGTGGAGTTAAATTTATGGCAGAGGTTGCAAAAATTTTGAGTCCAAATAAAGAAGTACTTTTACCTGATATGGATGCAGGTTGTACACTAGAACAATCATGTCAACCTGAGGAATTTAAAAAATTTAAAAATAAGTATAAAGATCATTTAGCTATAACTTATATAAATTGTTCAGCCGAAATTAAGGCATTATCAGATATAGTTGTTACTTCATCTAATGCAAAAAAAATTATTGATCAAATTCCAAAATCTCAACCAATAATTTTTGCTCCAGATAAGCATTTAGGCGCTTATTTAAATAAAATTACAAATAGAAATATGCTTTTATGGGATGGTACATGTATAGTTCATATACAATTTTCCGAAAGAGAACTTATTGGAATAAAAGCTGAAAATCCAGATGCTCTGTTTATAGCACACCCAGAATGTCCAGAAACAATATTAAAACATGCAGATTATATAGGTTCGACCTCATCTTTGATTCAATTTGTATCTCATTCAAAGAAAAAGGAATTTATAATTGGAACTGAACCAAATGTTATGCATCAAATGAGAAAAAAAAATCCAGAAAAAATATTTATAGAAGTTCCAGGAGCAGATGGAAATTGTTCTTGTAACAGATGTCCATATATGGCTCTAAATACAATGGAAAAAATATATCTTGCTTTAAAAAATTCAAGACCTGATATTCATCTAAATAATACTCTGATAATCGAAGCAAGAAAACCGCTTGAGCGTATGCTTAAGATGACAAATAATTAAAAAAAAAATTTCAAAAAATGAAATTAAATAAAAAGGAAATATCTGAATATATTCAGAAATTTCTTAAAGAAGATAAATCAAATGAAGATATAACATCTAAATATTTTATTAATAAGAAACAAAATGCAAGGGCAGTTTTTTTATCTGAAGAAAATATAGTTTTGGCTGGCAATAATATTGTTTTAGATATTTTCAAAAAACATTGTAAAAATTTTAAGGTATTATTTAAGTTAGATGATGGAAAAAAAATAAAAAAAAATAAAAAAATTTTAGTTTTAGAGGGAAATGCTAGAGATATCTTGTCAATTGAGAGAACAGTTTTAAATTTATTACAACACCTATCCGGAATAAGTACTTTAACTTCAAAATTTTCTAAAAAAATTAATTCTTCTAAAACTCTTCTTCTTGATACAAGGAAAACAACCCCCGGTTTGAGAAAGCTTGAAAAATATGCAACTTATATTGGAGGAGCAAAAAACCATAGATTAAATTTAGCGGAAAGATTTATGATAAAGGATAATCACTTGCTTTTAAATTCAAAAATTTTTGAAAAAATTAGAAAAATGAAAAAAAGTAAAAAAAATACTGTAGTTATGGAATGTGATAATTTATATCAGGTAAAAAAAGCAATTATTTTAAAAATTAAGCATATTTTATTAGATAATATGAATATAAAAAAAATTAAAGAAGCATGCAAAATAATAGGAAAAAGTGCAAAGATAGAGGTTTCAGGGGGAATAAATTTGCAAAATGTAAAAAAAATTTCTAATATCGGTCTAAATTTTATTTCTGTTGGATCTATAACGCAGTCAGCACCAGCAGCAAAGATAAGTTTAAAATTAAAAAAAATTTAAAATAAATGGCTACAAAAATATCATTAATAGGGGCGGGGAATATTGGTGGAACAATAGCTTTATTAACTGCAATCAAAAATTTGGGAAACATAGTTTTAGTTGACATAGCTAAAGGTATAGCAAAAGGAAAAGCATTAGACATCTCACATTCTTTACCTGTTTTTCAATGTAATAGAAAAATAATTGGAACTACTTCGTTAAAGCAAATAAAAGATTCTAAAGTTATAGTTGTTACAGCAGGTGTTCCTAGAAAAGCTGGGATGAGTAGAGATGATTTAGTAGAAGTAAATTTAAAAGTGATTAAAAATGTTGGAAGAGAGATAAAAACATATAGCCCAAAAAGCTTTGTTATTGTTGTTACAAACCCTTTAGATGTTATGACATGGGCTTTGCAAAAAATTACAAATATTCCTTATTCTCACATAGTCGGAATGGCTGGAGTTTTAGACACATCAAGATTTGAATTTCATTTGGCTGATGAGCTGGGGGTACCTGTAGAAGATGTTTCATCATCAGTTATGGGGGGCCATGGAGATGATATGGTTGCTCTTTTAAGAAACACTACAGTGTCCGGAACATCGTTAGAAGAAATGATTGAAAAAAAAAAAATTACTAGAGAAAAAGTTAATGATATTGTAAAGCGAATTAGGACATGTGGAGCAGAATTAATTACATATATGGGAACATCGGCGTATTATGCACCTGCAGCAGCAGCAGTACAAATGATAGAATGCTATTTAAGAGATAAAAAAAAAACTCTTCCTTGTTCCGCATATTTAAAAGGACAATATGGGATAAAAGGATTATATGTTGGGGTGCCAATTGTTTTAGGAGCAAATGGAGCAGAAAGAATTGTTGAAATAAATCTAACAAAAGAAGAAAAAAAAGAATTTATGAAATCTGTAAATAGTGTTAGAGAAATTCTTAATATTGCAAAAAAAATTATTTAGTGTTAATTAATATTTTTTTTCTAGGATTAAATTTTTCATATAATTTAGATAATTGAGTTTGACTAACTTCAGTATAAAGTTGAGTAGATTTTAATGATTTGTGTCCAAGTAACTTTTGAATAGTTCTAACATCTGCTCCATTTTCTAACATATGAGTTGCAAAACTATGTCTTAAAGCATGCGGAGTAAATTTTTCATTTAGTCCTAATTTTTTTCTAATTTTTCTAAAGTCTCTTTGAAATACCCCAGAGTTTAATTTTTTTTGATTTTTTCCTAAAAATAAGTAATTTTCATCATTCCAATTAAATGGATAAGAAGAAATATATTCATTTATTTTCTCCATAACATAATTAATTAAAGGAACAATTCTTTCTTTATTTCCTTTACCAATAATTTTTATATAACCTTTTGAAGTGTTTTTAGGAATGTCCTTGAATTTTATTGATAAAGCTTCATTAATTCTTAAACCGCATCCATAAATTATTGAAATTAGCGCTATGTTTCTTTTTTTAACCCAATTAGCATCTTTTATATTATTTATTTCATGCATAATTTCTTTTATATTTTTAAATTCAATTGGTCTAGGAAGCGATTGATCTAGTTTTGGTCCTTTTAACTCGTTAATAATATCTAAATCAATATTTTCGTTATTTTTTGATAAAAAATTATAAAAACTTTTTATAGAAGCAATAATCCTTTTTCTAGAAGTTTTTTTATAGTTTAAAAAAGTAATAAAAAAAAGGTACGGTCTAATTTCATTATATTTAATATTTATTAATTCATCTCGACTTAAAGATAAATTTTTATAATCAAAATCAGTTTCTTTAATTTTCTTTAAATCATTTTCAGATAAATTACTTAGATCTATGTTTTTATTATTTTTATACCAGCAAAAAAAATTAAGAAATTTTCTTAGATCTTTTTCATAAGCAAGTACAGTATTTTTTGAAAACCCTTTTTCTAATTCTAAATATTTTAACCAAGAAGATAAATAATTTTTTATATTTTTATCAAAAATATTATATTTAAGAATATTTTTAGAATTTTTTATATCTTCATATTTATTTTCTTCCATAATTAAGATTTGGTAAGAGTTTTTAAAAAATCGATCTTTTTTTTATAAGATTATTTGCTTAAAATTATTTAGTTAGAAAAATTGAAACAAAAAATAATTAATATACTGCTTCCTTTACCATTTAATCAAACATTTCAATATTTATGTAATAAGGAAGAAAAAGTTGAATTGGGTGATTTTGTATTAGTTCCCTTTAAAGATAAAATTATAACAGGATGTATTTGGGAGAATAAAAGTAAATTAAAAAAAAAATTACCAAAAAAAAAGATTAGAAATATTGAAAAAAAATTAAATTTTTCTCCTTTAAACAAACAAAATAGAGATTTTATAGATTGGGTTTCAAATTATACAATGAATAATCTTGGAGCAACTTTAAAATTGTGTTTAAGTATTAAACAGGTTTTCGAAAAAGAAAAAATAGAAAAAATTAAAGAACAATTTTTAAACTTACCATCTGAAAAGCCTTTATTAACTAAAGAACAACTAAATGCAAAAAAATATATTTTTAACAAAATTAATGACAAAAAATTTTCAACTATAGTAATAGACGGGGTTGCAGGTTCAGGAAAAACAGAAGTATATTTTGAAGCAATTAATAAATGTTTAATGGAAAAAAAACAGATTTTGGTTCTTTTACCAGAAATATCAATGACAACTCAATGGCTTGATAGATTTAAAAAAAAGTTTAAGGCTAACCCTTTGTTATGGCATTCAGATATTAAAGGAAGCGAAAAAATTAAAATATGGAAATCTATACTCGAAGACAATGTTAATATTGTAGTTGGTGCTAGATCCTCTCTTTTTTTACCTTTTAAAAATTTGGGATTAATTATTATAGATGAGGAACACGATCAAAGCTTTAAACAAGAAGAGGGAATTATATATAATGCCAGAGATATGGCAGTGGTTCGAGCTAAAATCTCTAATATTCCAATTATTTTATGTTCTGCAACTTTGTCTATTGAAACAAAATTAAATGTTTTAGAGAGAAAATATGATGTAGTTAAACTTAAGCAAGCATATGGTGAGGCTGGACTTCCAGAGGTTAAAATTATTGATTTAGGTAAAAATCCTCCGGAAAAAGGAATGTGGCTGACAGATGAAGTACATAGAGAATTAAAAAAAACAATCGAATCTGGCAATCAGGCACTATTTTTTTTAAACAGAAGAGGTTTTGCGCCTTATGTTTTTTGTAATTCTTGTTATAAAAGAATATTGTGCCCTAATTGCGATGTTGGTCTAGTTTTCCACAAAAAAATTGATAATTTAATTTGTCACCATTGTGGTTATAAAAGTTTACTTGAAAATAATAAAAAAAATTGTAAAGAGTCTGAAAAAAAATGCGATTTATTTCTTTACGGACCTGGAGTTGAAAAAATTTATGAAGAAATAAAAAATAAAAATAAAAATTTAAATATTGAAATACTTACTAGTGATGAAATGCAAAAAAAGGGAAAAGGTGAAACTATACTAAGAAAATTTGAAAGAGAAGAAATTAATGTAATAATTGGAACACAGATACTTGCGAAAGGACACCATTTTCCAAAATTAACTTTAGTTGTAGTAGTAGATGCGGATTTTGGTTTTATAGGAGGAGATTTAAGAGCAGCAGAAAAAACTTTTCAGTTACTTACCCAAGTTTCAGGACGTTCTGGAAGATCAAGGTTATCCGGTAAAGTTTTAATTCAATCTACAATGGCTGATAATCCAATTTTAAAAAAAATAAAAGAATTCGATTTAAATGGTTTTTTTTTAGAAGAATTAAATATAAGAAAAGAATCAGGATTGCCACCATTTAAAAAATTGTGTTCATTAATGTTAATATCAAAAAATGAAAAAAAATTAAATGATTTTTGTAGAAAAATGAAAGTAAATATAGAACCGTCGAACGAGTTCGAGGTTTTAGGTCCGGCGCCACCCTTTATATCATATGTACGTGGTAAGTATCGAAAAAGATTTATAATAAGATGCGCTAAAAACAAAAATATTCAAAAATTTGTAAGTATTTGGTTAAAGAAACTACAAACGCCATTCGATTTAAAAGTATCTATAGATATAGATCCTTATAATTTTTCCTAATTTTTTTTTTAAATTTTATAATCTTGCAAGGGTTAAAAACCCGTGTAATCTATTGATAAATTTTTTTTTTTTTAAAAAAACTATGATAAATATCGGAAGCGATCAAGTAGTACAAAGGTATGTAAGAGCTTTACATAGCCTTAGTTTAGAACAAAATAAAGAGGATAAAATAAAAAAAGACTTGTCTCTGATAAATACATTAATAGAAAAAAACAAGGAATTTAAAAAAATAATTTTTTCTCCCCTTGTTACACCAAAAAAACATCAAGAAATATTAAAATTAGTTTCTAAAATTTTAAAAATGGATCAAGTTACTGAAAATTTTTTATTTTTATTAGCTTTTAACAAAAGATTAATTTTACTCGAAAAAATTCTAGAATTTTACAATGAAATTTCATCAAAAGATAAAGACACGATTAAGATTGATATAATTTTACCAAATAGAATTTTAAAAGAAGATATAAGTGCTATACAAAACAAATTAAAATCTGAAGTAAGAAAGAAAACTAAAATTAATTTTATTGAGGATAAAAATATAATATCAGGTTTTATTATAAAACTTGGAAGTACGATGGTAGATTTTTCAATGAAATCTAAGCTTGATAAAATTACAAATTCATTAAAATAATATATTATTTTTTTTTTTAAATTATGGACATAAAATCATCAGAAATATCAAATATTTTAAAGAAACAAATCAAAAGTTTAGATTTAAAACAAAATGTTGCGGAAGTAGGACAAGTTTTATCTGTTGGCGACGGTATTGCTAGAATATATGGTTTAGAAAATGTTCAAGCTGGAGAAATGATAGAATTTCCAGGAGATATAAAAGGAATGGCCCTAAATCTAGAACATGATAATGTCGGTGCTGTTATTTTTGGAGAAGATCAGAATATTAAAGAAGGCGATGTTGTTAAAAGAACAAAAAAGATTCTTGAGGTACCGATTGGAAAATCATTATTAGGCAGAGTTGTTGATGGATTAGGAAGTCCTATCGATGGTAAGGGTGATATAAAATCTAAAGAAAGAAGCCGCCTTGAAGTTAAAGCACCAGGTATAATTCAAAGAAAATCAGTTCATGAACCAGTGCAAACAGGTATAAAAGCAATTGATATTTTAATTCCTGTAGGTAGAGGTCAAAGAGAATTAATAATCGGCGATAGACAAACAGGAAAAACTGCAGTTGCTATTGATACAATTATAAATCAAAAAGAGATCAACGAAGGTAAAGATGAAAAGAAAAAATTATATTGTATTTATGTTGCTATAGGACAAAAAAGATCAAGTGTTGCCCAGATAGTTAAAGTTTTAGAAGATAACGATGCATTAAAATACACCATTGTTGTTGCAGCAACTGCATCAGATCCCGCGCCTTTACAATTTTTAGCTCCTTATACAGGATGTACAATGGGCGAATATTTCAGGGATAACGGGATGCATGCTTTAATAATTTATGATGATTTATCAAAGCAAGCTGTTTCCTACAGACAAATGTCACTTTTATTAAGACGACCGCCAGGAAGAGAAGCTTATCCGGGAGATGTTTTTTATTTACATTCAAGGTTGTTAGAAAGAGCAGCTAAGATGAGCGACAAAGAGGGAGGAGGTTCTTTAACAGCATTACCCATTATTGAAACCCAAGCAAATGACGTGGCTGCTTATATACCAACAAATGTTATTTCAATTACAGACGGACAAATTTTTTTAGAGACAAATCTTTTTTATAAAGGTATAAGACCTGCTATTAATGTTGGACTATCTGTTAGTAGAGTTGGGTCAGCTGCACAATTAAAATCAATGAAACAAGTAGCTGGAAGTATAAAGTTAGAATTAGCTCAATATAGAGAAATGGAAGCATTTGCTCAATTTGGTTCAGATTTGGACGTTGCAACTCAACAATTATTAAATAGAGGTGCCAGGTTAACTCAAGTTTTAAAGCAACCCCAATACAAACCTGTTCCAGTTGAAGAACAGGTAGTTTCTATTTTTGCAGGTGTAAAAGGTTATCTTGATAAAGTTAGAGTAGAATTTGTTAATCAATTCGAAAGTAATTTAGTTGAACATTGTAGAAATAAACAAAAAAAATTATTAGAAACAATTAAAAAAGATCAAGAAGTAAAAGAATCAACAGAAAAACAACTACATGATGTTATTAAATCTTTTTTAAATTCCTATACAAAAGAACAGCTGGTTGCCGAAGACAAAAAAGATGAGGAGAATAAATAATTAAATCATGCCAAGTTTAAAAGATTTAAGAGATAGAATAAGCAGTGTTCAATCAACCAAAAAAATTACTTCAGCGATGAAATTAGTTGCAGGGGCAAGATTGAAAAAAGCTAAAACAGAAGCTGAATCTTCGAGACCTTATGTAAATAGAATGCAAGCAATCATAGACAATGTTACTTCTAACATACAGAATATTGAAAATGCCCCAGAAATTATTAAAGGAAAAGAAAATAGTAAAACTCATTTAATAGTGTTAATGACATCTGACAGAGGACTATGTGGAGGTTTTAATACTGCCATAACAAAATTAGCAAAAGCTAAAATTAAAAAGTTACTAAATTCTAATAAAACAGTAAAAATTCTTTGTGTAGGTAAAAAAGGTTTTGATCATCTTAAAAGAGAATTTAAAGAATTAATTATTGATTCAATTCTTATTTCAACCCAAAAAAAAATTGATTATGAATTTGCTGCAAAAATTTCAAATAAAATTTTGTTAATGTATGAAAATGAAGAATTTGATATTGCACATATAATATTTTCTTTGTTTAAATCTGCTATTCAACAGGATGCACAATTAAAACAAATTATACCTGTGCTGCATGATGATATTGAAAATATTTCCAAAAAAGACGAGAATAAAGATTATGTAATTTACGAATATGAACCAGAAGAAGAAGAGGTTTTAAAAAATTTAGTTCCACAAAACGTTGCCATTCAAATTTTTAGCGGGTTATTAGAAAATGCTGCTGGAGAACAAGGGGCAAGGATGACAGCTATGGATAGTGCAACTCGAAATGCTGGAGAATTAATCGATACATTAAAATTAAATTATAATAGATCTAGACAAGCACAAATTACTAATGATTTAATTGAAGTTATTTCTGGAGCTGAGGTAGTCTAATATGTCAAAAAAAAATATCGGAATAATTACTCAAGTTACAGGCGCCGTAGTTGATGTAAGCTTTGAAAAGGATTTACCTGCAATTTTAAATGCTCTTCAAGTAGATCATGAAGGTTCAAAATTGGTTTTAGAGGTAGCGCAACATTTAGGAGAAAATTCAGTTAGAACTATTGCTATGGATACAACCGATGGACTTGTTAGAGGACAAGAAGTTTTAGATACTGGTAATCCTATTTCAGTTCCGGTTGGAAAAGAAACTCTAGGAAGAATTTTAAATGTGATCGGTGAACCAGTTGATAACAGAGGGCCAATAAAATCTAAAAGTACTGCGTTTATTCACCAGCCCGCACCTGAATTTGTTGAGCAATCTACAGAAACAGAAATTTTAGTTACAGGAATTAAAGTTGTAGATTTACTTGCTCCTTATTCCAAAGGAGGAAAAGTAGGATTATTTGGAGGCGCTGGTGTTGGAAAAACAGTTATTTTAATGGAATTTATCAATAATGTTGCAAAAGAACACGGAGGGCTTTCAGTTTTTGCAGGTGTTGGAGAAAGAACGAGAGAAGGTAATGATTTGTACAATGAAATGATTGAGGGCGGAGTTATTGACATAAAAGGTCAAAAATCAAAAGTAGCGCTTGTTTATGGTCAAATGAATGAACCACCTGGCGCAAGAGCTAGAGTTGGTTTAACAGGAGTAACTTTAGCTGAACATTTTAGAGATAAAGAAGGTCAAGATGTTTTACTTTTAATTGATAATATTTTTAGATTTACACAAGCTGGTTCAGAGGTTTCTGTTTTATTAGGCAGAATACCTTCTGCCGTTGGTTATCAGCCAACATTATCTACAGACATGGGTAAGTTACAAGAAAGAATTACAACTACAAAAAAAGGTTCAATCACCAGTATCCAAGCAATATATGTCCCTGCAGATGATTTAACTGATCCAGCTCCCGCAACTTCTTTTGCCCATCTTGATGCAACAACTGTTTTAAGTAGGTCACTTGCAGAATTAGGGATATATCCGGCAGTTGATCCTCTCGATTCTACATCAAGAATTTTGGATCCAGCAATTGTTGGAGAAGAACATTATCAAGTTGCTAAAAGAGTTCAAGAAGTTTTACAATCTTATAAATCTTTACAAGATATTATAGCCATTCTTGGAACTGATGAATTGTCAGAAGAAGATAAATTAACTGTATCAAGAGCAAGAAAAATTCAAAGATTTTTATCACAGCCTTTTTTTGTTGCAGAAGTTTTTACAGGAACACCAGGTAAATTTGTTAAATTAGAAGATACTATTAAAGGGTTCAAAAGTATAGTCGATGGAGAACACGATAATATTCCAGAGGCTGCATTTTATCTTGTTGGAACTATTGATGAAGTATTAAAAAAAGCTAATAAAATTTCGAAAGAAAAATAATGGAAAAAACTTTTTTTTTTGAATTAATTACACCAAGTAAAAATTTAATAGCTGATGATTTTGATATGGTGGTTGTCCCTGGTGAGGAGGGTGATTTTGGCGTTCTACCAAACCATAGTAATTTGATTTCACAAATTAGACCAGGTGTATTGAATATATATAAAAATAACAAAGTTGATAAGAGTTTTTTTATATATAGTGGTTTTGCCGAAGTTAGTAATAATAAATTGATTGTATTAAGTGAAACAGCTTTTGATGTTAATGAATTTAAATTAAATAATTATAAAGATGATATTTCTAAATATGAGAAATTAAAAAATCAAACAAAAATCGAGAGTGAAATTTTGTTTTTTGAAAAAAAAATTAAAGAAGTAAATGCAATAATTGAAATACTTAGTTAAGCTCCTTTATTTTAAATTCAAATTCTTTAACAATTTTTTTATACATTTCTTTTTTAAAAGGTACAATTAAGTTTTCTAATTCATTTAAATTAACCCACTTCCAATTACAAAATTCTGCTTTATTAATATTTAAATTTATATCTTTTTTTTCATTACCATTGAATTTCATTACAAACCATTTTTGTTTTTGACCTAAATATTTTCCTTTCCATAATTTTTTTTTTAAGGGCAAGGGAATGTTATATTGAAACCATTTTTTACTTTTAAGAACTATTTTTACTTTTTTTATTCCTGTTTCTTCATAAAGCTCTCTATACGCAGCATCTTCTAATTCTTCACCTTTATTAACACCGCCTTGGGGCATTTGCCAAGCCTCACTTTTAAAGTCTATTCTTTTTCCAACAAATATTTTTTTTTCTTCATTAAGAAGAACGATCCCTACTCCTATACGGTACGAATTAATTCTTATCATAATTTTTTGATAGTTTATTTTAATTTATAGCTAATTTGTTTTTATAAAGTGAGATACCTCTAACTAGATCTAGAGCTCTTGATAATTGAAAATCATTTGTTGATTCTTTTTCATTATTTGTATCATTGTTTTCCATTTCTTGATTTGGGTTATCAAGCGCCCCTCTAAGGTCTGATTCTCTATTTCCATTTCTTTTCTTAACTTTTTCAAGTTTTGCCTCTTCGACTACAATATCAGGAGAAATTCCTTTTTTTTGTATAGATCTACCAGAAGGCGTAAAATATCTTGCTGTTGTCATTCTTAAAGCACCATATGGATTTACTGGAATTATAGTTTGCACAGAACCTTTGCCAAAAGATTGTGTTCCTAAAATTATAGCTCTTTTATGGTCTTGCAAGGCACCTGCAACAATTTCTGATGCAGAAGCTGAACCGCCATTTATTAGAACTACAAGCGGTAAACCATTAATAACATCTCCAGGCTTAGCTTTATATGTTTCAGGATTTTCCGAATCTCTTCCCCGAGTTGAAACTATTTCTCCTTTTTCTAAAAAAAGATCAGAAACATAAACTGCTTGTTCTAATAAACCACCGGGATTATTTCTAAGATCTAAAACAAAACCTTTTAAATTTTTATTTTTTTTTAGTTTTTTAATAGCCTCCTTAGTTGATTTATTTGTTTGTTCAGAAAATGTAGTTATTCTTACATAACCAACATCTTTTTCTATTCTTGATCTAACGCTAGTAATTTTTATTACATCTCTTTTGATAGTTATATCAAATGGCTCCATATTTGTTCTTCCAATAGTAACTTTTAATTTTGAACCAACAGGGCCTCTCATTTTACCCACTGCTTCGTCTAAAGTAAGTCCAATAACTGATTTTTTATTAAGATGTGTAATATAATCACCTGCTTTAATGCCAGCTTTGTATGCTGGTGTGTCATCAATTGGTGATATTACTTTAACAAAACCATTTTCCATTGTAACCTCAATACCTAATCCTCCAAAAATACCTTTTGTTTGGATTTTCATATCCTCTAAATTTTTTGCATTTAAAAAACTTGAATGAGGATCTAAGGAAGAGAGAATACCATTAATTGCCGATTCTACTATTTCTTTATTTTCAACATGTTCTACATAATCAGTTTTAATTTTTTCAATAGAATCTCCTAAAAACTTTAAGTAATCATACTCACTAATTTCGTTATCTGCTGGGTACACAACATAAGGAGAGACAAGAAAAAAAATATATAAAAAGAATATTTTAAATTTTATTTTCAATTTTTTTTTAATATAATTATTTTTTTTAATTTTAATAAATTAATTACTATACATAAAATATAATACATTTTTAATTTATATAAACTTTAATTACTTAATGTCTATTTTAATTTTAATACGACACGGCCAAAGTATTTGGAATCTTCAAAATAGATTTACTGGCGGCATCGATGTTCCTTTAACAAGAAAGGGTATTAAACAAGCAAAAAAATCCGGTAAAGAATTAAAAAAATTAGGCATTTCT
>Ga0208830_1000130_pt1 | contig 42422 bp, 40 predicted proteins | sample DeeseametaMP2634_FD_184169 | JGI IMG/M metagenome (GOLD analysis project Ga0208830, IMG submission 184169) | Marine microbial communities from the Deep Atlantic Ocean - MP2634 (SPAdes) | ecosystem: Environmental > Aquatic > Marine > Oceanic | place: Northeast of Antigua and Barbuda, North... | reverse complement strand
CCGGCTTGCCACCTACGGTGCTCTGACCCTTGGCGCTACCGCTCAGCTGCACTTGCAGAAGTGGACCCTGAGTGCCGACTGGCAACAGTATATGTCGCGTGAAGATCTGGTACTGTTGCCATCGCCGGATAGCGAAACTCCGGCACTGGTCGACTTTATGGTGCTGAGTTTTGGTGTCGAATACCGTATCAACTGACGTAAAGATCCATCGCTTTAAAGCGATGGCCTCCCCCTGTGCTTTGCACCTGCCTGCTGATCACCCGCGCTGGCAGGAGGTGGCAGACGCCATTGAAGCCGAAGTGCGTCGTATCGAGCAGAAGTACAGTCGTTATCGCGACGACAGTGTGCTCAGCCAGATCAATCAGAATGCAGGCCAGCAGACCCCGCTCGATGGGGAGACGACGGCCTTGCTGGGGTATGCCCGCGAGTGCTTCCGGCAGAGTGATGGCTTATTTGATATCAGTTCCGGAATCCTGCGACAGGCATGGAACTTCCGGGAGCCGGCGCTTCCTGAAAGTGAACACCTCTCCCCTTTGTTGCGTCGGATTGGTCTTGAGAGAATCCGGCTGGAAGACAACCTGCTGCTGATGCCGCCGGATATGGAACTGGATCTCGGAGGCATTGGTAAAGAATACGCCGCGGATGCTGCTGCCGGTGTGGCACGCCGTCTGGGCGTCACCTGGGGGATCATCGACCTGGGCGGTGATCTGCAGGTGATTGGCCCGCGCCCCGATCCTCAGGGGAGTGCTCCCTGGATGCTGGGGGTGCGCCATCCCCGGATACCAGAAAAAGCCACTGCCAGCCTGCCGGTCGCACAGGGAGGCATGGCAACCAGTGGTGATTACGAGCGTTTCTTTGAGCTGGATGGTCAGCGTTACTGTCATCTGCTGAATCCTCAGACAGGTTTCCCGGTCAGTTACTGGGCATCAGTTACTGTGGTGGCTCCGACCTGTCTGCTGGCAGGAACTCTGAGTAGCATCGCCATGCTGAAGGAAGCCAGTGCTGAACACTGGTTGCGGGAGCAGGAAGTACCTGCGCTGATGATACGGCCGGATCTGTCACTGATCTCTTTCTGATGTCGTAAGTCCCACGTCCGACTCGGGTGAAAGCTGTGGTAAACTCGCGCACTTTCCAATCTCAGACCGATACTTTTATGAGCACTCCTGAACAGCAGTTACGACAAGGCGCTGAGTCGCTTGGGATTGAGTTGTCTGAGGCACAACTTCAGGCGTTACTGGATTATCTGGCGCTGCTGCAGAAGTGGAACAAAGCCTACAACCTGACGGCCATCCGCGATGAAAGTGGCATGGTGGCGCTGCACCTTCTGGACAGCCTGGCCGTTCACCCGGCCGTGGCGGATGTGCAGCGTATTATCGACGTCGGCACCGGCCCCGGATTACCCGGGATTGTCCTGGCCATTATGAATCCCGGAAAAGACTTCACCCTGCTGGACAGTAACGGCAAAAAAACCCGGTTTCTTTTTCAGGCAAAAACGGCGTTGGGTCTGAGCAATGTGACCATAGTGAACGATCGGGTTGAGGCATATAATCCTCCGCAGCCCTTCGATATGATTGTCAGCCGCGCATTTGCATCGCTGGCTGATATGACCGGTTGGTGTCAGCACCTGCGTGCTGAAGACGGCTGCTTTCTGGCCATGAAGGGCCAGTTTCCGCAGCAGGAAATTGATGATCTGCAAGGTCAGTTCGTGGTCACCCACACTACCGAGCTGCAGGTGCCAGGGGTAGAAGGTCAGCGACATCTGCTGAGAATGCTCCCGGCTAAGCCATAAAGGACGTAATCTGTGACTCATATTTTTGCCATTGCGAACCAGAAGGGCGGTGTCGGTAAAACGACCACGGCAGTGAATCTTGCCGCGTCACTGGCGGCGACCAAACGCCGGGTGCTGTTGATTGACCTGGACCCTCAGGGAAATGCCACCATGGGCAGTGGCGTTGACAAATATGACCTCGAGCAGTCGATGTACGAGGTACTGACGGGCGAATGCGCTGCCATTGATGCTGTGCAGCGCAGTGAAGCGGCAGGCTTTGATGTGCTGCCAGCCAATGGTGATCTGACTGCAGCAGAAGTTGAGCTGATGGAAGTTGAAAGGCGTGAGCGTCGCCTGGCGGCGGCACTGGAGCCGCTAAAGTCTTCCTACGACTACATTCTGATCGACTGTCCACCATCGCTGAATATGCTGACTCTGAATGCTCTTGTGGCGGCGCAGGGCGTGCTTATTCCTATGCAATGTGAGTACTACGCTCTGGAGGGTCTCAGCGCATTGATCCAGACAATCACGTCCATCCAGACCGGCCCTAATCCGGCGCTGGAAATCAGTGGGCTGATCCGGACCATGTATGATCCACGAAACAGCCTGACGAATGACGTGTCAGAGCAGCTTGCAGCGCACTTTGGTGACAGATTGTTTACCTCGGTGATTCCGAGAAACGTCCGTCTGGCGGAAGCTCCCAGTCATGGGGTTCCGGTGCTGATATACGACAAATCATCCCGCGGCGCGATGGCGTATCTCGCGCTGGCCGGAGAACTGAATCGCCGTATGAAAGCGGCAGCAAAAAAAGAAGCAGCAAGCGCCTGAGGGCGTTGCTGAAGCAGGCAGAAACTGATGGTAGCAAAGAAAAAACGTGGGCTTGGTCGTGGACTGGATGCATTGCTGGCGAGCAGCCGGGCAGATGCGGTACCGACGGTCAGCGGCGACGCCCCCGATACATCCGTGCCTGAAGCGCAGGCAGTCGCAGCACTTGGTGTACAGAGTGAATTAAGGCACCTGCCTGTTGAGTGGGTACAGCCCGGCCGCTATCAGCCGCGCCGTGATATTCAGCCTGAGGCGCTGGAGGAGCTGGCGGCGTCGATTAAGGCGCAGGGCCTGATGCAGCCAATCGTTGTGCGGCCTCTGCCGGGGCAGACGGATCGCTTTGAGATTATTGCCGGTGAGCGTCGCTGGCGTGCAACTCAGCTGGCGCAGCTGGATAAGGTGCCTGCCCTGGTGCGGGATGTGCCCGATGAAGCGGCCATTGCCATGGCGCTGATTGAGAACATTCAACGTGAAGACCTGAATCCGATGGAAGAAGCCATGGCGCTTCACCGTCTGCAGAATGAATTCGAACTGACTCAGATGGAAGTCGCTGAAGCCGTCGGTAAAAACCGTGCGACGGTGGCCAACCTGTTGCGCCTGATGAACCTGAATGACGATGTCAAAAAGATGCTCGAGCATGGTGACATTGAAATGGGGCATGCCCGTGCGCTACTGGGGCTTTCAGGTGATCAGCAGAGTACTGCCGCCAATGACGTGGTCAGCCGGGCTCTGACTGTCCGGCAGACCGAGGCTCTGGTGCGTAATCTCCAGTCAGGCAGCGGTAAGAAAGAAGTAGACTCCCGGCCGAATCCGGATGTGCAGCGCCTGGAGCGTATGCTGGGCGAAAAGCTGGGGGCCAGAGTTGCTATCCAGCACTCAGCAAAAGGGAAGGGAAAGCTGGTGATCAACTACACCAACCTCGATGAACTCGACGGTATCATCGCGCACATTAAATAACTGGCTAACCTGTCAGTCTGCCTGACCATAGTCGACCTCTGTCTATACTTAACAAGTATTCAGGAGTCGACTATGAAGTATCTATCACTTACTTTCATTCTTTCATTGGTAAGCGTTCACGTACTTGCTGCCCCCCGTCTGATGGAAATGTTGGATGATACTCAGCTGAAGCAGACGCGGGTCGACTACTTCACTGAGGTGAATCTTGAGGACAATCAGGAGAATAGTCGGGATAAAGAGCTTGAACGCGACACGCTTCCCAGCGATTCAAGATCGTCAGAAAACGCTCCCCGAATCCTGAATACGGCCCCTGTGCTGCCTGCAACGGGTGTTACCGTAGACGTGCGCCGCCGCTGAGCTGGCCGCATCCCCTCCCCTGACGTGGCGTGCTGCGTCCTATATTTCTTCTCTCTTTCACGTCTGAGCGGTTGAAGCGCAGAGGCTGACCCCCTATAATCTCCGCGCCCTGAAAATGGGTTGCCCGAACAGGGTGTTGCAGAAATCGTACTGATAAGTGGAGCACAGGTTGTCTTCGATACCGCGTCCACCGGTCTACAGGGTCATTATTTTACAGCTTGCCCTGACACTGATTTCCGCCGCTCTGGCCTGGATGCATAGCGATGTAGCTGCCTATTCGGCGTTATTGGGAGGACTCACATGTGCCTTGCCAAACGCCTACTTTATCTGGCGAGCATTCCGCTACACAGGTGCAAGATCAGCCACTCAGGTGGTGCAGTCGTTTTACCAGGGAGAGTCCTGGAAGTTTGTGCTCACGGCGTTGTGTTTTGGTGTCATCTTCCAACGCGTTGAGCCTCTGAATGTTCTGGCACTGTTTGCAGGATTCATAACAGTGCAGCTGGGGCACATCGCCTCGGCGAGAATTGCCAATTTATAAACCTTAAGATTTGAGAGTGAACGATGGCTGGTAACTCCCAAGAGTATATCTCGCACCACTTGACCAATCTGACCTTTGGCAAACTGCCAGCAGGTTATGTTCGTCACAACGAAGACGGCTCCACTACAGAGCTGACAGAATCCACCTGGACAATGGCACACGGCGGTGATGAAGCTGCTGCGATGGGCTTCAATGCAGTACATGTTGACTCCCTGGGCTGGTCTTTCGGTCTTGGCGCTCTGATCATGTTCCTGTTCTGGCGCATGGCGAAGAAAGCACACACTGGCGTACCAAGCGGTATGCTGAACTTTGTTGAGATGATCGTTGAGTTCATCGACAACACTGTGAAGGAAGCCTTCCACGGCCGCAGCGCTCTGGTGGCACCGCTCTCTCTGACTATCTTTACCTGGGTCTTCATGATGAACTTCATGGACCTTATCCCTGTCGACGTACTGCCTGCCCTCTTCGGCGCTATGGGCGTTGGCTACATGAAAGTCGTACCTTCCACTGACGTGAACGTCACTCTGGGTATGGCGATCTTCGTATTCGCTCTGATGATCTTCTACTCGATCAAAATCAAGGGCATCGGTGGCTTCGTTGGTGAACTGACGCTGCACCCGTTCAACTCTAAGAATCCTGTAGTTCAGGCTATCTTCATTCCGGTGAACTTCTTCCTGGAATCTGTGGCCCTGATCGCTAAGCCAATCTCTCTGGGTCTGCGACTGTTCGGAAACATGTACGCCGGTGAGATGATCTTTATCCTTATTGCTCTGATGTTCTCTGCCGGTATTGCACTGGGCCTGATGGCTGGTGTTCTGCAGTGGGCATGGGCGGTATTCCATATCCTGGTGATCACGCTGCAGGCGTTCATTTTCATGATGTTGACCATCGTGTATCTGAGCATGGCGCACGAAGATCATTGATCTGAATCGCCGGTAACAAGGGTTTAACCGGCTCTGGCTGTGATTGCAGGCAGAGCCACAATTTAACTTTTAACTCACTAACTTAACTTCTATTTGGAGAAAATTATGGAACAAGGTCTGGTATTCCTGGCTGCGGCTCTGATGATTGGTCTGGGTGCTCTGGGTACTGCTATCGGCTTCGGTCTGCTGGGTGGTCGTCTGCTGGAAGGTACTGCTCGTCAGCCTGAACTGGGTCCAATGCTGCAGGGCAAGATGTTCCTGATCGCTGGTCTGCTTGACGCCGTACCTATGATCGGTGTTGGTCTGGGCCTGTACCTGATGTTCGCTGCCTAAGGGTTCATTTTTTAACGAACTTCCTTAATCAACGAACATGAGGGCTCTGGCGTGAACATAAATTTGACTCTGATCGGCCAGATCATCACTTTCGGCGTCTTCGTGTGGTTCTGCATGAAGTTTGTATGGCCTCACCTGCTGACGGCTATGCAAGAACGCGAAAAGAAAATCGCTGATGGTCTGGACGCAGCTAACCGCGCTGCACGTGATCTGGAACTGGCTCAGAAAGAAGCCGCTGACCAGCTGCGTGCTGCGAAAGAAAAAGCTGCTGAAATCATCGAGCAAGCGAATAAGCGTGCTAACCAGATCGTGGACGAAGCAAAAGAATCTGCTCGTTCCGAAGGTCAGCGCATCGTAGCTGCTGCTCAAGCTGAAGTTGAGCAAGAGGCAAACCGCGCTAAAGAAGCTCTGCGTAAGCAGGTGTCTGAACTGGCAGTAGCCGGTGCAGCGAAAATCCTTGGCAAATCAGTAGATGCAACAGCTCACAACGAGCTGCTGGATAAACTGGCCGAAGAGCTCTAAGCGAGGTTTTCCATGGCTGAATTAACAACTCTCGCTCGGCCATACGCTAAGGCCGTGTTTGCTGAAGCAAGCGAGAAGAGTGCACTCGACGCCTGGTCTGACGACCTGGCAACTCTGTCTGCATTTGCAGCAGATGCCGATCTGGCAAAAGTACTGGTGCACCCGTCTCTGACTTCTGAGAAGCAGGCACAGGCACTTATCGACGTATGTGGCGACAAGCTGAACGAAGCAGCCAAAAACCTGGTGGCCATTCTGGCCGAAAACAAGCGTCTGGCTTTATTGCCTGAAATCGCGGCGCTCTACGAAGAGCTGAAAGCTCAACTGCAGAACACTGTTGATGTAGTTGTGACTTCTGCATTCGAGCTTAGCGATGCTCAGGCTGACAAACTGGCAACAGCTTTGAAAGCCAAACTGCAGTGTGATGTGCGTGTGACCAGTGAAATCGATGAGTCTCTCATCGGTGGTGCGATCATACGTGCCGGGGACTTGGTTATTGACGGTACCGTAACTGGCAAACTGTCGAAGTTAGCCGAAGCGATGAAATCCTAGTTTGAGGGACGATTCATGCAGCAACTGAATCCATCTGAGATCAGCGAAGTAATCAAGAAGCGAATTGAAAGCCTTGATGTAACTTCACAAGCCCAGAACGAGGGCACTGTCGTATCTGTATCCGACGGTATCGTTCGTATTCACGGTCTGGCTGACGCCATGTACGGTGAAATGATTGAATTTGAAGGCGGCGTATTCGGCCTGGCAATGAACCTGGAGCGTGACTCCGTTGGTGCTGTTGTACTGGGTGACTACAAAGGTCTGGCTGAAGGCCAGACTGCGAAGTGTACCGGCCGCATCCTGGAAGTACCTACTGGTAACGCCCTGCTGGGCCGTGTAGTTGACGCTCTGGGTAACCCGATTGACGGTAAAGGTCCTATTGAGACTTCTACCTCAGCTCCAGTAGAGCGCGTTGCACCGGGCGTTATTGCACGTCAGGGTGTTGATCAGCCTCTGCCGACTGGTTACAAAGCTGTTGACTCCATGGTACCGGTTGGCCGTGGTCAGCGTGAGCTGATCATTGGTGACCGTCAGACTGGTAAAACGGCGATGGCTATCGACGCCATCATCAACCAGAAAAACACTGGCGTTAAATGTATCTACGTAGCTGTAGGTCAGAAGCAGTCCTCTATCGCTAACGTTGTACGTAAGCTGGAAGAGCACGGCGCTCTGGAAAACACCATCATCGTTGCCGCTGGCGCAGCCGATCCTGCAGCAATGCAGTTCCTGGCTCCGTACGGTGGTTGTGCGATGGGTGAATACTTCCTCGACAACGGCGAAGACGCTCTGATCGTATACGATGACCTGACTAAACAGGCATGGGCATACCGTCAGATCTCCCTGCTGCTGAAGCGCCCACCGGGCCGTGAAGCATACCCAGGTGACGTTTTCTACCTGCACTCCCGTCTGCTGGAGCGCGCATGTCGCGTAAACGCTGACTACGTTAAGCAGGTAAGCGGTGTTGAAGGTAAGACTGGTTCCCTGACTGCTCTGCCTATCATTGAGACCCAGGGCGGCGACGTATCCGCGTTCGTACCGACCAACGTGATCTCTATTACCGACGGTCAGATCTTCCTGGAAACTAACCTGTTCAACTCCGGTATCCGTCCGGCGATGAACGCAGGTATCTCGGTTTCTCGTGTAGGTGGTGCCGCACAGACCAAGATCATCAAGAAGCTTGGCGGTGGTATCCGTCTGGCACTGGCTCAGTACCGTGAACTGGCAGCATTTGCTCAGTTTGCATCTGACCTTGATGAAGCTACCCGTAAGCAGCTGGAGCACGGTAAAGCCGTTACTGAACTGATGAAACAGGGTCAGTACGCTCCAATGTCTACTGCAGACATGGGTCTGTCGATTTATGCTGCTACTGAAGGCTTCCTTGAAGATGTTGAAGTTGCCAAGATCCAGGCATTTGAAGCCGCTCTGCTGAGCTACGCCAACAGCGAATACGCTGAACTGATGGCGAAGATCAACGTTAAGGGCGACTACAACGATGAGATCGCGGCAGGTCTGAAAGAGTGTATCGAGAAGTTCAAGAGCACTCAGACCTGGTAAGTCCGGTGCTGGCGGTTGCTGTTAAGGCAAGCCGCCAGCTGGATTCACTCAGCTAAACAAGGTTGCACTATGGCAGTCGGTAAAGAAATTAAAGAGCAGATTACGAGCGTAAAAAGCACGCAGAAAATTACTTCAGCAATGGAAAAAGTTGCTGTAAGTAAAATGCGTCGCGCTCAGATGCGCATGCAGCAGAGCCGTCCATACGCGGATAAAATCCGTGATGTGATCGGTCATCTGGCGAATGCCACATCTGAATACCGTCATCGTTATCTGCAGGACCGCGACGTCAAGCGAGTTGGCTATATCGTGGTGTCTTCCGACCGTGGCCTCTGTGGTGGTCTGAACAACAACTTGTTCAAGCGCCTCTCACAGCAAGCCAAAGACTGGCAGGGCAAAGGTGTCGAAGTCGAATACTGTGCTATTGGCTCTAAGGCATCTCTGTTCTTCAACAGCTTTGGCGGCAAGGTAGTAGCGTCTCAGTCTCAACTGGGCGATGCACCTGAGCTGGCCAGCCTGATCGGTGCGGTTAAAGTGATGTTGGAAGCGTTCGACGAAGGTCGTATCGATCGTCTGTACATCATCTACAACCGTTTCGTGAACACCATGACCCAATCGCCTGAAGCGGTGCAGTTGTTGCCACTCAAGGCAGAAAAAGACGAAACACTGAAGCATCACTGGGACTACATCTACGAGCCAGACGCCAAAGAGATCCTCGAAGGTCTGCTGGTGCGCTACGTAGAATCTCAGGTGTATCAGGGTGTAGTAGAAAACAACGCCTGTGAACAGGCCGCGCGTATGCTGGCAATGAAAAACGCCACCGATAACGCCGGTAGCATGATCACCGAGCTGAACTTGCTGTATAACAAAGCTCGTCAGGCGGCTATCACCCAGGAAATTTCAGAAATCGTTGGCGGTGCCGCGGCGGTATAAGCCCGGTAACGAAAGGTTTAAGTTAAGAGGAACCGAAAATGAGCGGATGTATCGTACAGATCATTGGCGCCGTAATCGACGTGGAATTCCCACGTGACAGCGTGCCTAAGGTCTACGACGCCCTGACCGTAGATGGTACCGAGACCACCCTCGAAGTTCAGCAGCAGCTGGGCGACGGTGTTGTCCGTACTATTGCGATGGGCTCCACTGAAGGTCTGAAGCGTGGCCTTCCAGTAACCAACACTGGCGCACCTATCCGTGTACCAGTAGGTAATGCAACTCTGGGTCGTATCATGGACGTTCTCGGTCGCCCGATCGATGAATGTGGTGAGATCGGCGAAGAAGAGCGTTACGAAATTCACCGCGCTGCACCATCGTTTGATGAGCAGGCGAACTCTACAGACCTGCTGGAAACTGGCATCAAGGTAATCGACCTGGTATGTCCGTTCGCTAAGGGTGGTAAAGTTGGTCTGTTCGGTGGTGCCGGTGTAGGTAAAACCGTAAACATGATGGAACTGATCAACAACATCGCGAAGGCACACTCCGGTCTGTCTGTATTCGCAGGTGTTGGTGAGCGTACTCGTGAAGGTAACGACTTCTACTACGAAATGGCTGAATCCGGTGTTGTAAACCTGGACGACAAAGCCAAGTCGAAAGTAGCAATGGTATACGGCCAGATGAATGAGCCACCAGGCAACCGTCTGCGTGTAGCACTGACTGGTCTGACCATGGCTGAGAAGTTCCGTGACGAAGGTAAAGACGTACTGCTGTTCGTCGATAACATCTATCGTTACACTCTGGCAGGTACTGAAGTATCCGCACTGCTGGGCCGTATGCCTTCAGCGGTAGGTTACCAGCCAACTCTGGCTGAAGAGATGGGTGTACTGCAGGAACGTATTACTTCTACTAAGACTGGTTCGATCACCTCGATCCAGGCCGTATACGTACCAGCGGATGACTTGACTGACCCATCCCCAGCGACCACCTTTGCTCACCTTGACTCTACAGTAGTACTGTCTCGTGACATCGCTGCAAAAGGTATTTATCCAGCAATCGACCCGCTGGATTCTACCTCTCGTCAGCTGGATCCACTGGTAATCGGTAACGAACACTACAGCATCGCTCGTGGCGTTCAGGGTGTACTGCAGCGCTACAAAGAGCTGAAGGACATCATTGCGATTCTGGGTATGGACGAACTGTCTGACGAAGATAAGCAGCTGGTTGCCCGTGCACGTAAGATCGAGCGTTTCCTGTCTCAGCCATTCCACGTGGCAGAGATCTTCACAGGCGCGCCTGGTAAGTACGTGTCTCTGAAAGAAACCATCCGTGGTTTCTCTGGCATCCTGAACGGCGACTACGATAACCTGCCAGAACAAGCGTTCTACATGGTTGGTACTATCGACGAAGCTGTTGAGAAAGCCGGTAAAATGTAATGGGCGGGCAGGCGCTGAGTGAAAGCCCAGCGCTCTGCCTCCTCTGAACAGAGGAATACACTATGGCAATGACCGTCCACTGCGATATCGTCAGCGCAGAAGAGAACCTCTTCTCCGGACTGGTAGAGCGCGTGATTGCATCAGGTACTCTGGGTGATCTGGGTATTGAACCCGGCCACGCAGCCCTGCTGAGCCCGCTGAAACCAGGCCCGGTCCGCATTGTAAAACAAGGCGGTGAAGAAGAGATTGTCTACGTGTCTGGCGGCTATCTCGAAGTACAGCCAAATTCAGTGTCTATCCTTGCCGATACCGCCGTACGCGCGAAAGATATCGACGAGGCTGCCGCACTGGAGGCTAAGAAACATGCTGAACAGGCGATTGAGAATCAGGGTGCAGACTTTGATTACTCCCGCGCACTGACTCAGCTCGCTGAAGCGGCAGCACAGCTGCGTACGATTCAGCAGATCCGTGAGAAACTTGGTAAGCACTGAGTTTTATCGGATCAGAAAGAACCCGCTACGGCGGGTTTTTTTTGGCTTGAACCATCAATGTCGCTGAAACAGATGATTATCTAGAAAGCTGGGTGGTTCGTTGTAGCGTACTCAAGGAAAATATGGAAATAGAGCAATGATGAAGAAAACTGTATTAGCATCTGCTATCGCTTTAACGCTGGCATCATCCTTCACTCAGGCACAGGAGCCTGAAAAGAAACTTTATCTGGGCGTGAATTTTGGCTTCGGTTCGGGTGATGAGACAATCGAGTTTGACGACGAAGAGTATGAAGATGACTTAGATGTGTCGACAATCCGACTTTCCGCCGGTCTCATACTTGATGAGCGCCTGCGACTTGAAGGGTCATACAACACTTATGACTTTGAGTTTGATGGTGGCGGCGAGAGTGATGTCAATATTCTCGAATTCGATGGCATTCTTCTGTTTCCTTCTGACGAAATTACACCCTACATCACCGGCGGTATTGGCATAGCGACCTATGAAGATACGGGAGAGTTTATTGACGATGGCGATGACCTCGGAGGCCTGTCTTTTCAGTTAGGCGGTGGTGTGATTTTTTCCGCAGCTGATAATTTCGAGTTAGATGCTTCTTACCGGATGAAAGCGATTGTATGGGAAACAGTTGAAGTCTTTGAGACCGATTTCGAGACGAGCAACTCATTGAGCGTTATCAGTATTGGTGGACGAGTACTCTTCTGATCAATAAGGCTCGCCTTTAGGCGAGCATCAGAGGTCTTAATTACATGGATTGTTTATGAACAGAACAGCATTGTTGTCATTCGTTGTGTTAGTGGTGCCTTTCACAGTATCGGCACTCGAAATCAAGGAACGCCCGGTTGTGTATCTGGGTGCCGAGCTGGGAACGGGCTCCGGTGAGGAGACCTATCTGATCGGTGATCAGGACTTCAGCTCTGATGTTGATCATGATCTTACCCGCTTTACCCTTGGTTTCCGCAGTCACCAGGATAATCGTTTTGAGATTTCGTATGTGCAGAACGATCTTTCCAGTGACGACTGGTCTGATGAACAGATCACCAGTCTCAATCTCGATGCAGTGATCACTGTCACGGAGTTCCGGGTGCGTCCATTCGTGCGCCTGGGATTTGGCTTCACTAACTATGTAGGCTCTCACGAAGATATCGCTGGTAAGAATGAAGACCTGCGGGGTTTCGCTCTGTCCGGTGGTGCGGGTCTGCTTATAGAGGTGGTGCCACAGCTGGAGCTTGATGTGGGTTATCACTACACATCGATTGGTTGGGAAGATCTGAACTACACCGATAGCAACGGAAACACCTTTGACTACGACCTGGGCAATGACTTCAGTTATGCCAGTGCAGGATTCCGGATTCTGTTTCAGTGAACCTCAGGGCCGGTATTGCCGGCCTTTCTCTTTTCTTAAAATGACAGCCTGAAGCTGTCTTCTGATCACTGCGCCGTTTATCCCGTGTATTATCAGCAGATGATGTTGCAGGGTTTACGGTTATGCGGACATGTCTGATTTTAATACTCTGGTGTTGCTCCTCGGTACTCGTCTATGCCAATACCTACTACGAGGACTACAGCGGTCAGGGGCATTGGTATCTCAGCCTGGGATATGAGGCGGGTAAGCTTGACCAGAGTCTGACCGGACAGGGCAACTATGATGTCGCAGCCCCGGTTATCGCACTGGGGGGCGTCGGCCCGCAGGCGGTTCGGTTTGAAGTTAGTTGGGCGCGCCTGGTCGACTCGAGCGGAGACTGGATCACTTCCGGGATGGATGCTGATCTCTGGCTGCCGGGAGATCCCACCAGACGGCTACGGCCGTATCTGATCATAGGCGCAGGACTGCAACGTTATTATGGCGATCGCAGTTCTGCCAAGGCGGAAAGCTTTTTCAACCAGGAGGGCGCTGATAACGAGGCGGTCTCTTATAAATTCGGACTGGCTCTTGTCGGTAACATCACGCGCACGCTGGAAGCCGATGTCAGCTTTCTTCATCGCATTATGAAATGGGACGCCAATACGGAAAATGATGACGGTAGAGAGGCAAATGCTACCGTCAATGCATTGCGCTTTTCTCTGCGTCAATTATTCTGACCCATCCAATCTGCAGTACGGACCCGGATATGAACAACCTTTATCAACTGCTCGAGCAGCAGGCACGCATCCATGGCAATAAAACCGCATTGAGTAATGGCCAGGAATCGCTGACCTTTTCTCAGTTGCGTGATCTGAGTGCGAGGATGTCTGCGCGGCTGGCTTCCCAGGGCGTTAACAGCGGCCAGAAAATCTACGTTCTTATGCAGCCTAATATCGAGTGGATTGCGACAGCGGCTCTGTTTCATCGAGGCTGTGTGTCCTGTTCGGCTCACCCGGGAGCTGTGGTCGGTGATGAGCTGCCATTTACCCCGGACTGGATCGTCACTGACCGCGACGGGATCGAAGGCGAGAATGTGATCCGGATTGATCAGGCATGGTTTAACGGGCTCGGTGCGTATCCGGCAGATCAGCCTGCTGCGCGGTATGAGGCTGATGAGTGCGTCAGAATCATTCTTACCAGCGGCACCACGGGAATTCCCAAGGGAGCGCCTCTGAGTCTCAATTCTCTCCGGCACCGGGTTGAACAGTTGATCGGAGACTGGGTGTCTCCTCTGGGGGATGGCCTCAACCTGATGCCGCTCTCGACCATCGGCGGTTTATCATCAGCGCTATACTCCTGGCGCGCTGGCCGCCCGTATTTCACCGTATTTTCTGAAGCTGGACTGGTCGGTTTACTGGCCCGTACCGGGATGTCGTGCCTTACCGGTTCACCCGCGCAGATATCCAAGTTTCTGCAGATTTATGAGCGGGAGCGCACACCACTGCCTGCGCTGAAGGAAATCCGTATGGCTGGCAGTGCCGTCAGCCCGAGGCTGCTGAACGCCATTCTGCAGACATTCAATGTCGACGTGTACAGCATTTACGGCTCTACAGAAGCCGGGGGTACGGGCATGGTGAAGCTGGATTCGCCGGCAGACCTTACTAAGACAGCCTACGTCCGTCCTCAGGTGGATGTGGAGATCGTCAATGAAAACGATGAGGTGCTTCTGCCCGGAGCAGAGGGCATTGTGCGGGTCCGGAGTGCTGCTAACATCAGCGGTTACCTGAATGATGTGGATGCCGATGCGTTCCGCGACGGGTGGTTTTACCCCGGAGATCGTGGCAGCTTATCGAGCGAGCGCCTGCTCACACTGAGCGCTCGGGAGGCCGAAGTCATTAACCGTGGCGGAGAAAAAATCAGCCCGGTGTTGATTGATAATTTCCTGCAGAGCTATCCCGGCATTGAAGACGCTGCGGTGTTTGGTGTTGAGAATAAACTGGGTGTTGCCGAAGTCGCAGCGGCACTGGTGATTCCGGAAGATTTTGATATTCCGGCATTGCAGGCCGCTTTACGTGCAGAGCTTAATCCGGTGGCGGTTCCTCAGCACCTGTTCCGGGTGAATTCAGTGCCACGTAATCAGATGGGGAAACCTCTGCGGGTACAGATGGCGGCCTCCTTCCGTGAGCAGCTGGTTGCTGCCGGTCGTCCGGGTTTCTGAGCGAATGGCAAAGCCAGGCGCGAAGCGGGATGGGCTCAACCGTGTTGATCTGAATCTTTTCGTGGTGTTCGACACGATTTACCGTGAAAAGAACCTGACACGGGCAGCAGATAAGCTCAGTCTCTCGCAGCCAGCGGTCAGTCATGCACTGGCGCGCCTGCGCGAAAACTTTGATGACCCCCTGTTTGAGCGCGCAGGCAAAGGTGTCCAGCCAACGCCCATGGCAAAGGCCATTGTCACGCGTGTGCGTGCTGCACTCGCTGAACTGGAATCGGCGATGGCCGAGGGGCTGGCATTCGATCCAGCGGAGTCGGACCGTGAGTTCACCATTGCCTGCCGCGATGCAATGGAGTCAGCGACGCTGAATAAACTGATGTGCCGCTTCCAGGACATTGCTCCGGCTGTGCGCCTGCGCAGTGTCCGCCTGTCCCGCCGGGACATGGAGGCTGCACTGGCAAACGGTCGTGTTGATCTGGCAGCGGACGTCCTTTTGCCCGTCAGTGATGAGCTACGACACCGCCATGTGCTGTCAGAGTCGCTGGTTGTTGCGATGCGTCGGCATCATCCACTGGCATTAACGACGTGGAACCTGGATGCATACGTGGCTGCGGATCACATCTTGGTATCCAGCCGCCCGGAAGGTCCCGGGGTGGAGGATTTTGCGCTGTCCCGTGCAGGTCATAACCGCAATATCCGTTTGCGCTGCCAGAATTACCTCTCGGCTCTACAGGTGATCAGCGACACCGATATGCTGCTGACGCTGCCTGAGACCTTTGCCGGATATCTGCTGAACCCGGAGAAGCATGTCACCCGCCCGCTGCCTGTGCTGTCGGAGCCCGTGGACATACATCTCTACTGGCACAGCAAGTCAGAGCGGGATCCCGCGATCATGTGGCTGCGGGATCAGATGCTCGACCTGTTCTGAAAGTTACCAGCTCTTGTAGGGCAGGAATTTGCCATTCAGCGTTAACAGTACGCGGTCACCTTTGGGATCTTCGATTTTGTCGACCTCCATCGAAAAGTCGATGGCGCTCATAATGCCGTCACCGAACTTCTCCTGAATCACTTCTTTCAATGTCTCTCCATAGACGCCCACGATTTCGTAGAGACGATAGACCAGCGGATCAGTCGGAACGGCCTGATCCCAGATTTTGGTCGGGTAAGCCTCCAGTGCGGTGGCGACGTCGCTGCCCAGGCCAAGATATTCGGCAATCGCTGCGGCCTTCTCTTTTGGTGCACTGTTCATGCCCAGACAGGCAGATGTCAGCCAGACTGGCGACATACCAAGGTCGGTGCCCATCGTTTCCCAGCTCAGGCCTTTGGCCAGTTTCTGCGCGATGATGGTTTCGGTCATGGTGGCTTTATCCATCATGTTGTTCTCCTGATTGATTGTGAGGCATCAGCAACACCGGGGTGCTCTGGTGTGGTGCGAAACCAGAGCATCGCCCGCGTGCAGTGCGGGTGTGCAGGGGATAATGAGCAAGTGAAGTGCCAGTTCAGGAGGGACTGGCGGGATTGATAAACGAGAGGAACCGCTTTTCCTGCAGTGGTCGGCTGAACAGATATCCCTGGTATAACAGGCACCCCTGGTCGCAGAGGTAATTCCTTTGCTGTTGTGACTCTACTCCCTCTGCGATGATTTCCATCTTCAGATTACTGCCGAGCTGAATGATGGCATCAACAATACTGGCCTGCGGAGCGTCGCCTTCGATGTCCATGACAAAGCAGCGGTCGATCTTAAGTTTGTCGATGGGGAGTTTCTGCAGATAGCTGAGTGAAGAGTAACCGGTGCCGAAGTCGTCCAGCGCAAAGGTAAAGCCGAGTTCGTGCAGGCGCTGCATCTTTTCTCTGATCAGGTCTTTGTCGCCCATGAAAAGGCTTTCCGTCAGCTCCAGTTCCAGCATGTCAGGGGAAATACCACTGGCCTGGACGGTCTGCATCAGTTGAGATTCAAAATCCTGAGCCATAAACTGTGCGGCACTGATGTTCACTGCCAGCTTACGAAAGCTTTCAGGCAGGCAGTTCTGGCTGTGCCATTCGCTCAGTACGCGGCAGGCCTGGGCAAGTACCCAGTCACCCAGCGGCAGAATAAGATTCGTCTCTTCGGCAGCGGCGATAAAGACATCCGGATATACCGACTGGCCGCGATTGATCCAGCGACAGAGCACTTCAGCCCCCGTGATTTCGCCACTGGCGTTAACCTGAGGTTGGAACACCAGAGTGAAAGCCTCTTCCTGAATTGCCTGGTAGAGGTCATTAAATAAGTGTAGTCGCTCCCGCGTTTCTTCCTGCATATGGCTGTTGTAGGTTGAAATACGCGAGCGTCCTTCCTTCTTGGCCCGGTACATAGCGGTATCCGCCTGGCGAACGAGATCGTTGGCGCTGCATGCGCTGGTTGGAAACAGCGCGATCCCGATACTGGCAGACAGGTGGAAATTATTGACGTCGATAATGACCGGCTGACGGATGGTGTCCAACAGGCGTTCACCCAGCTGCATGGCGAGCCTTCCCGCTTCGTCAGCGTTGGTCGCCAGCTCGCCGGAGATCACCAGAAATTCATCACCCCCAAGGCGGGCAATCAGGTCGCCGTCGGCAGCACAGTCTTTTAACCGGCGGGACATATCAATCAGCAGGCGGTCACCAATGGGGTGTCCAAGTGAGTCGTTGATCGTTTTGAAGTGATCGAGGTCGATAAAAAGCACAGCCCCCCAGAGCGCTTTCTGGGCCGCTTCGTGCACCCGGCGGTCCAGCTCCTGCAGCGCCATCCGGCGATTGGCAAGATCGGTCAGTGGATCATAATTCGCCTGGTACTCGATCAGTTGCTGCTTGCGCTTCAGGTCAGTGATGTCACGGATCAGCCAGATGATACCGCGCTTTTCGCCCTCATCGCCTTCCTCCTCCGGCAGTGGGACCATGCGGGATTCCAGGCACAGGTCATCGTGACGGAACTCATGCACGATCAGCTCTCCGGTATCCAGTGCGCGGCGCCGGCTCTGTTCAATCGCGTGTACCTCAGACAGGTTTGCCCAGGCGGTATATGGGGTATCTATCAGGTCGCTGTTGAGACGTATGACCGGGCTGGACTGATTTCCGAAGCGGCCGCGGATGATACCGCTGCTGTTGACTACTAGGCCGACATCCGGGAAGGCAAGAGTGAAGGCTGAGGTAAGGGCCTGCTGTTGCTGGATCTGCAGGCGGGAAGTTGCCAGGTGAATGCTGAGTTCATTCACCGCATCTTCGAGCTTTCCCAGCTCCACAGAAGCAGCGGTCTTGGTCGTCTGCCCGAGCTTCCCCTCCTGTAGCGACGTCGTTATCCGTACCAGGTTGCGGATGGGGTTAATCAGATACTGTTTGACCAGCTGATTCTGTATCAACAGATACGCCAGTACCAGAAGCGCCATCAGCAGAACTTTGCCTGCCGTCGACAGGAGCATCATGCGGTAATCGCGGTCGGCATCGTAGTGGGCGTATAGCCAAGCATTCTGAGGACGCAGTGGGTCCTGGCTTTTGAGCCGTACCGGATAGAGTACGTAGAAATTGTTCAGGTGCCGTTCAATCTGAATCATGCGGACATCCGGGTTCAGACTCAGTTCGCCGAGGCGGACCGGCAGCGTGTTCTGGATATCAGCGCGGCGCGTGCTCAACAGGGTGTTGTTGTTCTCGCCAGAGAAGAGCGCGAGATAGTGAACCTGATGATCGGTGGCCATGAGAGCCAGCTGACTGTCCGCGGCAATCTGGTCGTGATCTGAGTAGTTACTTTCGATCGTATTCTGGAGTGACTCCAGTTCAAACAGAATGCGGTGGTGCCAGGATTCCTCGAAGTGATCAAGGCGCAGTTGCAGCAGAAAATACCCGAGCGAGATGATCACTACCCCAAGCATAAGGGCCGACCAGTTGCGCAGAATCAGGGTAATGGAGCGCTGCTGCATTTCAGGGCTCCGGAATAAATTCGTCGGTGATAAAACCGCTCAGATCAGGAGGTGAGCCCAGCATTCCGTTAAGCTTCATGAGGGTGGTCAGAGCTTCGGAGGTGCGGATCAGGCGTCCACTGCTTTTATCCAGCAGGCGTTTATTTTCTTCTGCACCGGGAATATGAAGCTTGTTATACACCGTCTGAAGCTCAGAAGGGGATAACTGCAGGCGGCGGTTGATATGAGCAAGGCTCTCTTCTCTGTGTGCCATAAGTACCCGCCGTCCCTCCAGGAAACCGCGGGTCAGCGAACTGACTTTCTCCGGGTGATCGTCGATTGCCTCCTGACGTACGACCAGCACATCGACAATGCGTCCGCGAATGGCAGAGCTGTCGAACAGGGTGACTGCACCGCGGTCACGAAGATGGCTGCTGAAGGGCTCGAAACTGACCAGTACATCGGCTTTACCCTGTTCAAGCACAGACACATGGTGACCCGGCGGAACGTCGCGCAGAGTAACATCGTTGAGCGTCAGGCCCGCTTCTGTCAGAGCAGCGTCCAGAACGAGCAGCCCGACAGAATCAAAGGGAACAGCCACAACGCGGCCTTTGATATCGGCGAGGTCCCTGACCGATTCCCGGGCGAGTACGGCGTCTGCGCCATCTGATATGTCGCAGACGAGAATGACGACCACGGGGGCGCCACGCTCGCGCAGGCGAATGGCTTCATCCAGCGTCACTGCGGCGCCTTCCAGCCGGCCAACCATGACGGCCTCCATCACATCGGTCGCTGCGGGCAGTTCAACCAGCCGGACGTGATTTTCCGGCAGCAGCCCTTTATCTCTCGCAAGATATAGTAGCTCGTAGCCCGGCCATACGTTCGTACCGATACGCAGGGGCGTATCCTCCTGGAGGCAGCCGCTCAGGGACAGAACTGTGATCAGACTGAACAGCAATCTCAGAGTCACGTTAATGCGCTTTCCTTAATAGTGGTCAACTTTCAGTCTAGCAGCGATTCCCGGGTTATCTTAAAAGGCCGGATATGTGCGACTTTAGACTAATACCGGTGAGCAGGGCTCTGTGTTCCTCTGAGGAGTGATCATGAGGAGAAATATGATGTCCACGCACAATAATCCTGAACAGCCGACCACCCGGTTTGAGCGGATTTTTTTCCGCTACTTTGCCTGGTTCCCGATTCTTACCCTGCCCATGATGGTGTGGGACCTGATGGAAGCCGGTGATGCTGCCATAGGGCTGATCATTGCGCTGGTGCACGCCGTGTTGGTGTTCCGCTTCGTATCCGTGAACCGGGTGCCTGAGTGGTTTCGCAAATCCCCGTCAAAAAGCATGGAAAAGTGACAAATGTGACATTCTTGTGTGACCCGGGTGTGTATATTGCGGTCTGATTGGCAGCGGCGGTTTTTCGTCGTGGGTTATGTGTCGTTTACCTGTTGAGACAGGAAGTTATGTCTATCGATTGGAAGCAGTATGAACTGCAGGACGGATTCTACGATGAGCTGATCAGCTCTCCCGGAAATGCCCGTCAGCCAGCGCGCCAGCTGGCAAACTATCTGAGTAGCCTCACCGAAGAAGATATTCTCTCCCGGAAGATTGCGGCGGAATCCACCATCAAAGACATGGGGGTTTCATTCACCGTCTATACCGAGGGTGGGAATATCGACCGTGCCTGGCCGTTTGATATTGTTCCGCGTGTCATTTCCCGTAATCAGTGGGATAAAACGGCAGAAGGGCTCAAGCAGCGTCTGCAGGCGCTGAATATGTTTATCGATGACCTCTACCACGATCAGAAGATTCTGAAAGATGGGATCGTTCCTGAGTTTGTGCTGAAACAGTCGAAGAACTACCGCAAAGAGTGTGAGGGCGTATCGCCCCGCTTTGGTGTGTGGGCACACGTTTGCGGCACCGATCTGGTGCGCGATAAGGATGGCCAGTTCTACGTTCTTGAAGATAACCTGCGGGTACCGTCGGGCGTGTCTTACATGCTTGAAAACCGGTCGATCATGAAGCGAGTTCTTCCTGAAGTCTTTGAAAAGGTGAATATTGCCCCGGTCGGTGATTATCCGGAGAACCTGTTTAACATGCTTGCCTCTTTGTCTCCGCGCAAAGACGAGCGCCCGGTTGTGGTGGTACTGACGCCCGGCATTTTCAACTCAGCGTATTTTGAACACGCTTTTCTGGCGCAGCGCATGGGGGCTGAGCTGGTAGAAGGCAGCGACCTGATCGTCGGTAAAGACGACTGCGTATACATGAAGACCATCGCTGGTCTTGAGCGTGTGGACGTTATTTATCGCCGTATTGATGACATGTTCCTTGACCCGGAAGTCTTCCATCCGGAATCTGTACTGGGTGTCCCCGGGCTGATGCGCGCCTGGCGCAAAGGTAAGGTCGCACTGGCAAATGCTCCGGGTGCGGGCGTAGCCGACGACAAGGTGATCTATGCCTACGTTCCGGAAATTATCAAATACTATCTGGATCAGGATCCACTGATCCCGAACGTCGAAACATTCCTCTGCTACGACGATAAGCAACGTGAATATGTCCTGGCGAATCTGGATAAGCTGGTGGTCAAGCCGGCGAACGAGTCTGGCGGCTACGGCATGCTCGTCGGGCCTCATTCTACGAAAAAGGAACGGGAGCAGTTTGCCGATCTGATTAAGTCGAACCCGCGTAACTACATTGCTCAGCCAACGCTGGCACTGTCGACTGCTCCAACACTGATTGGTCGTAATAAAGTCGAGCCACGACACCTCGACCTGCGACCCTTCATCCTTCAGGGCAAAGACAGTTATGTCACCACCGGTGGATTAACCCGGGTGGCAATGAAGAAGGGGTCGCTGGTGGTGAACTCTTCTCAGGGCGGTGGCAGTAAAGACACCTGGATTGTAGATACCGGAACGAGTAAATCCTGATGCTTTCAAAAGTTGCAGAACGCGTTTATTGGGCTGCCCGTTATCTTGAGCGGGTAGAGAACACAGCACGCCTGGTCAGCATCTATGACATGCTGCTGTTTGATATGCCGCGTCAGGTTAACCTGGGCTGGTATAACCTGATCGTCATTAACAGCCTCGAATCTGCGTTTGCTGAGCGCTATACCGTTCAGGACGAGCGTAACGTGGTGAAATTCCTGATTGGTGATGATTCCAATCCTGGCTCTGTCGTATCTTCCTTGCGCGCAATCCGCGAGAACATCCGCACCACGCGCGATGTGGTCCCCGCAGAGGCCTGGGAGCTGGTTAATGAACTGAGCCTGTATGTTCAGGAGAACCTGGCGCAGGGCATCAACCGCAGTAATCGTCATGAATTTCTCGAATACCTGATCAAATCCTGCCAGCAGATCGCAGGTCTGCTGTACGTCAGTATGCCTCGGGACGAAGGCTGGGAAATGCTGATGCTTGGCCAGAACATTGAGCGAGCCGACATGACGACCCGGAATCTGGATGCGGGCGTTGCCGCCATCATGCAGGTCGAAGATGATGAGCACGCGGTGAACAGCCGCCAGATTATCTGGGGGAATGTTGTCCGCTCACTGAATGCCGACCAGCCGTATCGTCGTGCTATGCGCAGCTCAATCAAGGGGCCGAAAGTGGTGGAGTTTCTGATGACAGATCCTCACTTCCCGCGTTCGGTCGGTTTTTGCCTGAGCGAACTGATTAATGCTGCGGAGGCTCTGCCCCGTTCGGAAAAAGTGATTGCGGCCATACGCAAGGTTCATCGTGTTGTCATGGGTAACTTTGAACATGAGGAATATGGCACTGAGTTCCGCGATGAACTTAATGACCTGCAGATTGCCATTCAGCAACTGCACTTTCTGATCGGTACTACCTGGTTCCTTACAGACCAGTAACAGGCAGGATTCGCCATGACGATTACCGTCGCTATACAGCACAATACCTATTACGATTTTGATCGCCCGGTTAACCTGTCGCCGCATGTGGTGCGGCTGCGCCCTGCGCCACACAGCCGCACGCCGATCAAAAGCTACAGTCTGAAGATTGGTCCGGAAGAGCATTTTCTTAACTGGCAGCAGGACCCTTACGGTAACTTCCAGGCGCGCCTGGTGTTTCCTGAGAAGACCCGCCGGTTGTCCGTCGAGGTAGAAGTGATCGCTGAGATGACAGTGATCAACCCATTCGACTTCTTCATCGAAGAATACGCCGAAAATTTCCCGTTCCGCTATGACAAGCAGCTTCATCATGAGCTGGAGCCGTATCTCGCCTGCACCGTAGAAGGCGATAAGTTCACCGAACTGCTGGAAAGTATTCCACGCAAAGAGACACGTACGATTGATTTTCTGGTGGCGATTAACCAGCGTCTGCAGGAAATGATCGAGTACGGCGTGCGCCTTGAGCCCGGCGTTCAGGAGCCGGAAGAAACGCTGACGCTGATGAAAGGCTCCTGCCGTGATTCCGCCTGGTTGCTGGTGCAGCTGTTGCGCCACATGGGGCTGGCGGCACGTTTTGCTTCAGGTTATCTGGTGCAGCTGACGTCAGATGAAAAATCACTGGACGGTCCATCGGGTCCGGAAGCCGACTTCACAGATCTCCACGCCTGGTGCGAAGTCTTCCTGCCAGGCGCAGGCTGGGTGGGCCTTGATCCCACCTCGGGTCTGTTCGCGTCTGAGGGTCACATTCCTCTGGCCTGTACGCCTGATCCTGTGTCTGCGTCTCCGATCAGTGGCTTCACCGATGAGTGTGAAGTTGAGTTTTCATACAGCAATGAAGTGTCCCGGATTCACGAAGATCCGCGGGTGACCAAACCTTATACCGATGACCAGTGGGCCGATGTTCTGGCTCTGGGCGATAAGGTCGACAAGCTGCTGCTGGAAAACGACGTGCGTCTCACCATGGGGGGTGAGCCAACGTTTGTATCGATCGATGATATGGAATCCGCACAGTGGAATACCGCAGCCCTGGGCAAAGAGAAACTTTCGCTGGCGAAGACACTGCTGCTGCGTCTGCGGGATCATTTTGCGCCCAAAGGCCTGCTGCATTACGGGCAGGGCAAGTGGTATCCGGGTGAGGAAGTCCCACGCTGGGCGCTGGGCCTGTTCTGGCGTACCGATGGCGAGCCGCTCTGGCAGCGCCAGGACTATCTTGCGCGGGTGGACAAAAATTACGGCCACAGCCATCGCGATGCGGAGCTGTTCTCTCAGCGCCTCGCCACCCTGATGGGGATTGCTGATTTCTGCGTGCACCCTGCGTACGAAGATGGCCTGCACTACCTGCTGCAGGAGCAGAACCTGCCTCCGGGGGTTGATGCGCATATCGCTTCTGCCAAAGACAGTCTGGATCGACGTCGTCTGGCACGGGTTCTGGAGCAGGGCCTGGATACACCTTCGGGCTTTGTGATTCCGGTGGAATGGGATTTTTACGCGCACCGCTGGCAGTCGAGCCGGTGGGAGTTCCGTCGCGAGCGCCTGACCCTGATCCCCGGGGATTCTCCGGTCGGCCTGCGCTTACCGCTGGACAGCCTGCCGCCGATCGCTGATGAAGACCGGTTGCCGCAGGAAGCAGACCCTATGCGTGAAACAGACCCGCTCGAAACGGCTGCGCATGCCGTTCAGGTGGCGCTGGAGCGTGTAGAGGCACTGAGTACCAGGACTGCGCAACTGACCCAGCCGCAGAAAGCGGGCACGGATAAGTCAGGCAATCCTCGTGACGATGGCTACTTGTGGAAGAACCTGGTGCGCACGGCACTCTGTGTGGAAGCGCGTGAAGGTAAAATTCATATCTTCCTGCCACCGCTGCCGTACCTTGAAAGCTACATCAATCTGTTGGCGCTTATTGAAGAAACCGCAGAGCAGCTGGATCTGCCGGTGATTATCGAGGGCTATGAGCCGCCGAAAGATCATCGTCTGCAGAAACTGCTGGTGACGCCAGACCCCGGTGTGATTGAAGTGAATATTCACCCGGCGACCAACTGGCGTGATATGGTCAGCAACATGACAGAACTCTATCAGGCGGCGCGTGAGTCCCGTCTGGGGACAGAGAAGTTTATGCTTGATGGCCGTCATACCGGCACAGGTGGTGGTAATCATATTACGCTGGGTGGTTCGACGCCTGCAGACAGTCCGCTGCTGCGTCGTCCGGATCTGCTGCGGAGTTTTGTTACTTACTGGCAGAACCATCCTTCCTTGTCGTATCTGTTTTCTGGTGCCTTTGTGGGGCCAACCAGTCAGGCGCCTCGTGTCGATGAAGGTCGTGATGAATCACTGTACGAGCTGGAAATTGCGTTTCAGCAGATGCCTGACGGGGAAGTCGCTCAGCCATGGCTGGTGGACCGCATCATGCGTAACCTGCTGATCGACCTGACGGGCAACACCCACCGGGCAGAGTTCTGTATTGATAAACTGTTTGCGCCGGGCAGTTCCACCGGACGTCTGGGGATTCTTGAATTCCGTGGCTTCGAAATGCCGCCTCATAGTCGTATGGCCATGGTGCAGGCTCTGCTGCTGCGTGCATTGGTGATCCGTTTCTGGAAACAGCCGTACAAGCAGAAGCTGGAACGCTGGGGAACGCGCCTGCACGATCAGTTTATGCTGCCTCACTACATCTGGCAGGACGTGAAGGAAGTCGCTGACGATCTTCAGTCTCATGGTCTGGATTTCCGTGCGGAGTGGCTGCTGCCTTTCCGTGAGTTCCGGTTCCCGAACTACGGTCGCGTTGAACTCGATGATATCCAGCTGGAACTGAGCTGGGCGATTGAGCCCTGGAATGTTCTCGGTGAAGAAGTGACCAGCTCAGGCACGGCGCGCTACGTGGATTCTTCAGTGGAGCGTCTGCAGGTACGCGTGAGCGGTATGACGGGCAGTCGCTACGTGCTCTCCTGTAACGGTCGCAGGGTGCCGCTGCGCAGTACCGGTCGGCATGGTGAGTTTGTTGCCGGTGTGCGTTATAAAGCCTGGGCTCCGCCGTCGGCACTGCACCCGACCATCGATATTCATGCGCCGCTGGTGTTTGATCTTATCGATACCTGGAACGGACGTTCGGTGGGTGGTTGTACATACCATGTGTCGCATCCGGGCGGGCGTAGTTATGACACCTTCCCTGTGAATGCCTTTGAAGCGGAGTCCCGCCGGGGTAACCGTTTCGATGATCTGAGCCATACTCAGGGGCCATTCACTCCGCGTCCGGATGTTGATGCTCTGCGTCAGTTCTTCCCGCATACCACGCCGCGTCCTATGGCGCCGCCACCGGAAGAATCATACGATGAGTATCCGTTAACGCTGGACCTGCGGACGCGGCGACGTAGCTGAGTCTTGTTGTGAACGATCTGCCATAATAAAAGCCTTATCTGACATCACAGAGTGTTCACATGTCCGGCGAATCCGAACTGAACCTTCATTACCCCCCGCTCGACCGGGCGGGGGATGATATCCGCGACAGCGAGGGGCAGGTATTGCCACACTGGCAGTATGTGCTGGACAGCCTGTCTGCGCTGCCCGCAGATGCGCTTGCAGAACGTCAGAGTAAAGCATTACGACTGCTGCGGGATGATGGTGCGACCTATAACGTCTACAGTGACGATATTAATCCCCCCCGGATCTGGGGTCTGGATCTGGTTCCCAACGTCATCAGTAGCGAAGAGTGGGCGGACATTGAGGCGGGGCTGCTGGAACGCTCTGAGCTGCTGAACCTTCTGCTGCGTGACCTCTACGGCCCGCGTACGCTGATCCGTACGGGAGTATTGCCGCCTGAGGCGCTCTTTTCGCATCGTGGTTTTCTGCGCGCCTGTCAGGGCGTCCGTACCCCCGGCGAGCATGAACTGATCACCCACGCGGTGGACATGGTACGTGGTGCGGACGGCAATATGCTGGTGCTGGCTGACCGCACTCAATGCCCGAGTGGTGCTGGTTATGCACTGGAAAACCGCACCGTTATGTCCCGGACGTTCCCCAGTCTGTTCCGCGACAGTCATGTTCACAGGTTAGCGGCGTATTTTCAGCAGCTGCGCTCGAAGCTGCTGAGCCTGTGCCCAAACCGTGCCCGTCCGCGGGTGGCGGTACTGACCCCGGGTCCACGCAACGAAACCTATTTCGAACATGCCTACATCGCGAATTACCTGGGTTTCTATCTGGTTCAGAGCGACGACCTGATTGTCCGGAACGGTTTCCTGTGGATGAAATCGCTCGACGGCCTGAATCGCGTTGACGTGCTACTCAGGCGAGTCGATGACTGGTTCTGTGACCCGGTAGAACTGCGCAGTGATTCACGCCTCGGGGTGCCCGGATTGCTGGAGGTGGTCCGCTCCGGGAATCTGGTGGTCGCTAATCCGCTCGGCTCCGGTGTACTGGAAAACCCGGTACTGCTGAAATATCTGCCGGGTATCAGCAAGGCACTGTTGGGTCGTGAGTTGCGGATGCCGACGGTACAGACCTACTGGTGTGGCGATGAACAGGACAAAGCGTATGTCCTTGAGCATCTGCAGGAAATGGTGATTAAACCCATCAACCGTCGTCCGGGTGAGTTGAGTATCAATGCCGGACAGGCGACCGCAGAAGAACTGGACGCGCTTAAAGCCCGTATTATGCAGAACCCGCTGGGGTTTGTTGCACAACCGGTCATTGGCGCCAGCTATATCCCGACGCTGGATGGCGCGGTGCTGACCCCACGGCCGGGAATTCTACGTACCTTTACGGTGGCTGGCACCAGCTCATACAGTGTGATGCCCGGCGGCCTTACCCGGGTAGGGCTGGATGAGGGTGCGTTTATCATCTCCAGTCAGACTGGTGCATCGAGTAAGGACACCTGGGTGGTGGCCTCGGAACCCGAGCGGCTGATCACCAATCAGCCTGCGGAAGATCAGGCGGCACGTGAAGCCGACATGATTAACCTGCCGAGTCGGGTGCTGGAAAACCTTTACTGGATGGGGCGCTATGCGGAGCGGGCAGAGGCTGCACTGCGTCTGTTGCGTACGACCCATGCCCTGTTGAATGGCGAAGAGCCGGTTACACCCGCCATGCGTACTTATCTGCTGCGTTCACTGTCGAGCATTGCGGCTACCGCGGTACCCCCGCTGCCGGAGTCAGATGAAGCGATGGGAGTACTGCTGCGCGAAGGCGCGATTCCACATGCCATTGCCGGGGTGCTGAACAGCATGCTCTTCTGTGCGGATGAAGCCAAAGAGCTGTTGTCTTCGGATACCTACCGGGTGATCAATGACATCCGTGACGCTCTGCCGGTGCTGAATGCTGCACCGGACGATTACCGTACCGCGGATGAAGTGATTGACCCTCTTGTAACTGCCTTAATGGCGCTGTCGGGCCTTAATCATGAAAGTATGATGCGGGGCTATGGCTGGCGTTTTATGGAGCTGGGCCGACGTCTCGAACGGGCGTTGCAGAGCTCGGGCATGATGGGTGAACTCCTGGGGCCAGTCCTGGCGGAGCCGGAGCAGTCGCGCATGACAGAAGCCCTGCTGTTAACCCTGGAAGGGCTGATCAGTTATCGTCGGCGGTATGGCGCCCGCACTGCGATTCAGACCGGACTCGACCTGGTGATGCTGGATACCGACAACCCAAGATCGCTGCTGTATCAGCTGGATCAGATGCTGATACATGTCCGTAAACTGCCTAACAATAAGGGCTTCCTGCATGAGCTTCCTCCTGCCGAACGTGCGTTAGTCAGCTGTGCAACTCATATCCGTCTGTCGATTCTGAGCGAGTTAACCGCGGATCAGGACGGCGAAAGACAGGGACTGAGAGAGGCGATGGCGGCTCTGGGAGACAACCTGATGCAGATCAGTGACATGATCAGTGACCGTTACTTCGATCACCGTGAAGAATCTCAGCAGCTGGTTACCGCCCGTTGGGAGGGCCTCTGATGCGCTACCGTATCCGTCACATCACTGAATACAAATACGCCGGAAGGGTGTCACACTGCTACAACCTGGCGCAGATGACCCCGCGAAGCTCTCGCCGTCAGACCTGTCATAACTCACGCATCGACGTCACGCCGGTTGTCGCCGCGGGTTCCCGTCGCGAAGACTATTTTGGCAATACCGCCTATCACTTTGAAATTCAGAAGCCGCATCGCGAGCTGGTGATTACGGCCACCAGTGAGGTTGAAACACACTCGCAGATCGGAGACACCAATCTGGATCTGGGGCGGACATGTGCCGAAGCAAGACGCCAGATGCAGCAGGCACGTCTGGAAGAAGTCATCCTTGCCCGCGAATTTCAGCTGGACTCTGCCATGGTGCGGGCGTCCGCAGAATTGCGTGACTTTGCTGCCGATCTGTTCACAGATGACCGGCCGCTGCTGTCGGCGGTGGCGGCACTGACCGAACGTATCTACTCTGAGTTCGAATATTCGCCACTGGCGACGACGATCGCCACCCCGATTTCCGAAGTTATGAAGAACCGCAAAGGCGTCTGTCAGGATTTCGCACATGTGCAGATAGGTTGTCTGCGGGCTCTGGGCTTTGCCGCAAAGTACGTGTCGGGTTATCTCGAAACACTGCCGCCTCCGGGGCAGGAAAAGATGGTCGGTGCTGATGCGTCGCACGCCTGGCTGTCGGTATTTTCACCGGGAGAAGGTTGGTTTGAATTTGATCCGACCAATAACTGCATGGCAGGTGAACAGCATATCATCACCGCCTGGGGCAGAGATTATTATGATGTGACGCCGCTGAAGGGGGTAATCTTCGGTGGTGGCACCGATCCGATTATGACTGTGTCTGTGGATGTTGCCAGGTTGTGAGGCAAGACAACGACTGTCGTAAAACTGTCATCTGATGACATTAGAGTCCTGACTTTTTAAAAGGGAAAAACAACATGGAACTGCAACTCCAGAAACCAACACAACTTGCCTCTGGCATCCGCCTTGAAGGTACACCATCAATCACAATGGGCTTCGGGCGCGTTCAGCTGGATATGCCAGCTATTATGAACAACCGTGCCGAAGGGAACATCAGCGGTACTTTACGTATTGAACTGTGGGACCTCGATGCGCCCTACAGTGGTGGCGATTTCAATGGTGAGCCGCTGGCGGGCTTTACAGTTGGCACACTGACGTCCGGGTACTGCTACCCTGCCTGTGAATATGACCTGATTAATCTGACCTTCAGCAATCAGGCAGAACGACCTGTGGTCATGCTGCGTGAATGGAATGGCGCATCCTACGATACGGTGGCCTTCTGTGAAATTGCAGACCGCACAGAAAAAGTTGCGGCACCAGTGAAAAAAGCTGCGCCTGTCGCCAGGACAGAAACACCAAAAACAGAACAGCCAAAAGCGAAAGCGACTCCTAAAACCGCGCCAAAAGCCAAAGCTGAAGCGAAGTCTGTTGCTAAAAAGTCGGCAAAAAAGAAAGGCAGCATTGAGTTGATTTCAATCAACGATGCGTCTGTTGCTGACGTTGCTGAACTGAAAGGCGTTTCTGAGAAACTGGCGGCAGCAATTGTGGCCGGCCGTCCGTACACCAGCCCGAACGAACTGCTGCGTGTGAAAGGTATGGGGGTGAAACTGCTGACCCGTATTAAGGACAGCATTAAGCTCTGATATCGCTTGATCAGACCCTGACGTCTGTCAGGGTCTTCTTCTTCTGTACTAATTCTCAAAGACTGTCCGGAAAGTAAACGGTCAGTCCAGTGGCAAAGCGGTTGCCACTGACCTGCAAGCCGGATATGTCTTAACGCGCGCTCAGTTTCTGGCGGGCACGGCCTGCGGCAGCACGAACCTGATCCGGAGCGGTACCGCCGATGTGATCGCGAGCGGCAACTGAGCCTTCCAGTGTCAGCACATCAAAGACGTCTGCGGTGATCTCACCAGAGAACTGCTTCAGTTCTTCCAGCGTCATTTCACTCAGGTCTTTACCGGTCTCAATACCGTACGCCACGGCTTTACCGACAATTTCGTGTGCATCGCGGAACGGGATGCCTTTGCGCACCACGTAGTCGGCAAGATCGGTGGCGGTAGAGAAGCCGCGCATGGCCGCTTCGCGCATATATTCTTTCTTTGCCTGCAGGTGAGGCACCATGTCGGCGAAGGCACGCAGTGAGTCACGGATGGTGTCGACGGTGTCAAACAGCGGTTCTTTGTCTTCCTGATTGTCTTTGTTGTATGCCAGTGGCTGCGATTTCATCAGTGTCAGCAATGAAATCATGTGGCCGTATACCCGGCCGGTTTTGCCACGAACCAGTTCAGGCACATCCGGGTTCTTCTTCTGCGGCATGATGGACGAGCCTGTGCAGAAGCGGTCTGGCAGGTCAACAAACTGGAACTGAGCGGAGGCCCAGAGCACCAGCTCTTCAGAGAAACGCGACATGTGCATCATGATCAGCGAGGCGGCGCTGGTAAATTCAATCGCAAAATCGCGGTCTGATACGGAGTCGAGGCTGTTCTCGGTCGGAGCCTCGAAGCCCAGCAGCTCAGCCGTCAGGTGACGGTCGATCGGGTAGGTCGTGCCTGCCAGTGCGGCGGCGCCCAGAGGCATCTGGTTAACACGCTTACGGCAGTCCTGCAGGCGGGCGTAATCGCGCTCCAGCATTTCGTTCCAGGCCAGCAGGTGGTGGCCAAACGTCACTGGCTGTGCGGTCTGCAGGTGGGTGAAGCCAGGCATGATAGTGTCTGCTTCGCGTTCAGCCAGATCGACCAGACCCTGCTGCAGGCGCGTCAGCTCAGCGGAGATAACGTCTATTTCATCCCGCATGTACAGTCGGATGTCGGTGGCCACCTGATCATTGCGAGAGCGACCGGTATGCAATTTCTTGCCTGTGATGCCGATTTTGGCAGTCAGTGCGGCTTCAATGTTCATGTGGACGTCTTCGAGTTCCACAGACCACTGGAAGTTACCGGCTTCGATATCCGCCTGAATTTCGCTCAGACCCTGAATGATATCGTCGCGTTCCTGCTCAGTCAGAACGCCGACTTTGCAGAGCATGGTTGCGTGCGCGACGGAACCCTGAATATCCTGGCGGTACATGCGCTGATCAAACTCCACAGAAGCGGTGTAGCGGGCAACGAAGGCGTCGGTCGGCTCGGAAAAGCGGCCGCCCCAGGAAACGTTGGTGGACTGATCAGACATAAAGCACCTCAGGGTGATGATGGGGGAAACGGCGCGGATTATACCTGTTTGCCCCGGGGGTTTACAGAAGACGCCCGGCACAGGAGACTGAGCGTTACCCAAGCAGGCTGAAGTACGCGCATGACAGATACCCGGGACGATAAATTACTGGAGGGATTTTTCCTTCCTGATCTCTGCAACACCCGTGCAGTTCTGATACTGCTCATTGTGACTGAAGCACTGGTACTGGCACTGACGCTGGTTGAAACCGGTGTCGAAGCATTCTCATTGTCACGTTTTGGTCTGGTATCTCTGTTCGTACAGTGGATTGCTCTGTTGTCGGTGGGGGTGTTGTGCCAGTCCCGCCGGCTGCTTGCGCGTCTGCCCGTTGTCGGCGCTGCGGCTATCGCAATGGCGATCACCCAGATCATTACTCTGGTGATCAGCCTGCTGGGGGATGCCATTCTCCCCGGAGCGGGGCCGGACATCGACTGGTTGTGGATACTGCGTAATCAACTGGTGAGTGCCATTTTTACAGCGATGGCTCTGCGCTATTTCTACGTTCAGAGCCAGTGGCGCATGCAGACTCAGGCTGAGCTGCGCTCCCGCCTGGCAGCGCTGCAGGCGAATATCCGCCCACATTTTTTCTTCAATACGCTGAATACAGTGGCGTCTCTGATTGTCATTGATCCGGATAAAGCCGAACAGATGCTGCTGGAGCTGGCGCAGTTATTCAGGGCGGTACTGCGTGGTGCTGAAGCCAGTACCTCGTTGCGTCAGGAAATTGAGCTGAGTAAAGGATATCTGGATATCGAGCAGACGCGTCTTGGGGATCGTCTGAGCGTGGAATGGGAATTACCTCACAGCCTGCCGGATTTACAGGTGCCACAATTGATACTGCAGCCACTGCTGGAAAACGCGGTCTATCACGGTATTCAGCCTGTCGTTGCTCCCGGTGATATCCGGGTTGTTCTCAGTCAGCAAGAAACAGGATGGGAGATGGTCATCAGCAACAGCAAAGCTGCGGGTGTCCGTGCAGAAGGCGGCAACCGTATTGCTCATCAGAATATCCGCGCCCGGCTGGAAGCGCAGTTCGGCAGCGAAGCCCGCCTTGATGTCAGTGATCAGGGGGAGCGTTATATTGCCCGCCTGTCATTGCCCCGGGGGGCGGGCTTGTGACATATCGCCTGATGATCGTTGATGATGAGCCTCTCGCCCGCGAGCGACTGAAGCGACTTCTGCAGGAACACGCAGACTTCCGGATTGTCGCCGAAGCGGGGGATGGTCAGGCGGCGGTTGACTGGTTAAAGCAGTTTGAGGCCGACGTCGTCCTGCTGGACATTCAGATGCCGGGAATGGATGGCCTTGATGCTGCGGAACACTTTCTGTCGCTGGAACGGCCTCCCGTGGTGATCTTCTGCACCGCCTATGACGATCATGCCTTGCCTGCGTTTCGCGTGAATGCGGCAGACTATCTGCTGAAGCCCATCCGGAAAGAAGAGCTTTCCCGTGCGCTGGGCCGTGCGCAGGAGCGTCTGCAACGTCAGTCGCCCTCAGAGCCGGTCTCAACCCGGACTCATATCAGCGCCCGTACACACCACGGTCTGGAATTGATCGCCGTTGAAGACATCCGGTATTTCACCGCCGATCAGAAGTACGTCTCAGTCGTGCACAGTGGTGGCACAACGCTGATCGATGAATCGCTGAAGCAGCTGGAAGAAGAGTTCGGTGATCAGTTTCTGCGCACGCACCGCAGCACTCTCGTTGCTGCGCATGCGATTGAGCGCCTGGAAACGGATGACGAAGGGACGTTTATTCATCTGCGCAACTGCAGTGAAGGCCTGCCGGTCAGTCGTCGTCATCTGGCGGGTGTGCGCCGCTATCTTAAGAACTACAGCAGCGCCTGACGCCTGTCGCGCACTGGTCAAAGAACGCGCAGCAAATTCCTGTTATCATCCGCGGCTGAAATTTCCATTGAAGGTCTGTAACGACGATGTCTGTGCTGCGTATTGCTACCCGTAAAAGCCCGCTTGCCATGTGGCAGGCTGAACATATCAAGGCCCGCCTTGAGGCGCTGCACGAAGGCTTGTCCGTTGAACTGGTCACCTTTACGACGCAGGGTGACAAGATTCTCGACGTGCCGCTGGCAAAGATCGGTGGTAAAGGCCTGTTCGTTAAAGAGCTGGAAGCCGCCATGCTGGATGGTCGCGCTGATATCGCCGTGCATTCAATGAAAGACGTGCCGATGGAATTCCCGGAAGGGCTGGAGCTGGGGGTGATCTGCGAGCGTGAGAATCCTCTCGATGCGTTTGTCTCCAATAAGTACAAGAGTATTGATGACATGCCTGCCGGTAGCGTGGTCGGGACTTCCAGCCTGCGTCGCCAGTGTCAGGTACAGCAGCGTCGTCCGGATCTGGTCATCAAGAGCCTGCGTGGTAATGTTCAGACCCGTCTCGGGAAAATGGACGCTGGTGAATACGATGCCATCATTCTGGCGTCAGCCGGTCTGCTGCGTATGGAAATGCATGATCGCATTGCGGCATTTATGCCGGCCGAAGAGTCCTTGCCCGCAGGTGGTCAGGGAGCGCTGGGTATCGAATGGCGTACAGGTGATGAAGACATTCAGGCGCTGATCCGTCCGCTGCACGATGAAGTGACCGCCAGCTGCGTACTGGCAGAACGTGCGCTCAACCGTCGCCTGCAGGGCGGGTGTCAGGTCCCGATTGCCTGTTATGCCGAGCGTCAGGACGATGATCTGCGTCTGCGCGGCCTGGTCGGCAGCGTGGACGGTGCGACGATTCTGCGTTGCGAATACCAGGGGAAGGCCGAAACGGCAGAGGCACTGGGCATTCAGGCAGCAGAAGACCTGTTAGCTCAGGGCGCAGGTGATATCCTCTCGGCCGTTTATGGACATGAAGTGAAGTGACCGACAGGAAAAATATTCCGCTCGTTGTGACCCGGCCCTCGGATCAGGCGTCTGAATTATTGTCATCCCTGTCAGTGCTGGACAATGACGTCCGTCACCACCCTTTGATTGATATCCGTGGTTTCCGTGATGATGGCACACCCGAATCATCTGCGGTGAAGCAGCGGATACTGGATATTGATGGCTATCACTCTGTGATCGCCATCAGCCAGAATGCCGCCGAAGCCGGGTTGGCATGGCTCGACGACTATTGGCCGCAACATCCGGTAGGTATCACCTGGTACGCCGTTGGCCCGACCACGGCAGAGGTATTGCGCGGTGCAGGTCTGCCGGTCGAGATGCCGGCGGAGCGCTTTGACAGTGAAGGTGTGCTGGCGTTGGACGGTCTGCAGGCAGCCGTGATCGAAGGTGAAAAAATACTGATCTGGCGTGGTGTGGGTGGGCGTGAAACCCTGGCCAGCGTTTTACGCCAGCGCGGTGCCCGCGTTGACTATGCGGAGTTGTACGAGCGGCGTCAGATTGACTACAGCGGAGCCGACTGGGATGCCGCATTGGAAGACGGGCCGCTGCTGTTACTGAGCAGTGGCCAGGCGCTGGATATCGCCATGGAACAGGTCGCAGACCTGCCCCAGAGGGTCGCAGGTATTCTGGTACCCAGCACCAGAGTTGCCGATCAGGCCAGAGCCCGGGGCTTCCGGGAGGTTCTGGTTGCGGCCAGTGCCCGTAATGAAGATACTTTGCACAGCCTGCGCGCGTGGTTAGCCGCAGCTGATAGATAGTGATAGCCGGAAGGCATTTTTATTTATAAGGAACCGACAGTGAGCAACGAGCAACAGAACGCATCCCCAGCGGGACAGAGCAAGCAGGCAAAGCGTGGTGGTAACCTGCTGTCCTGGGTCAATCTGGTCCTGATCGTCATCCTCTTCCTGCTGGCCGGATTTGCTGGCTGGCTGGGCTGGCAGCAACAACAGAACGCGACGGCAGAGTCCGCTGTTCTGAAAAATGATCTGGCCAACGCACTGAGCCGTATCGACGCCAGTGCTGCCCGTGAAAATGAATTAATGGCCCGCGCAGAAGCGCTTGCTGCCGCGGCAGAAACTCTGCAGGCACAGGTGGCTCATAACTCTGAACGTCTGGGCAAACTGCCGGGTGCTGAACGTCAGGACTGGCTGCTCGCTGAGGCTGAGTATCTGCTGCGCCTGGCGAACCAGCGTCTTGAGCTGGAAAGCGATTGGGACGGCGCAGTCAGCATGCTGGTGGCCGCAGATAACGTACTGATCGAAACCCGCAACCCGGCGATGAATAAAGTCCGTTCACTGATTGCCCGTGAACTGATGGCGCTTCGTGCAGTACCAGCGATTGACACCGTCGGTGCGGTCTATCGTATCCAGGCACTGCAGGAAAAAGTTACGGCTCTGCCGTGGATGCCTGAAAAACTGATTGAAGAACCTGTGGCAGAGCAGGAGCCACGGACGCTTGAAGAGCAGACCATGTTCTGGAAGACCTGGTACGCCATCAAGGAACAGGTTCAGCGTATGGTACGTATCCGCGACCGTGGTAAGCCAGTTGAAGCGCCTCTGACGCCTGATCAGCAGTATTACCTGCAGCAGAACATGCTGCTGATGCTGGAACAGGCTCAGGTGGCACTGCTGCGTGAAGAACCAGAACTGTATGTTCACAGCCTGAAGCGTGTGCAGGAGTGGTTGGATCAGTACCTGATCATTGAAGACGAGCGCACCCGCGCAGCCTATGCCTCGCTGGCCGAGCTGATGACCTGGGACGTTGCTCCGCAGGTGCCAGACATCAGTGCCTCACTGGTTCTGCTGCGCAAACTGGTTGAAGAACAACGCCGTGGCACAGTTGCGCCGGCACAGCCAGTCACTGATGAAGTGGCTGCTGACGCTGCAGCGGAGGGCGAGGCATGAGACTCCTGATCGTCACATTGCTGGTTGTCGTTGCACTGGCACTGGTAGGCGGTGCGGTACTCGCGGTGTTTAACCAGTGGAATGTGTTTGCTGCTCTGGGTCTGGATATTGATCCGGGCTACGTCATGCTCAGCTACGAATCCCTGACGTTGGAAACCAGCTTCTGGATGTTCCTGATATTGACCGCCGTTGCGCTTTTTGCCGTGTATTTTGTCCTGCGTACCCTGCTGGTGATTATCGGCAGTGACCGTCGCTTCAATGAATGGCGTCAGCGCCGTCGTAGCGTCCGTGCCCGTCGCCAGACCACCCGGGGACTGCTGGCTCTCGCACAGGGGCAGTGGCGTCGTGCAGAACGCAATCTGACCAGCAGTGCAAAAGATGCTGATCAGCCTTTGATTAACTACCTTGCGGCTGCGCGTGCGGCCTATGAGCAGGGAAAAAACGAAGCGACTGACGAATGGCTGAAAGCCGCCAGTCAGAGCACCAAAGGTTCTGATCTGGCCGTCGGCATCACTCAGGTTCAGCTACTGCAGTCGCGTAATCAGAATGAACAGGCTCTGGCGGTTCTGCTGAAGCTGCGTGAAGATCATCCGCGTCACCCATACCTGCTTAAACTGCTGGTGAAAACGCTGCAGGACCTGAGCGACTGGGTTGCACTTAATGAGCTGCTCCCGACGCTGCGTAAAGCGACGAAGATCCCGGCCGACGAACTGAAAAAGCTGGAAGAGAAGGTTGCTCTGCAACTGCTCGACCGGGCTCGTCATGCTCATGGTGGCCGTGATCTGGTTAAAACGTTCGATGGTCTGTCGCGCGATGTCCGTAACACCCACACTGTATTGTCCTGCTATGTCGGACTGCTGCTCGAAACGGAGCAGGAAGAAAAAGCAGAAGAAGCACTCCGTTCAGGTCTGAAGAGTGTCTGGCACGATGACCTCGTGGAGACCTTTGGCCGACTCAAAGGCGCCGATGCTGGTAAACAGCTTCTGTTCGCTGAGCAGCAACTGCAGGAGCGTCCTAATGATCCCGTTCTGCTGCTGACTCTGGGACGTCTGGCTCTGCGCCAGAATGATATCGAGAAGGCCCGCGAATACCTGCAGACGGGTCTGCGCATCAAAGGTCTGCCTGGCCTCCATGCAGAAATGGGCAAAGTGATGCTGGCCGAGGGTGATGAAACGCTCGCCTGTGAGCACTTCCAGCTCGCATTGGGTCACTGACCAGAAGCCTCCATAGAATAAGAACGCCTCTGCCGTGCAGTGCCGGCAGAGGCAACGGAGCCTCACATGACGGAATACCGCCCACCTTACCGGTCTGCAGTCGCAGACTATCTGACGATCATTACCGCAGCGTTTACTGTGTTCAGTGGCGCGTATTCTCTCTGGTCAGGAGCAACGGTTGATCCGGTGACTGACACCGCCGCCGGGTACTGGGACGCGCCTCTCCGCCATGCTCTGGCAATTGCGCTGACCGTGATGGGGCTGTTCTTCTTTATGGATCAATCCGTCAAGCTGGCCCGTCGCATCGTCATGTCTGAGGGGAATGTCCTTCCCCGCTGGCTGGTATTTGGTCTCTTCTATTTCGGGGGCATGGCAATGTATGCGGTGTTCCAGATCATCCTGCAGGCGAACCTCTTCGCTGAAGTGCAGATTTCGTACTTTATTACCTCTCTGGTGATATGGCTCGCGCTGGCAATCCCGCTGGGTGTTATGTCCGTCATCAAGCCATTCCGGCGCCGCTGAACGCCGCTTTTCTCTTCCCTTTTTAAGCCCTGACGACAGACACAAAATTGTCTGACAGGGGGTTGCGTTTGCATTGATATGTAATGATAATGATTCGCATTAAATGTATTTATCAGAGGGATACCCCGTGAGTTCACTTGGTCAGGCGAGCGTAGGCATTATCTACGGTACAGACACAGGTAACACCGAAGAAGTCGGTGAAAAAATCAGTCAGCTGCTTACCGATGCGGGTGTGGTCGCCGAGATGCTGAATGTCACAGACGTCAGTGCTGACGATCTGGAACGCTTCGACCTGGCCATCATGGGCATTCCGACCTGGGATTTCGGCGGTATTCAGGCCGACTGGGAAGATATCGCCGATACGCTCAGCAACCTGAACCTTTCAGGAAAGGTTGTGGCCCTCTACGGACTGGGTGATCAGTTTGGTTACGGTGATTTCTTTCTTGATGCGATGGGCTGGCTGAAGGAGTACGTCGAAAAAGCCGGTGCGCGTCTGATTGGCTACTGGCCTACCGAAGGCTATGAGTTTGAGGCATCACGGGCTGTGAACGAAGACAACACGCTCTTCTGCGGACTGGCAATCGACGAAGATCAGCAGTTTGAACTCAGTGATTCCCGGATTGAAACCTGGGTTGCCCAGATTATTTCCGAATACGACGCACTGGCCGCCGCATAACGTCAGCATTCAGGCATCTCAGCACTTCAGGAGGATCCATCATGAAGTTTCTTTGCGGAAAACACAGACTCTGGCTGACTCAAAACCCTGAAGAGCTGCTGCCCGGCTGGCGACGTACCTGCAGGATGGGGCGGGAGGCTCTTGTTGAAGAGCACTGGCATCAGGCGGCGGTATTCTTTGGCAATGCCTGGGAAATGTCCGAGCTGCTGCTGTCAGCTCAGCCCGGACGTGGAAGTCAGCAGCGCTACATCGAAACAGCTGGTGAGATGATGTGGGCGCTGCGGGCAGGAGAGCAGTCAGATGGCTGCCGCTTTGTCTTCAGCCAGGTACTCTCACGACTGGAACAGGAAGCCCGGGTCGAGTGTTCACATGAAAGCCTGTCGTTGTTACGGGAACTGGCGTTCGGCGATGAAGGCTATGCTCATGCGCTGTTACAGGCCCAGCGTCAGACTCATGGAGTTTCTGCGGGCTATCTGCACTGATCGTCAGAATGACGCCGTAATGTGGGCACTGATGGTCAGACTCCGACTGCTATCCGGATCCAGAGAATCACTTAATATTTCCAGTCCGGCATAGCGACTGTTTATTCCCAGTGACGCAGCCCGCCATTGTGGGTGGTAACCAGCACTCAGCTGCAAATTATCGAGTATCCGGGAATATTTAATTGCCGCACTGGTCTGTATTTCGGTGAGCAACAGTTCCAGTGACGCCTGGTGACGGCCGTGAAACTGCCAGCGTTGTGTCAGCCAATGGATGGCAGAGGGTGTCAGATTAACTGTGTCATAATATTCATAGCCGTCCAGAAGATAATTTCCTTCGGTATCCAGCCTGGCATCTGTGTACGGAATTCCCTGCCAGTCGATAACCCCCAACAGATTTTCACCACGGTAATAGGCTGTATAGCGGCCCTTCCGGAAGGAAGCTTCAAGACCCAATGCGTAAAGGTCTCCGTAGTGCTCCTGCTCAAGAGTCCGGCGCAGGATTTTATCTTCGGTATATCCATAGTCGATATCAAGGCGCCCTCCCCAGTCGTCTGGCGAGCCATACCTCACATCACCTTCGACGCTTCCCCAGAGAATCCGGTCCAGCAGTAACCAGCTAATTTTAGGTGTCAGAGTCAACTGAGGCGTCAGTTCGAACGTGTGGCTGACCTCCCAGCCTTTGCCCCGATAATCACGTGCTTCTATACGGCTGTACCTGGAGTATTCGTTGTCGGGAGTGATATCGTTAGTTGCGTAGTAAAAGCCTTCTGCTAACTGATATGGAAAGCGATACTCAGCATGGAAGCGGTTAAGGTAACTCACCCGCCAGGGTCCGAAAAACAAGTTGGCGCTGGTCTGCTGCCAGAGAAATCCGTCATCTTCCTTGATTATTTTTCCATCCCAGTCGTTGACGACGGCATCGATGGCCATCGGCCCCGTGTGAGCAATACCCTCGTACTCAAAGCTCACACCGGTCTGGGATTCAGCGCCGCATTGTGAGGTGAATACAAGCGCGGAGAAGACGAAAACTAATAATCGCATCAGATGGTCCAGAAATTATAAAAAAGGTCCGGAGCTTACGCTGCCGGACCTGTCATCAAATTCTGATCAGAATCAGTTGCTGACTCTCTCGACCAGAAAGTTCGGCGTCAGAATGCGGTATCTTTCTTCGTTGCCGAATTTAAATACCGGCACACCATCACGGGATTCCAGTACACCTACCTGGTGGCCTGCGACGGTAATAACACCGGTGAATTCGAACTCGTCGCAGTCAGAAGTTCCGTCACCTGAAACACAGGTCGCCTGAATGGTCATCTCGGTATCTGCATTTGCAACAGTCAGATAGTTGAACTCTCCGTCGGTGACGTCGGCACTGGAATCCAGATTGATATTTATGATTCGTTCTATGCTGGAATCCGGGCTGTTGTAACTCAGTTGGATAATCCCATTTACATCTTCCTGAGCTCTGCGTATTGCAGACACTAATATTTTTGCATTATCCAGCCCGCTGATAGTGGAGCCAATGCGCAGTGCAAGCGCTACATCCCCATACGTCTCCGGATCGTCGATATCTTCCATACGATTTACATGCATCAGTCCATTGATGCTTACTGACGCACTCTCACCGGCTGATACTGTATTCAGCTCTCCAGCGATAGTGGCTTCGTATGGATGTATGACGGGCTCATTATCAATAATGACAAGGCTACCATCTGTGGCTTGTCTGGCTTTCATCTTTATACGGGCTGCGCCTGAAAAACCTGTTGTTTCTGTTGGGTAGGCAGCCGCATTACTGACCGTCATTACACCTTCAAAAGCAACTTCGCCTGTCGGTGCAATCACTTGTTGAGCATTGCTGTCTGATACAGATGCGGAGATTTTCCCTTCGAAGCGGGCAACGCTGCCGTCGCTCACAGACGCTTGTGCATACCCCTGAAAATCCGACGTCAGCGAAGCATTTTCAAGGCTGGCGGAGAACCCAAGAAATCTGCTTCCTTGCTGCTCGTAATCTCCTGATACGGAAATGTTTATGTCTCCTGACATATCCGGTGCTTCGCCCCTGCTGTCATCACTGGATATCGTCAGGCGGTTTGTCAGTAGTCGCGAGTTTTCGGAAGGAGACGTCAGTTCAGTATTCAGACTGAATGCAGCGGTACCTGTGTAGCCTTTGGCATGACCTGAGGAGACAGCCGTCATTGACTCGAGACTACCCGGGTCAATCTCGCCATAGTCGTAGTAGACAGCGTAAAGATAGTTCCTGACGCTGTATGGGCTGTCAAAGTTAAGTGTCACGGCGGTGGAAGGGACAGACACTTCGGTGAATCCAGCGCGATAGTAGGACCGGGGTGTCAGTTTCAGGTTGGTCATTTCATAGGTTAACGATGAACCATTCTGTTCTACCGAAAGATACGCAGGTTGGGTGCTGCTGGAAATTTTGAAATTGTTACTCATGCCATAGAAAGTGACTTCCGAGATTTGTCCATTACTCCATTGGTAGTTTGCGGTGATACTTGAGCCTGGGTCGTTATAGCCGTCATCGTATGTAAGAAATTTTTTAATCCCGAGGTGATTCAGTCGACTTCCGAGTGCTGCGGTATTCAGGCTGTAACTTCTGTCCGCATTGATGGAATACGGCAGGCTTGCATGGTTATTTTCTATGTACTGAGCGTATTGGCCTAACCACCCGACAAGTTCAGCAGCATCAAGGAGGGGGCCGGGACCAGTGACGTCGCGATAGGCGGTACAGTAGGCAAAGTACTGTTGGTAGTAATAACTGTAGTAACTGTAGATCTCTGCGCATTCTGGTCTGGTAGTGACAACCAGGCTTGTGAAGTTCTCTATCTCAGTCGACATTTCATCAAACGCAGGCAGCAGTTCCGCAGCGGCTTCAATCTGAGCAGCGTACATGTCACCTTTGGTGTCGACATCTGCGTTGCTCAGTGCCTGATACCAGTTATTCAGATCGTTCAGAAGAGCAATACCA
>Ga0208830_1000129_pt1 | contig 42605 bp, 40 predicted proteins | sample DeeseametaMP2634_FD_184169 | JGI IMG/M metagenome (GOLD analysis project Ga0208830, IMG submission 184169) | Marine microbial communities from the Deep Atlantic Ocean - MP2634 (SPAdes) | ecosystem: Environmental > Aquatic > Marine > Oceanic | place: Northeast of Antigua and Barbuda, North... | reverse complement strand
GTAAGCCAGCACCGAGGTAGGGCCGTAATCTGCCATCAGACAGATAGTAGTGGGCGGCAAGGCCCGCCCCGGAGATTTCCGGGCGGTTTTCGTCCTGGGTGATTGCAGGCATATCCAGACTGAGATTGAGTTCCAGTCGGGGGCGCAGCGTCCAGCCCGCGCTCAGGCTGTAGGTAAATCCGTGTCGGTAGTCCTCCGAGTTTTCCAACAAGCCATCGCGAATACCCGGGTCCGCTTCTTTCACACCGAGCATCAGACTATCGGGCAGCAAAGGGCTGGCATGGCTGGATAATGATATTGAAAGTAGCGCTCCGAGCAGCAAGTGCCCTGGCTTAACACTATTGACCATAGGAAGAGGTCCCCGGATTTCGTGATATCCTCTAAGCTTAGTAAGAATTTTCTGATTATCTAACTCCGGGATGATGCCCATGCTGCCTCACTGGTTAACTCATAGTTTTCTGGCTGTTCTGTTGATATATACGCCACTGGGTATGGCAATGGATTCAGATGCGGAAAACGCCCGCAAATCATCTCTTGTCCGTCAGAATATTCCGCCAGAAGTGAAAACGGAGACTGTAGAGATAGAAGTCATCTCTGATGAGGAGTTTCCCGAGGAGGCCCGCAAGCTGCCAGCGCTGATGGATAAAGTACGGACCGAAATGCTTGCTTCTGAGAACCCTTACGTGCTGCTGCCCCATCGGCCGAATTATTTTCTTCCACTGACCTGGCAGGCGCGCCCGAGCGACAAAGAGCTTGAACGGGCACTGAACCAGTTTGCAGAAGATGATGTGCCTCTTGAGAACGGATACGATCATCTTGAGGCGGTCGTACAGCTCAGCCTGAAATATATTATCGCTGAAGATGTCCTGGGCACCTTCAGCCGTATCGAACTGGGTTATACCAGCCGTTCATTCTGGCAGGTGTATAACGGTGATATTTCCAGGCCTTTTCGCGAGACCAATCACGAGCCCGAGTTGATGTTCAGCTGGATGCTGAAGAATAAACCGATTGATTACGTCCGCCTGTCTCTTAATCATCAGTCGAACGGTCAGACCAGCACATTATCACGAAGCTGGAACCGCATTATTGGTGAGGTGGCTTTTATTACCGGTTCTGGTGTCGTTAATACCAAGCTCTGGTGGCGAATTCCTGAAGGGAAAGAAGCCGATCCTGAAGACCCGAAAGACAACGATAATCCTGATATTGATGATTATCTCGGTTATGGCGAGTTTAACTACATCAAGGTGATGAATAAGCATCAGCTTTCTCTCTTGCTCAGAAACAATATGGATTTTTCTGAAAATCGTGGCGCCATTGAGCTTGGCTACAGCTTTCCGCTGACCAAAAAAATGAAGGGGTACGTGCAGTACTTTAATGGCTATGGTGAAAGCCTTATCGATTATGACCGTTATCAGGAGCGTATCGGTGTGGGCATTAAACTCAGCGACTGGTTCTGATGATTTTATTTGGTTTTATTGTTAACCCATTCGCAGGGTTGGGTGGGGCTGTCGGTCTGAAAGGCAGTGATGGGGTTGCAGAAGAGGCAATCGCCCGGGGAGCTGTTCCGAAAGCGAATGACAGAGCAAGGCTGGCACTGGAAATTCTCGTGCCGTATCGCGATAAATGTCGTTTTATTACCTGTGCGGGCGATATGGGAGAGCATCTTCTTCAGGCGCTCGGTTTTGATTTTGACCTGGTGCCCCACAAAGCCGCAGTGCCAAGTACCGCAGAGGATACGTTGACTGCCGCCGGGCAGATGATGGAGGCCCGGGCCGACCTGCTGATTTTTGCGGGTGGTGATGGAACCGCCAGAGACATCTGTCAGGTCATAGGTGAGAAAATTCCAGTACTGGGGATACCTGCCGGAGTAAAAATTCATTCAGGTGTGTATGGAGTAACACCAGCCGCAAGTGGGGAAGTCTTGCGCCAGCTCCTTGAAGGTGGGCTGGTAGATATCCGCGAGGCGGAAGTCCGTGACCTCGATGAGGAGGCATTCCGGCAGAACCTGGTTCGTGCCCGTCATTTCGGAGATATGCGGGTTCCTCAGGTCGGCCACTTTGTTCAGGCCGTCAAACAGGGTGGTGTTGAGTCTGAAGAAATGGTTCTGGCCGATATCTCGGCTCAGGTAGTCAGAGACATGGAAGATGACGTTCTGTATCTGATTGGTTCGGGCAAGACAACGCAGTCCATCATGGATGAATTAATGCTCGAAAATACGCTGCTGGGTGTGGATGCGGTATTTAACCGAGATCTGATTGGTCAGGATCTTGCCGAGACTGATATCTGGGACTTGCTGCAAAAACATACCTCCTGCGTTGCCGTGGTCAGCATTATGGGTGGGCAAGGGCATGTCTTTGGTCGGGGAAATCAGCAGTTCAGTCCCCGGATTCTCAGACATCTGGGAAAGGACAACCTGCGAATTATTTCGACAAAAACAAAAATCACCGGTCTTAATGGGCGCCCGCTGATTATTGACAGTGGAGACCCCGATCTGGACCGGGAGTGGGGAGGGACACTCGAGATCATCACGGGTTATGATGATGCTCTTGTGTACCCTCTGGCGTAATGTCAGGTACGGAAGCGCGTGACGATCTGAGTCAGGCCTTTTGCGAGCTGATTGAGCCCGCGACCTTCATCCGCTGCCTGGCGCGCCTGCGCTTCTGACGAATTGGCGAGCTCTGAAATTCTGACAATGTTCCGGTTAATTTCCTGACTGGCGATACTCTGTTGTTCAGCCGATGTTGCCACCTGGGTGTTCAGATCATTAATGCTGGTCATTGCCTGAAAAATCTTCTCGAGAATCTCCGCTGATTCCTGTGTTTTGCTGATGCCGGCCTGCGCCTGTTCCTGTGAGCGTTTTACAGTATCGACAACACCGGTAGTGCCGCGTTGGAAGCCCGCGATCGTTTTGCGGATGGATTCTGTAGATTCCTGCGTACGACTGGCCAGTGTTCGTACTTCATCTGCAACCACCGCAAAGCCGCGACCCTGTTCACCCGCGCGGGCTGCTTCAATGGCCGCATTCAGTGCCAACAGGTTGGTCTGCTCGGCAATGGCGCTGATGGTTTCCAGAATTTCACCGATGCTTTCGCTGTCTCGTTGTAACTGATTAATGGCGTCGGTGGTCGAAAGGATGTCTTTATTCAGTGAGTGAATAGCATCGCGGGCTTCCGAGGCGATGCGTTTGCCACTGTTAATATCTTTATGTACATCTGCGACCGACTGTGCCGCTTCAGTTGCGTGAGCTGCTACGGAGCGGATCGTTTCTGACATTTCATTGATGGCGACGGCAGCATGTTCGATTTCTTTCTGCTGCTGTGCGCTGGCTTTTCCGACTTCTTCGGTCACGTCGGTTAGCGTCGCTGATGCTCCGGATACTGTACCGGCCGATTTTGCGACCTGATGAACGGTATCACGTAACGTGTTTATCAGGTTATCGAATGCGCCTGAGAGCACCCCAAGTTCATCCTGAGAGCGGTAATTGACCTGCTCGGTCAGATTCAGGTCTTCGGATATCTGCCGAACCTTCCGGGTGATCTGATCGAGTGGTCGGTAGATTGAACGGGATACGAGGTGCACTAAGGCGACAATACCGACGACTACTAATACGGTCGCCAGGGTCAGGGTTGTCATTGCCTGAGTGTATGCGCCATCGACCGCTGCAATCAGGCTGGTTTCCATCTTATCGAGCGCTTCTTCGGTTTTATGCACACTGGAGCGCATTTCGCCTCTCAGCCCCTCATTTTCTGTCAGTCCGGCGCTGCGCTCAGCATCAGCCAGCGCGGTAAAGTCCTGCACGTAGCGTGACAAGAGAGGTTTCATATCGTCGAGGCTGAACAGGGTGAGGTAGGCTCTTAATGACTCTGCCTGATCTGCAAACTTCGCCAGATACTTGGGGTCATGGCGCAGCATAAAGTCTTTCTCATGGCGGCGTAGCATCAGAAGATGGTACAAGAGCTCGTAGTCATTCTGGGCTTTGGCACTGTCTTCTATCTGGTGAACAGCTTCTCTGAGTGCACCGTAGAGCCCGGTTTGCGGAGTAAAGCCTATGGTTTCCCGGGTCTCCGCGAGTTGATTGAAATGCCCTTGATACTGGCTTAGTGCAGACGCCATCGCTTCGGTCTGAGCCGAGGGTAGCCCCTGATCAATCAGAGAAGCGTTCAGCGCTGTGAGGTCCGCCTTGAGCTGGGAAATCTGAGCGTTGAAGCGAGTTATGTATTTTTCGTCCAGCCTCGCCAGAAAGTCTTTTTCGTGGCGTCGTAACATGAGCATGTCGCGCTCACTTGCATAGACGATCAGCCGGGTTTCGCTCAGGGCCTGAAGGCGCCCTACCTGGGTGTAGGCAACGACGGCGGTGACCATGAGGCCAAGTATGATCACGGCAATGATCAGATTGTGCTTGGCGCGGATGTTGAAATTTCTGAGATCCAGCACGTCCGGACCCTCCAGTAACAGCAGTTTGCTTTAAGACTAGCAGGCAAAATCTGTTCTGGTGGGCCAGGACTGTAAATGCTCCATTACTGGCTTCGATCTGATTTACAGTTCGAAAGGGATATCAGGTTTTTTCTCTATCAACTCGATTTTGTAGCCATCCGGATCTTCGATAAATGCAATGACTGTTGTGCCTCCTTTGACAGGGCCAGCCTCCCGGGTAACCGTGCCCCCGGCTGCGCGGATAGCTTCACAGGTAGCGGCAGCATCGTCGACTTCGATGGCTATGTGTCCGTAGCCCGTGCCCAGGTCGTAGGTTGAGGTTCCCCAGTTATAGGTAAGCTCCAGAACAGCACCCTCTTTTTCGGGCTGGAAACCAACAAATGCCAGTGTGTACCTGTACTCTTCGTTGTCGCTTTTGCGCAGCAGTTGCATCCCCATCACTTCGGTATAGAAGCGGATCGAGCGATCAAGGTCGCCGACTCTGAGCATAGTGTGCAGTATTCTCATTCGGGTTCTCTCCACGGTTATCGCTTCAGACCGGGTGTCAGTCTGAGGTTTTTTGTCGGAATTCACACAGGTCTTCGATGATGCACGAACCGCACTTCGGCTTTCGCGCAACACAGACGTAGCGTCCATGCAGAATCAGCCAGTGATGCGCGTCCATCAGGAATTCCTTTGGAACCAGACGGATCAGGCGTGCTTCTACTTCGTCTACGTTTTTTCCCGGGGCAATTTTCGTGCGGTTGGAGACTCTGAAAATATGAGTATCAACGGCCATCGCGATCTGCCTGAATGCCGTGTTCAGCACAACATTGGCTGTCTTTCTTCCGACTCCCGGCAGTGCCACGAGTTCATCCCTTGTCTCCGGAACTTCGCCACCGTGCCGCTCCAGTAACAGGCGGCTCATTTCAACAACGTTTTTGGCTTTGCTGTTGAAGAGCCCGATGGTCTTGATGTACTCCTTGAGGCCTTCTTCGCCGAGCGCCACCATCTGTTCGGGCGTGTTAGCCACAGGAAACAGCTTGCGGGTCGCTTTATTGACACTGACATCGGTCGCCTGCGCTGACAGTGCGACAGCAACCAGCAGCTCATAAGGCGAACTGTATTCGAGTTCGGTCTCAGGGGTAGGGTTTTCGTTACGTAAGCGGGTGAAAATTTCAGTACGTTTTTCTTTGTTCATGGCCGTGCTCTCTCATCTGCCTGCATGATAACAGACCAGGCTGCTGGCGTAAGAAAGCAAAAAGCCCAGCCTCCGGGGAGAGAGCTGGGCTCAGGTAAATGACAGACTCTGTTCTCGTTGTCCGCAGGGCTTTTATTCTTGTTGTCGCTCTGCGCTGTCTGCTCAATCTTCTTATTAGACGTGGTGCTGTAGTGGCGGGCGTTTACGCCTTCTTATCACCGGCATATTGATAATAGTTACAGCAACGGGGAAAGAAAGGCGGTATCGAGAAAATACACAAAATATACGTTCAGCAATTACAAACGGGTTACGTCAATTACATTGGGAAGACGAGCGGAAGAAAGGAGAAGGGGGCTGGCCACCCGGAAGGATGGCCAGTACAGATCAGTTGTTCGCGTGCAGTTCTTCGTTCAGAGCAATAGCGCTCTTGTTTGTTACACACTGAACAGCGCCGCTGATCGAGTCACGACGGAAAAGCAGGTCTGCTTTTCCAGCGAGGTCACGGCCTTTTACTACTTCAACGACATTTTTCTGATCGTCGAGGAGCTGAATCTTAGTACCAGCCGTCACATAGAGGCCTGCTTCGACAGTGCAGCGGTCACCCAGTGGGATACCGATACCCGCGTTAGCGCCGATAAGGCATTTTTCACCCACTGAAATGATGATGTTACCGCCACCAGACAGAGTGCCCATGGTTGAACAGCCACCACCAAGGTCAGAGCCGTCACCGACAACCACACCTGCAGAGATTCGGCCTTCAACCATAGAAACGCCCAGCGTACCGGCATTAAAGTTGACGAAACCTTCATGCATGATGGTCGTACCTTCACCAATGTGTGCACCCAGGCGAACACGGGCGGTGTGCGCGATACGTACGCCGCTTGGTACGACGTAATCGGTCATACGTGGGAATTTATCAACACTGTTAACGGACAGAAGCTCACCGTTCAGGCGCGCCTGCAGTTGTGCATCCGCCAGCTCGTTCAGGTCGATCGCGCCCTGATTGGTCCAGGCAACGTTTGGCAGAAGCCCGAAGATGCCTGCCAGGTTCACACCGTGCGGTTTCACCAGACGGTGCGAGAGCAGGTGAAGCTTGAGGTAAACTTCTGGTGTTGATGATGCCTGATCATCGGTGGCCAGTACCGTGACAACCACTGGACGCTTACTCTCGGTGCACGCACGTGCAAGCGCTGCCTGACCTGCGTCTGCGCCTTCGACGGCTACAGCAAACGCACTCAGCTGATCTGCAGTGACAGTCAGGGCTTCATTGCCGCCCTGATAACCAAGTGTTGAGCGCGCAGCGTCTACCAGAGCGTCTGCCGGGTTAAGAAGTGGCTTCTGATAAAAAACTTCGAGCCATTCGCCTTTGCTGTTGTGTGTACCAACACCAATGGCCAGTGCAAATGTGGTCATGAGTGATCCTCAGTGTCTGTGTTTTATTTGAATCGTGCGGCGTAGTCATCGGCCTTAAACCCGAGAATACGCTCGCTGCCCGTGTCCAGCAGAGGACGCTTGATAATGGATGGGTTCTCCAGCATGACCTGACGTGCCATTGCGGTATCCATATTTTCCCGGGTGTTGTCATCCAGTTTGCGCCAGGTAGTCCCGCGACGGTTAATCAGTTCATCCCATTCATGTTGGGACAACCAGCTGTCGAGCAGAGTCTCTGGCAGGCCTTCCTTTTTGTAGTCATGGAAGTGATAACTGATACCTGCTTCATCTAGCCATTTCATGGCCTTCTTCATTGTGTCGCAGTTTTTGATGCCATACAGGGTAAACACCTTTGGGTCTCCTATTACTGTCGGGCGAAACCGGGGAGCGAAGAATACCAGATGGGAGGCACTCGATCAGCTGCTAATCGGAGCTGGCCTGAAGGGGTGCAGGATATTAATCAGCCAAATGGCCTATTTGGATATCATTACGGGTGCCAGATCGTGGAAATTCCTGACCGTCGTACTAGGCTTATCCGGCATTGGAGGTGAAATGTATGAAATTCCTGTCACGACTGAGTATCCGCGATAAGCTGTTTTTGCTGGTACTCCCCCCTGTTATCGCACTGCTGCTCACTGACCTGCGTAACCTGCAGGAAGCGGGTGAGGACATCAGTGGATATGAGTCGGTCAAAGTTCTGGTTGAGATAACTCAACTGAATAGCGCTCTGGCGCATGAACTGCAGAAAGAGCGGGGCATGTCAGCCGGTTATCTGGGGAGTAAAGGCGCTGCTTTTGGAGATGCATTACCGGGGCAGCGACGCCTGGCGGACGATCGTCTCAATGCCTGGAATGAGTATGTCACCACCCATGATTTCAGTGGCTATCCGGATGTGAAAATTCTCGTTGAAAATGCGCGGGATGGTTTCCAGCGTCTGGCACAGATACGCTCAGGTGTGAGCGATCAGACCACGTCACTCAAAGATACCCTTGGCTTTTACACTACGAACATTGCTCATCTTCTGGCTGTGCCAGCCAAAGCCACCCTGTACACCAATGATTCCGATCTCTCGCGTCGCCTTCAGGCCTACTACAGCTTTCTGCAGGGTAAAGAACGTTCTGGCATTGAGCGGGCAGTATTATCGAACGCTTTCGGAGCAGACAGGTTCGCCCCCGGTCTGCATACACGCTTTGTCCGGCTGGTGTCTGAGCAGGATGCCTATCTTGGCAGTTTCGTTGCTTTTTCCCGGGCTGGGGAAGCTGCTGAATATAATCAGTTCCTGCAATCTTCCGCCCACAAGGATGTCGTCGCGCTGCGTGAACTCGCTGAGCAGCGGGCTGAGACGGGTGGTTTTGGCGTTGCTGCCGCTGACTGGTTCCGCAAGGCGACTACCCGGATCAATGCGCTGAAGGCCATGGAAGATACTTTGAGTACCGGGCTGGTTAATCAGGCGACTCAGGCGCTGAATGCGGCGGAAAGTCGTTTCACTATGATCCTGATCATGACACTGGCGATCATTATTGGCGCTGTGGTGATTACTGTCGGGATTCTTAAAGGCCTGCTCAGTCAGATCTCTGCGTTGTCCAAAGCGGTGCGTCGTATGGCTAATGACTTTAATCTGCATGAGCCAGCTAAGGTGTTTTCAGAAGATGAGTTGGGCAGAGCAGCAGCAGACTTTAATCATATGCAGGCAGAATTTGCGGGTATGGTACGAAGTATTGAGAATATTTCGCAGCACCTGACACTGATCGCAATGCAGAATCATGTGACCATTTCACTGAGTACCAAGGGGATGGTTCAGCAGCAGGACGAGACCGGCTCTATTGTCACCGCGGTTACTGAGTTAGAGCAGGCGACCCGTGAGATTGCCAGTAACATCCAGACCATGGCAGACCGCTCTGATATTGCGAATGGAGTGATCCGTAAAAGTGGTGTGGTTGTGCAGAACAGCGTTGAGCGGATTGCCAGCCTTAACGACAGTATGGCTAACGTCTCCCGTGCGATTAAAGAGCTGCATGACAGCAGCGACTCGATTGGTGGTGTGCTGAGTGTGATCAAGGCCATTGCCGAACAGACAAACTTACTGGCTCTTAATGCCGCGATCGAAGCCGCACGGGCAGGCGAACAGGGCCGCGGTTTTGCTGTGGTGGCTGACGAAGTGCGGACTCTCGCCCAGCGTACCCAGGATTCAACCGCAGAAATCGAACAGATCGTAGGGAAATTCCAGAAAGAGGCACGCTCCGCGTTTAACGCTGTGGATGAGTCTCAGAAGTCAGTCGATGAAACGGTTCAGCTCGCTGACACATTGAGCCAGGAGCTGAGTAATATCCGCGATGCGGTCACTGAGATCCGCGACATGTCAGATCAGGTGGCGGCTGCCGCGGAAGAGCAGGTTCAGACGAATCAGGAAGTGTCCCGTAGTATTTCCAGCATTCACGATATTTCGCGGCACACTGCGGCAACGGGTGACTTTATGCGGAAAACGGCAAAAGAGCAGCGTGAGCTGGCAGCCGACCTGAAAGCTCAGGCCGCGCGCTTTGATCTTGGGCCAGCCGGTCACTGATCAGACGATGGTCAGACGTCGGGAGGACTCCAGCGGAGTGGATTGTCCTTCCTGCTCTCTGTATACCGGCCACCAGTCAGTAATTCTGCCATTGTCATAGACTGCAATCTGACCAAACTGCTGGAATACGGCCGCGGTGTGACGCGGTCGGAAGAACAGAAAATCATCCTCACCTAAACGCGTGCCTGCAGTCAGTCCATAGAGCTCCTGATTGCTGGACCGGCCATGAAGCCTTACCCGTTGCGCTCCCTCCGGATAGCAGGGCTGCGCAATCCAGTTACCCCCGTATATATAGGCCGCATTCCGGGGGAGAATTCCAATCGCACGGCATAATGCAGAGAGTGCGGGCGAGAGAGGGACTTCCGGCTTGCTGACTTTTCTCAGTACCGGGGCGGCAATGAATGCAGACGGCTGGCGCTCTTCATCATCCGTGATATCCAGTGACAACGGCTTGATCAGAGCGGCACCGGCTGAGATTTCAGAAGCGTGACTACTTTCTGAATACAGACTGTAAGTGGTGCTGCTGCCTGTGTTGAGCGTTAACTGGAGTAGTGCTTCACTGCCCAGTTCGTCTTCGATGGCCCGGATAAAATTCAGATAGCGCCCTTTAGCGTCCGCAAAGGCTTTCGCTGGCCCTCCCAGATATCCCGGCATTTTCGGAATGTGCGCTTCGTAGCCCATCAGACTGGTTAACGTCAGATGGCGGGAGCGACCGATAAAATTGACGGCCTCAACCAGATCCGAGCTGCGGCGGAAACCACCACGGTGCAGGCCAACATCCAGCTCCAGACTGATACGGAGATTAAGGTTGCGCTCACTGGCAAAGGTTTCGTAGTCCTGAAGCCGCTCAGGAGAGTCAATCAGCCACTGCAGCTGCATTTCTGGGGCGAAACAGGCACAGGCGTTCTGTTGCTGATGCCAGTCGTAAAAATGCCTGACCGCGCGGATAGGAAACGGCTTACCCATCAGAATGTCAGCAGAAGGAACATGGCTTACAAGCTGCTTGAGAAAGGGCAGGTGGGTACACATCAGGCGCTGTGTTCCCGTCCGGCGCATAACATACTGCAACAGGGGAACTGAAGGCAGCGACTTGGTAATAAGCCGGTAGTCGAATCCTTTGTTCAGCACATCAATCAGGTGATCAATGTTGCGGTCCAGACGTTCCTTATCCAGCACCAGAGTCGGCGTACAGATGCCAGCGTTGTGCAGGGCATCAGTGATGGCCTCAAAATAAGGCTGATTCATGGGGCACTCGTGTCTGATCAGACGCTGTTATTATTGTTGTAATTTGCTCAAAACTATACGTCTTGTGGCTCAATAAATCCACAACTCCCAGCACGTTGAACAAGAATTCAGAAGAACAATCCTGCCTCGAGCTGCGCTTCCTCGGTCATCATGTCGCGACTCCATGGCGGATCGAACACGAGCTCGACTTCGACAGAAGTGACATTAGGGACTTTTGCGACACGGTATTTCACATCTGAAATAAGGACTGGGCCCATACCGCAGGTCGGGGCTGTCAGTGTCATCCGGATAGTCACTGCAGAATCATTGATATCGATTCCGTAGATAAGACCAAGATCCAGCAGATTGATAGGAATCTCGGGATCAAAGATGGTTTTCAGAGCCTGGCGGACCTGCTCTTCACGAACGACGCCATCGTCGTGCGGCTCAAAAACGATTTCTTCCGCTTCGAGACCTAATGCTGCGGCATCAGTACCGTCGACACGCATCATGTTGCCATTAACCGTCACCGTGTAGTTACCACCAAGTGCCTGATTGATGGTCACGAAGGTGCCTGCATGAATCACAGTAGGCGTGCCAGATGGCACCATACGGGCTGGGCAGTTTTCGTGAGCGACAACCATACGGCGTTCGATGGACATGGACAGAACCTGGTAACGTTGAAAGAGACGATAGTTTATCAGGAAAGCGGGAAGGGCTTAATACTGTTGCAGTGGAGTAGGCCTGCTAAAGCGAATGGACTCCCGCCTGCGCGGGAGTGACAGATATTGGGCGCTTATTGATCGATGGGCGTATGTCATTTCCGCGAAGGCGGAAATCCAGCGTAATAAAAATTCGGAAGCAACAACGCAAGTAGCTTTATACGCTGAAGCTTTCGCCGCAGCCGCATAGATCCTTCGCATTCGGATTATTGAACTTAATGGTGCTATTCAACCCCTCACGCGTAAAGTCGATCTCAGTACCACGCACGTAAGCGCGCGCATCGGCGGCAACAAACAGAGTCACGTCATCCGCCACCTGAATCGCGTCGTCGCCCTCATCAGCACCGGTCACAAACTCCACGTCGTATTTAAAACCAGAGCAGCCGCTCTTTTTTACGCCTAGACGAATACCGGCCATATCCGGGTTTTTCTTCAGCTGTTTGCGCACATGGACAATCGCCGCTTCGGTCATTGAGACGTCAGCTTTTGCATTTGGATCGTATGTTTCGATACTCATAATCGGATTACCTCAGAGCAAAAACATCTTGGCTTTTTCGAGCCCGGCAAACAGGCGCTCGACATCGTCCATAGTGTTGTAAAAACTGAACGATGCACGCACGGTACCCGGAATATTAAACTGGTTCATTATCGGCATGGCGCAGTGGTGACCAGTGCGCACGGCAATACCTTGCTGGTCGAGCAGGGTGCCAACATCAGCCGGGTGCGCACCATCCAGCAGGAAGCTGAACACGCTGGCTTTCTTCGGTGCGGTGCCGACTTTACGGATGCCGCCAATCTGATCGGCCAGTTCGTTGGCACGCACGAGCAGGGCGTTTTCATGATGCTCCAGAGCAACACGATCCAGACCATTCAGGTAGTTCACCGCGGCGGCTAAACCAATGGCACCGGCAATGTTCGGCGTACCCGCTTCAAATTTATATGGCAACACGTTGTACGTTGTACCGTCGAATGAGCAGTGCTCAATCATTTCGCCACCGCCCTGATATGGCGGCATGGCGTTCAGTAATTCTTCTTTGCCGTACAGCACGCCGATACCGGTCGGGCCAAACAGTTTGTGACCAGAAAAAGCGTAAAAATCAGCATCCAGCGCCTGCACATCGACGTTCCAGTGCGATACGGCCTGAGCACCGTCGACCAGCACTTTGGCACCGACTTCGTGAGCCATCTTAATGATGTCTTCCACGGGGTTAATGGTGCCCAGCGCATTGGATACATGCACGACCGAGACAAATTTTACTTTGTCGCTGAGCATCGAGGCGAAGGCCTCCATGTCCAGTTCGCCGGTATCTTTGACTGGAATCGGGCGTAACGTCGCTCCAGTCTGCTGACACAGCATCTGCCATGGCACGATGTTGGAATGGTGCTCCATACCGGTGACAAGAATCTCGTCACCGGCCTGAATATGCTGGCGCCCCCAGGTGGCAGCCACCAGGTTAATTGATTCCGTGGTGCCACGCGTCCAGACAATCTCTTCGGCTTTATTGGCGTTTAAAAATGCCTGCAAGGTTTTGCGTGCGTCTTCAAAGTGCTGAGTCGCGCGGTCGCTCAGTGTGTGCGCACCACGGTGAACGTTCGAGTTATTCAGGCGATAGTAATCACTCAGAGCGTCGATTACAGATTGCGGTTTCTGTGTGGTCGCTCCGTTATCCAGATACACCAGCGGCTTGCCGTTAACGTCTTGGTTAAGCGCTGGAAATTGTGCACGGATCTCATTAATCGCCTGAGTCATTCTTACAGCTCTCCGGTGAGTTGCGCAGACAGAGTATCTTCACGACCAAAACGTTTTGCCAGTTGCGGGCGCAGCCACAAGCCAACGGCCTCGTCGTTAAGGTCATTTAATAATTCGTTGATAAAACCAAAGCTCAGCATGACTTCTGCTTCTGCGGCACTGATGCCACGGCTTTGCAGGTAGAAGCGCGCTTTTTCTTCCAACTGAGCGACAGTGGCACCGTGGGCACACTGAACGTCGTCGGCGTAGATCTCAAGCTCAGGCTTGGTGTTAATCTCAGCGGTGTTGGTCAGCAGCAGGTTTTTGTTGCTCAGTTCTGCCAGCGTTTTCTGTGCGTCCGGATGAATATGAATACGGCCGTTAAAAATCGCTTTCGCTTTGTCGTTCATGATGCCGCGGAACACTTCATCGGTGGTGCAGTGCGCCACTTTGTGCTCAACGCAGGTATGAAAATCGACAACTTGTTGGTTCTGCGGAACGTATACACCATTCATCTGGCAGTGCGATCCACCCACATTGTGGTTCACGACCACATCGTTGCGGGTGAGGGTAGTGCCCATGCCTAAATGAAAGCCTTCGTAGCGGGCATCACGTTGCAGGTCGATAAAGGTGCCGCCAATATGGAAAGCAGACTCGGCCATTAACTGCAGACGGTAGTGCACCAGTTTAGCGTTATCACCCACGCGGATTTCGGTCACGGCGTTGGTGAAGTTGTTCTGCTTACCAGCTTCGGTGTCGTCACCCGAGTAGTGCTCAATCACAGTCGCTTCTGCACCCTGCTCAAGAGCGATCAGCAATCGGGTATTCACCGTAAAGGCTTCGTCCCCTGATGTATTGGCGTAAACAATGTGCAGTGGGTGTTCGAGGCGCTGATTTTTTTCAACCAGTACGAACAGACCATCGTTGATGCTGGCATCGTTAAGGTCGGCAAAGAGGTGGCCACGATCCGCTTTTACTTCACCCAGTAACGCGCGGATGGCTTCCTGTTGTTCAGGGCGGGCATCACGGAAACGTACGACCAGTTCCAGTGCGGCAGCATCTGACGCAGCGGTATCGAGTTCGCCGTTAGCGACAACAATACGCAGTGCTTGCAACCCAGGGATGACATCAGCATGCGCCTGTGCAGCGGGTGCTGCATTGGCAAAACCGGTTTCAGTCAGGTTGTACAGCGAGGTGTATTTCCAGGCTTCGGTTTTACGTGTCGGTACAGTCGCTTCAGCGAATGCCCGCTGGCCACGCTCGTTAATCGCACCGAGCCAGGTCAGCGAGCTGACGCTCTTGGCGAGCTCAAGCTGCTTGGTAATAAATTCGGCGGCCATCTCACTCAGCTCCGTTTCCGTTACCGTTTTCCAGCCAGCCGTAGCCTTTTTCTTCCAGCTCCAGCGCCAGTTCTTTACCGCCGGATTTCACGATGCGGCCATTCGCCAGAACGTGAACGTAGTCAGGCACGATGTAGTCGAGCAGACGCTGGTAGTGGGTTACTACGATGAAGCTACGGTTTTCGTCGCGCATCGCGTTTACGCCTTCTGCAACCACCTGCAGGGCATCAATATCCAGACCAGAGTCGGTTTCATCGAGAATGCACAGGCTTGGCTCCAGCAGCATCATCTGCATCAGCTCGTTGCGCTTTTTCTCGCCACCAGAAAAACCTTCGTTAACGCCACGCTTGAGGAAGCTCTGATCAAGGTTAACGGCTTTGCACTTTTCACGTGCCAGCTTCAGAAACTGAACAGAATCCAGCGCAGGCTTACCTTGCTGCTCACGCACGGCATCAACAGACGCTTTCAGGAATTCGAGGTTCGATACGCCAGGGATTTCGACCGGATACTGGAATGCCAGAAACAGACCTTCGCGTGCCCGCTCTTCTGGATCAAGATCAAGAATATCTTTGCCATTCAGCGTGGCAGAACCGCCAGTCACTTCATAGCCTTCACGACCCGCCAGTACGTTACCCAGGGTACTTTTACCTGCACCGTTCGGACCCATGATGGCATGTACTTCGCCCGGGCCGATGTTCAGGTTCAGGCCTTTGAGGATTTCTTTTTCTTCAACGCGGGCCTTGAGGTCTTTAATCTCGATCATTTCTTTAACCTTTTGTCTGGTGGCAGACGGTTAGTGTTCAATTTTCAAATTTTGATTTTTCGGTAGATCGGAAGAAGTCCGGCTGGTCGCGGTAGATACATCCCTGTACGCTCGGCTGTGCCATCCATGGCACAGACGCCAGCCTAAAATTCTTCCGATCTCCCTTACAATTTGTTCACCCAAAAGGGTGTTCGCATGACTACAGTTCTGGGCGTCATGAGCGAATGGAGTGCAAGGCAAAACCGAGTGAAGAAGCGCAGTTTACAAGTAGTAAATGAGCATTCTGAGCGAGGTTTTAACACCGCAATCCAGAGCGCAATAGGCCAGAATTAGCCCACAGAGCCTTCGAGTGAAATCTCGAGCAGCTTTCCTGCTTCTACGGCAAACTCCATCGGCAACTCTTTGAATACTTCTTTGCAGAACCCGTTCACGATCATGGATACCGCTTTCTCGGTATCGATACCGCGCTGCTGACACAGGAACAACTGATCGTCACTCACGGTAGACGTGGTCGCTTCGTGTTCTACAACAGCGCTTGGGTGTTTGCTTTCAATGTACGGGAAGGTGTGAGCACCACACTTATCGCCCAATAGCAGGGAGTCGCACTGGGTAAAGTTACGTGCGCCTTCTGCCGTCGGGCCCATGCGTACTAAACCGCGGTAGGCATTCTGGCTTTTACCGGCCGAAATACCTTTCGAAATAATGGTCGACTTAGTATTTTTGCCCATGTGAATCATCTTGGTGCCGGTGTCGGCCTGCTGATAATTGTTGGTCAGGGCAACGGAATAGAATTCGCCAATGCTGTTGTCGCCTTTAAGAACACAGCTTGGGTATTTCCAGGTAACGGCAGAACCAGTTTCAACCTGTGTCCAGCTGACTTTGGCGTTGGTGTGAGCAACTGCGCGCTTGGTCACGAAGTTGTAGATACCGCCTTTGCCGTTTTCGTCGCCTGGGTACCAGTTCTGTACGGTGCTGTACTTGATTTCAGCGCCGTCCAGAGCGACCAGTTCTACTACCGCAGCGTGCAGCTGGTTTTCATCCCGCATCGGCGCGGTACAGCCTTCGAGGTAGCTCACATATGAGCCTTCGTCGGCAACAATCAGAGTACGTTCGAACTGGCCGGTTTTCGCTTCGTTGATCCGGAAGTAGGTCGACAGCTCCATCGGGCAGCGCACACCCTTCGGGATGTACACGAAAGAACCGTCAGAGAATACGGCGCAGTTCAATGCGGCAAAGTAGTTGTCACGTTGAGGAACGACTGAGCCCATGTATTTCTGGATCAGCTCAGGGTACTTATGTACCGCTTCAGAGATCGGCATAAAGATAACGCCGGCTTCTTCCAGTTTCTCGCGGAAGGTTGTTGCCACAGATACTGAGTCAAAGACCGCGTCGACAGCGATACCAGCCAGTGCCATCTGCTCGTGCAGTGGAATACCCAGCTTGTTGTAGGTTTCAAGCAGCTCAGGGTCGACTTCATCGAGAGACTTAGGCTTATCTGCCATGCTCTTTGGCGCGGAATAGTAAGAGACTTCCTGATAGTCGATCTCTGGGTAACCGAGGTGTGCCCAGTCTGGCTCCTGCATAGTCAGCCACTCGCGGTACGCTTTCAAACGCCATTCGGTCAGCCATTCCGGCTCACCTTTTTTAGCAGAAATAAAGCGCACAACATCTTCGTTCAGACCCGGTGGAAGGGTCTCAGACTCAATGTCGGTGACAAAGCCGGCTTTGTATTCGCGCGCTTTGATCTGACTTTCAATTTCAGCGTTGGTGGCCATAGCTACTTCTCTCGCATCAGCTGGTGCTTAGTTACAGGGCGACAGTTTACCAGAAACGCGCCAAATAACAGAGTGTTTTAGTCGGGTATTCAAAGAATACCAACTTGGTATGCTTTATGGCAGGATTGTACCAAAGCCCACCAGGCATGACGAATTGACAATGATTCTCAACAGGCTGAGATATGCTCCGCATCGGTAAACTTACAGACTATGGCATCGTCGTACTGAACCATCTCGCTGCACAGGGCGCGGTGCAGCAGTCGGTGGATGACATTGCTGTGGCGACCAGCCTGAATGTGCCCACCGTGCGCAAGGTAATGAAAGCGCTGGTCGACGGCGGTCTGGTCATTGCCCGGCGTGGCGTTAAGGGCGGCTACCGTATTGCCCGCTCACCGGTGCAGATCAGCCTGCGCGACGTGGTCGAAGCCTTTGAAGGCCCGATTGCGCTGACCGAATGTTCGCAGGATCACAATGTGTGTGACATTACTGACACCTGTGATCTTTCAGATGGGTGGGGCGGCATCAATCAACTCATTATGCAGATGATGGGGCGCATCACTCTGCAGGACGTTCGTAACCCTCAGATCGTCGATAAGCTGTACCGGCAGTTGATGGATGACAGTCCGCGGATTCAGTTGGTGAATCTCTGATTCCCGTTCGTTTATATGAACGGAGACGTACGGAGTAGCACAGGTGATCCTCCAGAGTAAGGTACTGACCTTCAGGCAGGGCGAAACCTACTGAGCATTCCACGAAAACACAGAGGGTGCCTCAGGCGGTGCTGACTGAAATCACCTGGTTTCTACCGTTGTTTTTTGCCTTGTAGAGCAGTCTGTCGGCTTCATTCAGTTGAGCAGTCATCTGCGTTTCCTGCTCAGGAACAATCGTGCAGACGCCTATACTCGCGGTCATGTTAATACAGGTACGGCCGTCGGATATGGTTGTCCTGCGCAGCTCATGCAGAATATTGTCTGCAGTCTGGACGGCATCGCCCTCGGGTGTTCCCGGTAGGGCTGCAATGAACTCTTCACCGCCATAACGTGCAGCGATCCCGGCATCATCAGGAATGTGGTTTCTGATAATTTCCGCAAGCCTTTGCAGGCACAGATCTCCAAATCCGTGACCGTGGTTATCATTGATCGCCTTAAAATGGTCAACATCTAACATCAGAACAGAGAGTGGCACGTCTTCGTCCTGACAGCGGCTGAACATTTCCCGGTACTGACAGTTAAAGTGTCTCCGATTGGCGAGTCCCGTGAGCGCATCCGTGATGCTGATTCTATGAAGTTTTTCGTTGGCCGCTTCCAGCTCCTGGGTTCTTGCCTGCACGAGGTTGTCGAGATCCTGGTTCAACGCAATCTGCATCTGTATACGACGTTCTTTTTCAACGTTCAGCCGGTCTGCAAAAGCAAGTGACAGCAGGGTCATTTCGATGATGGAGCCAATTTCTATCGAATGCATTGAGATAATATTGGGCTGCGCTAGGCCCGTAATATAGAGAAGGTAGTAGACAACAAAAAAGAGGTAGAAAAACCAGGCAAGTGCAAAGATCCTGGCCTCTTTGATGCCTTTTATCCAGTACTTTACCCCGACATAAAACCCGAGTGAGATTGCGATCAGTGACAGGACGTAAACCACTTTCATTATGACGCTGTAGGGCAGCACAAACGTACCGATCAGGAGTCCGCTGAATCCAAGATAAAGAAGCCCTCCGAGCATCTTTTCGATCCAGGTACCGATTCGATGTAGCCCTATAAATCGCCAGACAAATGCAATTGCGGCAAAGGGCATAAGTGCCGTGAGAAGAGGGATCATCAGGTTATTAAGGGTTGTCGACTCTGGCCATAAGTATTGGAAACCCAGACCGTACAGAGCTACCTGAAGCCCGGCGCTGGCCGAAAGGTAAATGATGTAGAGGAGATAATTCAGTTCGCGGACAAATATGAAAATGACTGCGTTGTAGAACAACATCATCCCCATAATGCCGAAGTAGACACCGTACCAGACCAGAATCGGTTTCTCTGCATCATCAAGGCTGCTCTTGCTCCGGATGTCGACGGGGATAACGACCGGACCATTACTGGCAAGCCGGATGATGACGTCTGCCTGATCACCATATTTTCCGGTCAACGGAAAGAGGGGGACAAGATGATCAACTGGGCGGCGGGAAAATGGGCGCGTATCTCCGGATTCGTAGTGTTCGTGTACTTTGCCATCGGACACAAGATAGAAGTCGATGATATCCAGGTGCGGATAGTCAAGGCGAAGGAATACGTCTGGTGGGAGGTGGCTGAGCCCCTTCAACCGAAGCCTGACCCAGAATGTGGAAGGGTCATAGCCAAAATTCACGGTTTCTTTCTGGTTGCGAACCCACTCAATGTTACTGTGAAGTACATCTTCCAGCTGCGTTGCGCCTGATTCTTCGATGTAGAGGCAGAGAGAGGTGGTAGGGTCGGTATCGCCAGCAAAATCAGAAAGGTCAATGGCAGGGCATGGGTCTGAGGACGTTGCTCCTGCCGCTTTCACGCCCTGGCTGGCTATCAGAGTTAACGTTATGAATAGCAGATACACGAACTCCAGTGACCTCTGGCGCACGTTGGGTCGTATCAGTGGATTGTCAGGTTGAAGGCGCGAACGCAGGGACATTCTGGAAACCAGCGGAAACATTAGTGTAAGTCTAAGACAGGATAGTGGCCTGTCAACGCAACTTGCGGTCAATGGGCGCCGGACGGTGTTGCTTTCCGCTGATCACCTGCTCCCTCTGCACATATGCTGATATAATCAGCGCTGTTTTATGATGATGAATTTGCCCATGACCCCATCCTACCTCGACCGTTTCGGTGGTATTGGCCGTTTATACGGTGCTGACGGCCTGCAACGCCTGCACGATGCGCACGTTTGTGTGATTGGCATTGGTGGTGTGGGAAGCTGGGCGGCGGAAGCACTGGCGCGCACCGGCGTGGGCAAGATCACTCTGATCGATATGGATGATATCTGCGTTACCAACACCAATCGCCAGATTCATGCAATGACCAGTTCAGTTGGTACGCTGAAGTGCGAAGCAGTGGCTGAGCGCTTAAGAGATATTAATCCTGAGATTGACGTCGATGCCCGTATGGCGTTTGTCACGGCGTCGAATCTGGAAGAGCAGATCACGCCGGATATGGATTACGTGATCGACTGCATCGACAGTGTGAAGAACAAAGCCGCGCTGATTGCGTTCTGTAAGCGTCGTAAGATCCGTATTGTGACGACGGGGGCGGCTGGTGGTCAGACCGACCCGACGCAGATTCAGATCGGTGATCTGAATAAAACTTTTAATGATCCGCTCGCGCGTAAAGTACGTTCGTTACTGCGTCGTGAGTACGGGTTTTCTCGCAACGCCTCGCGTAATTACTCCATCCCATGTGTGTTCTCGACCGAACAATTGGTTTACCCGAGCAGCGATGGCACCGTGTGCCAGACCAAAGCTTTTGCTGGCGAGAGCACGCGCCTTGATTGCAACAGCGGTTTTGGCTCTGCCACGATGGTGACGGGGACTTTTGGTTTTGTTGCCGCGTCCCGGGTGATTCGTCGTATTGCGGATAATGCAGGGAAGAAGTCTTAACTTCTTCAAATTAAGTCAGCGCTTTTAAAACATCCGCATACGGCACTTGCTCCAGTGCTGCATAATCCGCAATTTTCTTCGCTTTCACTTTGGTCAGCCAGGGGCTTGTCATGCCACTTAAAAAGCGGGTCTGAATTTCAGGTTCGGGCATCTGCTTAAACATTGCCTGATATGCTTGATTAAACTCAGCCAGCATCCCTTGAATTACTGAAGGTTCTGGGGCTGCAGCGACACTGTTCTGCGGCCAGGGCTGCCACTTATCCATACAGACGGAACAGTGCCCGCAATCCTGCGTCATGGAGTGATCATTAAAATACACGGCGAGTTGTCGGCTTAAACACTGCTGCGATTGAAACAGATTCACCATATTGTGAAGGCGTTGAATATCGCTGTTCTGGTGTGCCATAAAGCTCTGGTGCAGTTCATCGGCAATGGCGTCGGCCTCGGATACTTGCCAGGGCTTTACTTCATACACTTCGGTCATCTGCTTAATTTCAAGTGTTAACCATTGCTGCTCAGAGCAGTACTCTAAGGCTTTGACTGCGCGTGAGCGGGCATCTGGGCCGAGGCTCTGGATTAAGGCATCCATATCGAGGCTGTACCAGGTACGTCCTTTTTTACTGTGGTTTAGCAGAGTCTGAATAAATTCCTGCCGTTCACCTGAAAACCGAGACAGTAAGGCGCTGTCGGATTCTGGTTTAAAACGATATTCGGCGTAGTAGCTGTATAGCGGAATAACCCGCCCGGCCATTTCTAAATGGACAAGTAATGTTTTTAACGGCAGTGGCCGGATGTCTGTCTGGTTCGACAGTGGTTGCATCATGGTTTCCCAGCGACCTGAACCTGAACTACTTACTGCGGTATCTGTGCTTATTGCAGTAAGTAACCGCTTAATCGCGCCGAGTGTGGGCGTATCACCGTAAGTGAAGTTTTCGAGTACCGTTAAACCACTCAAGTCGGCGAGAAGTACGCAATCAGAAGGTTTGCGGTCACGCCCGGCACGTCCGATTTCCTGACTGTAATTTTCTATCGATTTTGGCAGGTCGTAATGCAGTACCTGACGGATATTGCTTTTGTCGATGCCCATACCAAAGGCAATGGTAGCAACGATGCAGGGTGTCGCCCCGGACATAAAACGCTGTTGAATTCCCTGTCGTGTTTCGCTTGGCAGACCTGCGTGATACGACTCCACCGGGACTGGCACCATGTTACTCAGCTGACTGGCGACTTCATCCGCTGTGTTCTGCTGTGTGACGTAAATAATACTGCCAAAGGGTTCGCCTTTTTTAACCAGATGATTGAGCCATTGAGCACATTTGTTCAGGCGCTCATGCACAGCCGTGGGCTGGACTAATAGTCGAAGGTTTGGCCGATAGAAACCGGTACTGATGACATCCGATTCTGAGATTTCAAAGTGCCGTTGCATGTCCTGAACCACCGGCTGGGTTGCCGTTGCGGTTAAGAGCAGAGATTGCGGGATATTAAACTCCCGGCGCCAGTGCGGAAGTTTCAGATAATCCGGGCGGAAGTTATGGCCCCACTCAGAAATACAGTGGGCTTCGTCGACGACCAGTAATGAGATGGCAACACCTCTGATAAAATCGCGAAAACGTTCGTTCTTTAAACGTTCTACAGAGATGAACAGAATTTTAACATCACCGCTGCGAACGCCCTGCTGGACAGAAGTCAGTTCTTCGCGGCTGAGAGTGGAGTCCAGACTGGCTGCAGCGATCCCTTTACTACGCAGAAAGCCGACCTGGTCTTGCATCAGTGCCAGCAGGGGCGATACCACTAATGTCAGGTGTGGCAACAAGAGTGCAGGAAGTTGGTAGCACAACGACTTCCCTGAGCCGGTGGGGAAAATCGCAGCTGCAGAACGCCCGGAGAGAATGGCTTCAACAACGGGTTGCTGGCCTTCGCGCAGGTGTTCAAAGCCGAAGGTGCGTTTAAGTGGCGTTTGCCAGTCGGAGAGTGTTTTCATGCTTGCATCCTTGCAGAGTTTCATTCACTTGAACAGGGTAGCGCGCTCTGGATTGGTACGTATTGGACTATTCGGGTCTGTTTAAAGGATGAGCGGACTTCGTCCTGCATACACCTGATGATTTCTGGTAGTGTGCTGAGCAGTGATGGAACCCGCAGTAGTATTGAAACTCTTTACTACAGCACTGAAGCTCAGGATAAAAATATGAATAAGACTCCTTTCTGGCTGGTTTTCCCAGTCATTGCAGTTCTCGGACTGACGGCCTGTGGCGGTGACGACGACGGTGAGAAGGAAGAAGCTGAAGAGATTGTTGAGCCTATTGGTGATACCGATGACGGCTCGTCGCCATCAGGTGATGACTCAGGTGATGACTCAGGTGATGACTCAGGTGATGCAGGCCCTGCGCGATCTGCGTTCGAGCTGGAGGTTCTTCCTGCGGTAAATACCTCACTTTCGGTCACCAGCCCAGCGGGTGTCTGGATGCTGACCTCTTCACAAACGTCTGCTATTCCGAATGAAGAAGATGCAACGAATCCGTTCCAGTCCGAACAACAGGGGCGGGAGATGGTCGTTATCACTGAAAATGAGGAAGGTTTCTACGAAGTTACCCGTTGTGCCTCTGACTGGCGAAACGATGCTGAACTGGTTGAAACGGATGACGGCTATTCATGGACAGAAGTTACCGTCGAAGAAGCGGATGAGGGGGTTGCTGAGACGACTAAGACACGCTTTTTTGATGTGTCATATTCCAGTGACTTTCAGACACTGACTGCAACAGGAACTTATCAGGTAACGCCTGTTGGGGAAGATCTGAGCCTGACCATGACAGGCGTAAAAATCAGTGATTCGACTGACTTTAATAACGCTGCAGATCTGACGTTTTCCTACTCTCTTGACTACGTAAATCTGGGTACTGCGGGTAACAGTACGGAAGGGGCACTACAGTGTGTGGGTGCTTTCAATTCTGTCCGAACGACTGAATCGGAATCTGATGTATGGACGTTTGAGCAACGCGAGTACAGCTATTTCAACACTGATAACGAGCAGGTCCGTTACTACCGTTTTGATCAGAACGTTGAGGGGACTGAAACTCGTACTTTAGGAGCCATTATTCAGGAGGCAGATCAATTTGCTATCCTGTTGACTAACTGTGACATTACTAACACAGACTGCATGGCAGCTGCCCAGTGGGCAGAAGATGTTGTGGTTAATGATGCATCAGTCAGCTTTGATGTCAGGTTTGATGTTGTCGACAATACTTATGTCTTCAATCCAATGGCGCTTATTCCTTTCTTCAGCTTCCTGTGGCCACACGATGGCGACTACTTCCATAGCGAAATAGAAGCTGCAGTTATTGAATAAAAGCTTGAACCAGCGCCCTCAGGGCGCTGCTTTATTCTTCGTCTTTCTTGCCAGACAGCTGTTTCAGAAGGCTCTCAGGTACCTGACGGATCAGCAAAGACTTTTCCTGTTGATTAAACTCAACACCTTCTCCCAGTAAGCTGGCCGAGAAGCTCAGGCTGATTTCTTTATTCTTACCGCTGTAGCGTATGAAGCCCTTCAGTTTCTTACGGTCCGGAATCAGTTCAGATTTTACTGCCTCAGCAACGTCAGTCATTGGCGCGCCCAGTTCGACGAGTTGCTCGGGTGTCAGGCCGCTGGTGTCTTTCTGGGCTTTCTGCCGCTCTTTTTTCTTTTCTATCAGATAATGTGAGAAAGCTTCGCCGGGTTGAGACTTCATTTCGGTAGATAGGTGTTGATCGAGTTCGTCAAAGTCAACAGCCTCTCCGCGCATGTCCTGTTCAATGCAGAAGTCGACGACTTTTGACTTGTACGCAAAGGCTTCTGCGGCGGGCAGGGTACGACTGTACTCGTCCACAATTGAGAGGAATTCTTCGGTCTCTGCGGCGGTGTTCAGGGTGTCTGTAAAGCCAATTGTACTCAGTATCTGATTCTGCAATGGGCGATCACCACGGCCGAACGAGAACGTGATGTATTTACTGTCGCTGTCCTGCTGCCAGTCGGTCAGATTGATGCAGAGGCCAAAGCCTGTATTCGAGAAGTCGAGGTAACGGGTTTCACTGAGGCTAAGATCACTGTTCACGGTCACACTGTCTTTATAGCGCAGATGGAACAGGTAGAGGCGGTCGCTGTCTTCGAGGCTTTCGTGGAAGAACGCCAGGTACCCATCGACCAGAAAGTCAGTATTGTCGAGCCCCGCGGCGAGTTGCTCCATACAGCGGCGCGCCCAGCTCTGAAAGCTCATGCCACCTTTCTGCCAGTCTTTCAGTAGTCCCTGAAACACGGGTGCTTCGTGGCTGAACACACCGTATCTCTTGCCACTGCGCTGCATCAGTATGCCTTTCAGCTGCTTTGTGGCGCGCTGATAATAGGCTGACAGAGGGCTGTCTTCATCGGCGACACCATCCTGGTCGCTCATGGTAACTTTTGCGGCCGGTTCTTTCTCCAGCTTAGCGATTCCGTGAGTTATAAAGTGCTTGAGTGCCATACAGGTCTGACCGGACAGAAAAGAGCGATGATAACACGTAGATTTCCATAGCCCCTAAAGTGTCCTGCCGTTAAACTTGAAGTACGTCAGGCGCTTTGTCTGCGAAATAATCAGTAAATCATTGGTCTGTTTCCGGTTGGATTTCAGACCTCAGAGGAAATAACCATGCCCTATGCCCTGTCTGCCAAAAACCGTGAATCGTCTCTGGCGTTGAGTGACAACAAACGTTACGAGCTGTTTCTGAGCAAGGTGGCGGAGTTCGGTGAGGTCTGGAGTCTTGCCAACGAGGAAGGTTGGGTGACTGTGGTGACCGACGAAGGGGAAAACTGCCTGCCGGTCTGGCCTCATCCCGATTATGCCCTCGATTGGGCAACCGGTGACTGGGCGGACTGCGAACCAAAAATGATTCCTCTTGATGTCTGGCTGGAGCGCTGGACTCCCGGGTTGGATCAGGATGAAACACTGCTGGTGGTATTTCCGAACCTGAAAGAGCAGGCCGTATTGGTTGATCCTTTTCAGCTGGATGAGGACATCCGCGCTATTCTTGAACAGGAAGATTAATCCCCCTTATGTCTGGAGGTATTATGAAGGCATTCTCTGGTCTGATCCTGGTCGCAGCCATCGCTGCACCGGGTCTCGTATCGGCGGTTGAGGCGTACCCTGAAAACTGTCCTGAGATTTTTCATCACACAATGAAGCAGTTGCACAGCAGCAAGATGCTCAACCTGTGTGAGGTCACAGGCGGGAACCCCGTTCTTTTGGTGAACACGGCAAGTCATTGCGGATTCACTGACCAGTTCGGAGATCTTGAAAAGATTCATCAGAAGTACAAAGACCGCGGGCTGGTTGTTCTTGGCGTTTCTTCTGACTCCTTTAACCAGGAAGCAGATGATGAAGCGGAAGCCGCAGACGTGTGCTACAAGAACTTCGGGGTCAGTTTCACTATGCTGTCGACGGTGCCTGTAAAAGGCGACGAAGCGCACCCTTTATTTAAGGAAGTCGCTCGTCAGGATCAGTATCCCCGTTGGAATTTTTACAAGTTTCTGATTAACCGCGAGGGCGAGGTTGTGTCGTCGAATTCAAGTATGCGGTTGCCCTCGGATAAAAAAATCGAAAAGCTCATCGCGGACAAAAGTGAATGAACGATCCCGCTGCTGATCTTCTGAGCATCGATCCACTGACCTGGCAGGGCATTCTTACCTGCCTGGTCTGCGGTACCATCGTAGGTCTTGAACGACAGCTGCGGGGCAAGCCTGTGGGTATCCGGACAGCGAGTCTGATTGTCCTGGGGACTTATGCATTTGTTGCTCTCGCTCAGTCTGTCACTAATGATGTGACTGACGCCTCACGAATCATAGGTCAGGTCGTTACTGGCGTTGGTTTTCTTGGTGCCGGTGTGATGTTATCCAAAGATGGTGTTGTACTTGGCGTAACGTCGGCGGCGACTATCTGGGTGCTGGCTGCGATTGGCGTAGCGGTCGCTATTGCTGGTCATTTTATGGCGGCGAAGCTGGCGATTGTGGTTATTCTCATACTGGTAGGCGTGGATATTCTGGAAAGTTATTCCACCGTACTCACCCGTGGTGTGCATGCCCGTTACAGCAACTGGAAACAGAAACGCTGAACTTTTCCCCTGAGTAACTCTCCTATTTATGACGTTCATATTCGTATACAGGAGAGTTCTTATGGACCTTATCAGGATTCTGTTTTCTGTACTTCTGCCACCGCTGGGTGTATTTCTTCAGGTTGGCCTGGGCGGGGCATTCTGGCTCAATATCCTTCTTACATTACTCGGTTATTTACCCGGAATTATTCACGCGGTCTGGATTATAGCCCGTCGCTGAATGGCTTGAGGTGAAAAAATACCTGAATGCCAGCAAGCACGGCGTTCACCGCGACCGATGCCAGAATAAGGCCCATGACACGGCTGATCACGCTGGCACCGGCTTCGCCAATGACTTTGAGTATATGACTTCCGAGCAGCATAAAAATGAGAGTGATCAAAAGTACGCTCAGTATGATGCCGGTGGTCATTACCTGATGCATCACCGAAAACCTGTGGTTGTCGGTAAGTAAAACGGCGGCCATCATCGCCCCTGGGGAGGCGATGGATGGTATTGCCAGAGGAAAGACCGCAGAGTGCATTCCCTTCTTAATCATGTCGAGTTCAGATTCAGGCTTACTTTCACCAAACATCATTGTCATCGCGAAAATAAACAGAACAATTCCCCCAGCGATCTGAAAAGCGGGTAGGGGAATGCTCATCGCGTCGAGCAGAAACTCTCCAGCCACAACAAAGAAAAGAAGCACCAGAGTGGCGATGATAATGGCTTTGTACGCGAGTTTACGGCGTGTGGCATTGTCGGCATAAGCAGACGCCAGCGCCAGGTAGACCGGAATCGTCCCGATCGGGTCGATCACCGACCAGAGCAGGACAAACTGCTTGATAATATCCTGCATTTTTTACCTCAACGGTTTTCCAGGCGATTGTAATCGAGAAGCCCATAATTGAGCGGATCATTACGGCGGTACCAGTGGTGGAGCTGGTCACTGTGATTCCAGAACTGCTCATCCGTTCGCCGAACCGCGTAGCGGGTCGCGAATACTTCAAAGTCGCTTTCATTGGTAAGCAGGCTCATGTCCTTCACGAACTTATCCAGGCGGAAAGATGAAATCCGGAACAGAGCGGAGGGATAGCTACCAAGAATTCCCGGTACGATCGTCAAATAATCTTCTTCCGGCAGGCGATTGTCTTCTTCATACAACAGGCCCGTCAGATTGCTGTGCCCACTGGCGCGGAGCAGTGTGAATACCTGCTGACCGCCGGCCATATCATCGACCATGAGGAATGAAATTTCCGGCATGATATTGGCGGCTGTGCCTTTTATGCGGTTGATCCGGATGAGCTTATCAAGTTGTTCAGGAGTCACAGCACCTGCCATACGATATTTGTCTTCCAGTGCCCCACTCAGTCGCTGATGAATCATGTCATACAGTTCCAGCTGTGGGGCATCAGTTTCATATTGAATCGCGGGGTTCGTCAGTACCTGCTTTTCATAGTTCACAAGGTATTCCCTGACTTCGTCAGAAGCGTCCCGATACCAGTATTCTGCAAGCCGGATTCGCTCATCCTGTGGTAACAGTGTCAGAAAATTATGCTCGCCTTCCATTCGGAGAAAGTCCATATACAGGCGGGTCATCAGTTGATGGCCAACGTTCCCGAACACATCGAACTCTGTCACCAGAAGATAGTGAATCCGCTCCAGCAGAGGGTAACCGACCAGCCACGCAGTTTTGGTCGGCTGACCGACCAGCCCCTTAACCACGGTCGAGCTGTCGAAGTGGCGGATGATCGTCAGAGCGGCGTTCGGGTTATGGCCGTCACCGTCCCATACCAGATTGAGATTAAGGTCCTGACCATCGGGAAAGCGCTTCAGCATTTCTGCATTTCTGGCTTCTACGTAATTCTTATGCAGGCGCGAATAGCGCAGCCAGTTAGACAGAATGCCGGAATTGCTCTCGGCTTCTCCCGGCAGGCGAAGGTTGTTGCTCTGCTGACTGAGAAAATCAGCAAATTCAGGTTCTTCCATCTGATCCGGATCGACAAAAACCGCCCAGAAGTGATCATCGATAACATTCAATGCGACCTGGCCACGGCAGACAGGCCCTTTAATAAATCCGCTGATAAGAAATTCAGATTCTTCCAGCATAAAGCGGTAACGCGACTTCACGGGGAGGTCATGGAATGCAACAAAGGGGTTTGCTGCCACTTCAGGGGCGTATCCGGGCAGCGTCGACACGTCGTACTCGGGCTCATTGAAGAGCGATTTCATCCACGCCATACGCTCTTCGTTCAGGCGGTAGGGCATGTGAGTTTTAGCTACGATGGTCTCGCTGACAGGCTGTAAGCGGTAATAAATACGCTGAACTCCGGGGTCATCGTACGGACGACGGGTGGGGACGATACGTATTGGCACGCCGGGCGCCGTGTACGAGCGAACCAGCTTGAAGTAACGCTGTGGCTGAGTGGCCGGTTCGACTCCGCGGAAAATTGGCTCAGGTGAGAAGTAAAGGTTCGCCAGGAACAGATGTTCGTACATGTAGCGACTGGCCAGTTGCTGGCGTAGTGAGTCGTCATTGAAGTAACGCTCCCATGCCGATACCTGGGCTTCTTCCTCTGCCGTCAGAGGTTTCTCCCCCGACATCGGAGCCCCTGAGCGCAGCCAGCTGGTCAGAGTCGCGTATTCTTTGTCACTGATTGCGGGGAGTGCATAGGGCATTCCCCAGAGAGGATGTTCTTCTGCAAACTCTCCGAATGCTTCGCGGGTTGGGCAGGTCTGACTGCGGTTCAGTGAAAAATCAAAGTCGTCACCGAGAAGCGCTACATCGGGTAGTGGGCGAGCTTCTTTGAGTGCCAGCATCTGATATATGAGAGAGTTCGCCAGGTTAACTTCCGGAGTACGCGAGCGCTCGTTCAGAACCGGGTGAAATCCTTTTGCCCGCCAACCTTCAGTGGATTGCGCATCAATACCAAGACGGGTGGGTTCTGCAGCCAGTATTCGAGTGCCTTCATACACCTTTTTCGCGGTTGCGCCCCGCATGATCCCCTCGGGAGAGGTCATTTTCAGCTGGCAGGGCGCATCATAGCAGGCGTGACATACGACACACCGGTTTTCGAGAATAGGCTCAATATCAGTGCGGTAGCTGATGGCTTCTGCGGAGTGAAATTCGTTACGTTGATCGGTGATAACTGTTTTCCCGAAGAGGCTTTCCATGTCTGTGCTGCTCAGGCCAACAGAGGCGCAGCCTGCCAGCAGCACAAGCACCACCAACCACATCCGGTTGAACGGTTTTTCCGGTTTCATAAAGAATTCTGTCTCCGCTTAATTATTCACTCATGCGTATGAGTAAGGGCCGCCTTTTTCCAGGGCAGTCTTGTATGTATCAAGCCCGTGTACACGTTCCACCCAGGCTTTGATGGCGGGAAGTTGAGCAGCAGCGCCTGACCGGTTGATCGCTGCTTCCAGTGGGAAAATCATCTGGAAGTCGGCTCCGGTCATCTGGTCACCGGCAAACCAATGGTGCCGGCTGAGGTGTTCATTCACAAATGCCAGGTTACGTTTTACGTTCGGACTGATGAATGAGTTCATTACCTGTCCAGCGATCGCTTTGGCGATCGGGCGTGCAAAGAAGGGCATAGGTGCGGTCTTCACTTTCTCAAAGACTAGCGTCATTACCAGGTAAGGCATCATTGAGCCTTCAGCAAAGTGCAACCAATATTCCGCCTGATCTTCTGCTTTTGATCCCGCCTCCGGTATGAGTCCTTTGTCCTGCCCATAGTTCCGGATGAGATAATTAATGATGACTGCAGATTCGGCGATAGTTTTGCCGCCATCCGTGATGATCGGAGATTTTCCGAGGGGGTGAATGGCTTTCAGGCTGTCCGGTGCCAGATTGGTTTTAGGATCGCGCTCGTAGCGTTTGATTTCATAATCGACCCCCAGCTCTTCCAGAAGCCAGATAATACGTTGCGAACGGGAGTCGTTGAGATGGTGAAGAGTGATCATAAGTTGTCCGATTCCGGTAATAGTACAGATTCGGCCTATTTATAAACGACATGACTCTCAGAAGAAAGGGGACCTGTGTCTTATGACAGGCTAGGAGTGCAACAGTGAAATTCAGTTTCCGAACCTGAATTGTTGCAGTTGCCCCCGGATCTGCGACGCAATCTGAGAGAGGTCATTGCTGCTCTTACCTATGCTGGCAGCGGAGTGCAGAATATCGTCAGACAAGTCTTTTACTTCTGAGACATTGCGTTCAATTTCGCGACTGACGGCGCTTTGCTCTTCGGCTGCGGCAGCGATCTGTGTACTCATTTCTTCCACACCATCGATATCAACAGCGATCTCATCCATGTTTGAGGCGGTGTGCTCAATCCGTTCCAGGGACTGGCGGGTGTCTTCTCCAGAGGCACGGATAGAGTCGCGAACGGTGACGACCTGATTCTGCAGTGACTGAATCCGCGAGCGGATGTCTTCTGTGCTGGTCGCTGTGCGGCTTGCAAGTGTCCGTACCTCGTCCGCAACGACGGCAAATCCTCGACCCTGTTCGCCCGCTCGGGCAGCCTCAATGGCAGCATTCAGGGCCAGCAGGTTGGTCTGTTCGGCGATTGTCTGTATCACGTCCAGCACGGCACCGATGCTGTCACTCTCTGTCTCCAGAATGCCGATCGCTTCTTCGGAGCGTTTCATATTGTCCCCAAGGCTGCGGATTTTCTCCCGGGCCTGAGTCGACATGGTATTGCTTTCTTTTATCCTCTGGCGGGTGTCACGGATCCGGCTGGCGGCCTGGTCCGCATGATTGGCGACTTCTGTTACCGAGGCGCTGACCTCTGCCGTCGCTGTGGCTGCCAGATTAACTTCGCCATTCTGGCGGTTCACGCGCTCGCTGGTGTTGTGAGTTTCCTGCGCCAGCGATTGTGCCTGCTGGTTCAGAGTGTCAGACGTTGTGTGCATTTCCAGCATAAACTGCTGCAGGCCGTCCATCAGATCATTCATGGTATTACTCAGATCCTGAAATTCATCGGCTCCGCGAATGGCAAACCGGCTGGTCACGTCGTGGTCCCGCGCGCTGGCTGATACTTTGCGGATAAATACAGTGATCGGATGGCTGATAGAGCGTCCGAGCCACAGCGCAATAAAGGTTCCGGCGGCCGCTATCAGGAGAGAGCTGATCAGAGTGTAGGTAATGAGGTCTCGGGTCGTGTTATAGACTGTTGCATACGCTTCGTCTTTATCGACCTGACTGATTAATGCCCAGTTCTGTCCGAACGCCGTCAGTGGACCGAACGCTGTCACTGTCTCTTTACCGAAGATATCCGTGATTTCCATGATGCCGCTCTCTCCCTGAAGTGCACTTCTCACGGGTGTGGTGCGTGCCTCAATGATGCCTACCGACGTCCCCCGGGAGCGAGCTGCAGCCAATACCGGTTCGCTGGCGCCTTGACCAGCCAGATCCCTGAGTGCCGATTCCGGCGATTCGAGCAGTGCCCGTAAGTCTGAACGCAGACGCGAGTCTGACCCTACGAGGTAGTTATCACCGGTTTCTCCAAGACCTGATTCTTTCCACTTTTCGTGATTACTCATGATGTGCGAAATACCATCGATCGGCAGCTGAATGATCAACACGCCGGTCGTTCGGTTGTCTGTTGTTACCGGGGTTGCCAGGAACGCCGCGGGTGAATCATAGGAGGGCAGATAAGGAGCAAAATCGTCGAACACCACTTCACCAGGCTGCAGGGGCAGTGCTTTATGGTACGCGCGGGCGAGACCGGAGTCTTTGTACGGACCTTCGGTCAGGGAGGTCGCGTAATCCAGCTCTTTGAATACTGTGTATACGACGTCGCCCGCCGCAGATACCAGAAACACATCGTACAGACCGTAGGTCTGCAGGTATTGACGCATGGCAGGATGAATCATCTGATGAACGGAATCGTAGTAGGTGAAGGTGGCTGCCTTCTTCATCGTGTCTTTTTCACCCAGTGGAGCAGGGTTTGCAGCAATGTAAGCGTGCTGCAGTGCGCGGGCATTGGTATTCAGCCCGCTGAGAAGGCCATCTGTATTTACTGGTTGCCCGTTCAGGTCGGTGTATCTGCCACCAAAATCGTCGCCGTAGTAGCTTTTAAGGCGGCCGTCTGGCCGGAAGTTTGATTCCTGGGCGTAGACCGAGAATCCGGCGCTCAGTTCGGTCAGCGCTTCTTTTACGAATGGGTTGCCAGCAAACAGTTTCAGTTGTTTCTCGAGATTACTGAAGTAAGTCTGAATCTGATCTGACTTCTGCTCGCGTTGGGCTTTGAGGTTTTTGGCAATCAGATCTTCAGTATTCCTGCTTGAGGCTGTCACAGACACAGAAGCGGTAACCAACGACGTGAGTATGACCGCGACTATGCTGGTGGCAACTACGCTGATGCTGATCTGATGTTTAATTTTCATAGCAGGAATCTTTGTTGGGGCATGACTCCAAAAAGCATAGAATAGGCTGCCTGCTCCAAAGGCTTGTGGCCTGAGTGGATAACTGACATTGATTCACTACTTAATAACTGTATTCCCGGAGTCATGATGGAACGCATCGAACGAGATTTTTACGCCCGCGATAAGGATGACCAGGACGCTTTTCTGAGCCAGACCTGGTGTAATACCTGTATGGAAGTGGATCTGGGAATGAAAGAGCCGCAGGAATACGAACTGAACGGGGTGGTTTACATCGAGGGTAAATGCGCGAAATGCGGTGATCTTGTGACGACTGAGATCGCGGACGACGACACTGATGGTGAGTGGGAAGACGAACAGTGATACGTCCCTGGCGCCTTAACAGGGCGCCAGAAACGACCGAAGTAGTTACGCCTGCTCTTCTGCTTTTTTCCAGCGGGTAAACAACATGCAGGCGACAAACAGCAGTATGAGTGTCGAAACCTGCGCCCACATCCAGATGCCCGCCCCCATGGCGATGATCACTACGAAGTAGAGCATGGTCACATAAGAGAGCCATGAAGCCGCGTAATGTGATTTTTTGAGCAGCCCGGGGATAAACAGGAACAACGGCAGAGATTTCAGCAGCCAGAACATCAGCGTGGCTCCTGCGATATCATCATCGGCTTTGACTGTTTCAGGTGCCCCAGAGTAGGTACCGATCAATAAAAAGGCCAACAGAGCCACATACAGGCTGATGACTGCCCACCAGGCTTTATCTGATTTCAGCACGTTTTGTCTCCGAGTTTTGCGGCAAGCGACGCGATACGACCGCCCTGTGCACGGCAAAGTGCAATTTCATCTTTAGAGAGGGGTTTGTCCCCATTCTGACCACTGTGATGCCCTGCACCGTAAGGGCTACCGCCGCCGGTCGTGTTGATAAGCCCACCTTCGCTGTAAGGAATTCCAGCGTAGATCATGCCGTGATGGAGCAGTGGCAGCATCATAGTCATCAGGGTGGATTCATGACCGCCGTGCAGCGAGGACGTTGATGTGAAGGCTCCGGCAGGCTTGTCGATCAAAGCACCCGTGAGCCACAACGCGCTGGTGGAGTCGATAAAGTACTTCAGTGGCGCTGCCATATTGCCAAAACGGGTCGGGCTACCGAGTACCAGGCCGCTGCAGGATTTCAGATCGTCGAGTGTGCAATACACCGCGCCGTCAGCAGGAACTTCAGGCTGGCTCGCCTGGGTATCCGGACTGACCTCAGGCACTGTGCGCAGTCGCGCTTCCATTCCCGACGCTTCGACACCGCGGGCAATCTGCTGTGCCATTTCTGCTGTTTTACCGTGGCGGCTGTAATAAAGCACCAGGACATAAGGGGCGGCCATCAGAGAATCTCCAGTACCTGCTCAGGTGGACGGCCGATGCGGGCCTTGTCTCCACAGATGACGATCGGGCGCTCGATCAGTTTCGGATGACTGATCATAGCGGCAATAATTTCATCGTCGCTCAACGCTGGGTTGGCAAGGTTCAACTCTTTATAGTCTGCCTCTTTTGTGCGCAGCAGGGCGCGTGCACTGATTCCCAGCTTGGAGAGGACGCTACGGAGTTGTTCAGCATCTGGTACGTTCTTCAGGTATTCAACAACGGCTGGCTCTGTTCCTTTTTCCTGCAGGAGTGCCAGCGTTTCCCGGGACTTGGAGCAGCGCGGGTTGTGATAAATGGTAATATCGCTCATTGTTGGCCTTAAAGTCAGGTTGAGTTTCAGTGCGCTATTGTAACAAGGAAACCTATGAAACCCAGATTTATTCCGGACCTCCGTCATGTCGGGCGAGTGCTCTGGCAGACCCTGAAGCGTTACGAGAGCATGGAGCGGCGCAAAGAAGCTGCTGCGCTTACTTACACTACCTTGTTCGCGCTAGTGCCTGTGATTACTGTCAGCTATTCCATCCTCAGCGCCATTCCTACTCTGCAGGAGATGGGGCAGGAGGCAAATCAGCAATTACTCAGTTATGTATTGCCGCAGGGCAGTGAGGTGATTACCGATTACCTTCAGCAGTTCAGTCAGCAGGCGAGGAAGCTGACCTGGATAGGTATCGTGTTTCTGTTTTTTACCAGCATTATGCTGTTGCAGACGATAGAGCAGCAGTTTAACCGGATCTGGAATGTAGACACCTCCCGCTCGCGTATACAGACCTTCTTCCGGTACTGGGCAGTGCTGAGTCTCGGGCCTCTGCTGTTTGGTGCTGGTGTCGCGACATCATCCGTACTGGCGTCCATGTCGATGCTGAACGGCGAAGATGGAGGGGCACTCACAGAGCTGGCACGCCTTATTCCCTGGTTGCTGACGACAGCCGCCATTACAGTTCTGTATGTCATGGTTCCGAACTGCAAAGTCCCGGTGCCGCATGCTGTGATTGCGGCATTTCTGGTGGCGACAACGTTTGAAGTCGGCAAATTTGCCTTCAGTGAAACACTGGGCCTGTTTCCTTCGTATAAGTTGATTTACGGGGCGTTTGCCGCCGTTCCTTTGTTTCTTCTATGGGTTTACGTCTCGTGGATGTTGCTCCTTCTGGGCGCGGAGTTGACGTACGGACTGAGCCACTATCGTCGCCCGGGTACCGATCACTCTCCTGTGCATGAGCGAATCCGGTTGGCGGCGCTCTTGACGGCGGCCAGAGACATTACCGGAGCACTGCCGGAAGCGGATATGCGTCGTCAGCTAAGGGATCTGGACGCTGCCCGGCTGACCAGTCTGTTGAACGAGTATCGGGATAAAGGCTGGACGTTGCTCTCTGATGATGGGCGCTGGGCCTGGGTCAGAGACCCTGCGACACTGACCCTCGGAGAGTTCTTTGCCGGACAGACGCTGGATGAGTTAACTGAAGCCAATGCCGACAATCATCAAGACCTGCTCAAATTGCGCGGCTGGCAGAAATCCCTGGCGGACATCACGATGACGTCGAAAGAGGTGACCCTGAAAGATGTACTTCCTTCACTGGAAGAAGCTTCACCAGCGAGCAAATAAATTGAGGAAACGTGTATGAAGCACGCATTACAGGAAGTCTCTAACGAGAACGGAAATCCGGAAATCAGTGCTCCTGCGGTATCACTGAGAGTGCACAGCCTGCGCTCGTCACTCTACGAAGAGCTGCATAACCGGCCATCTCCGATTATTGATGGTGCCTGTCAGATCACCCATTTTACCGTGATGCTTGGCGATGCACGGGACGAAGTGATTGAGCACGTAAAAGACTTATGTCGTCGTTACAGCGTGCCGGTACCTAACGAGGGTTCGAGCTGTCTGTATCTCGATTTTGGTGGCTTCGAACTGCGTTGGGAGCGCCATCTGGAATTCGCCAACTTCACATTTATCAGCAAGGGAGCAGCGCCTTTCTCGGATGATGCACTGGCGTTTATCCCAAAAGACTGGCTGGCGGCAATGCCCGGCGAGCTGGTGGTTGCGGTCAATCTGGAGGTCACTCAGGCAGCGCCTGACGAGGCTGACCTGCACCGGTGGTTTGAGGGCCAGCGCGTTGCCGGATCGGAAGTGGCCGATGCGAAAGCTCTGGTATGGACAGCGTTCAAGCTCCACAGTGATGGCTTTGGCCGTATTGTTGTCTGCAACCGGCAGCTGAACAGCTATCAGTGCGGACGTCTGATCCAGAGGCTCTGCGAACTTGAGACCTATCGTCTTATGTCTCTTCTGGCCTTGCCCGTGGCCCGGGATATGGGGCCTGAACTGGCCAGGATTGAAGATGCTCTGGCGACCCTGAATCAGAGTATTTCTGATATTGATGCAGATCGTGATGAGCGCGAACTTCTGCAGGAATTATCTCAGCTGGCAGCGGAGGTAGAGCGACACCGCTCCGACACTAACTTCCGTTTTTCCGCCTCCGTTGCTTACCATGATCTGGTTCGCGACCGGTTGATACAGCTACGCGAGTCGCCGCTTGATGGCATGCAGAGCATGCAGGAGTTTCTTGAGCGACGCCTGACCCCCGGTATTAAAACGTGTAATTCGGTGCGGGATCGCCTGGAAGATCTGTCGCGGCGTATTCACCGGACCACCAGTCTGCTGAGAACCCGGGTCGACCTGTCGATCCAGGAGCAGAATCAGCATCTGTTATCGTCGATGAATCGACGCAGCCAACTGCAGTTACGCCTGCAACAGACCGTCGAAGGCTTGTCGGTGGTCGCCATCGGATACTATCTGCTGGCCTTGCTGGAAATTGTGTTTGCCGGTATCCGGGAGGCCGGATTTCCCCTCAACGTGACTCTGGCGAAGGGAATCGCGTTGCCTGTGGTGCTGGGTGTGGTCTGGTTAGGCGTTCATAGCGTCAGAACTCAGATCACTAAACGCAACCGTTATGCGGCAGAAATGCGGCAAAAACCTGACGCTGAACGGTAGTCTCTTGCCGTTATTCTTTTCAGCCCCTTGATTTCTAAGGGGCTTTTCCCTTTGGCTTGTATTTTGCTGAACTCTCTTCAGTTGTCAGGGGAGAGTAGTTATGCAGCCCGATTTTCTTACCACCACGGTTCCGGCGTTCAGTCATTCCTTATTGGGTAGCTTTACCCGCCGCCAGAATGCTATCCGCAGTGCGGTCGATTTTCTTCAGGAGCGTATCCGTGAAGAAGCCGCTATGGGTGATCGCGATGCCGCGCTGGCGTTAGCTGGTGTTCTTGAAGTCATGCACGGACTGAGTAAAGCCACAGATCTGTTGCGTCGCCGCGCAGAATCCGACGCCTATGACTTTATTGCCAGCTACACTGATCTGATAGCGGAGGCGGGTGCCGATACCTGTGTGTTGCAGGGCTTCAGTCTTGTCGCTGATGTGTTGCGGGCAGTGGATATCGCCCGTAAAGAAGAAACGCAATCGGGGCAGCTTTGCAGTTATGCCCGTGTCGAGGAAATTTATGAGGGCATGTATGCGCCGGATCGTTACTAGTCTGCTGCTGTGTGCTGCGCCGTTGTGTGGCGCCACAGAGTTCAGCTGGAATACCGAGGTTGACGGCAGTCTCGACAGTGGGGCAGGCAGTCGTTTTGGTAGTCATCAAATGAATCTGGATGTTCCTCTGGAGCGCTACAGCCGGGGACGCGAGTCCCTGAGTACCGATTTTCACCTGGATCTGACCAAGTTCAGCTGGCAGGGGACAACGGCGGCAGAGGGGGATTATTTCTGGGTGTCGGTGCCCATTTTCTATCGCCAGAAACGTCAGGGTGGCAGTGAGCTGCATGTGCGTTTTGAACCCGGAATCATGACCGATTTTGATGCCATGGGGACTGAAAACCTGGGAGTGAATGCTGAAGTAAGTGGACGTACCTATCTGGGACGTACCGAGTTCGTTCAGTACGGGCTTATCGTTGACCGCAGGTTTGGGGATATGAAGCCAAGGCCAACCCTGTCCTGGGCGACACGCCTGACAGACAGCACAGAGATGTTGCTGGGTTTCCCGAATACGAATATTCAGACGCGCTGGAGTGATGAAATGTCGACGTTTGTGCGTATCTATCCGGCCGGTGGATTCTGGCGCGAAGAGGTCGATGACCTTGAGACTCCAGCCGTCTCTGACGTCAGTTATGTCTGCTGGCACATGGGAATTGGCACGGAATTCCGCTGGCGTGCTAATGCCTGGGTCAGCGCCGAGATCGGCCAGCTGCGGAACCGGACGATTCAGGCCGACGATGCCACCGCAGTGAGCCTGAGCGGTGATCCCGGTGAAAACGGCTACTGGCGCTTGGGTGGCTCATTGCGTTTCTGATACATTGACGGGGAGTTCATCGGATTCCCCTCATTATGACCCGAATTTTCAGACTGCTTCCTTTTCTCTTTGCTCTTTCGCTTCCTGCTCAGGCTGATCCGGGGCCGGAGACATTTCCTGGTGCAACCATCGTTGAATCCTCACAGCGGGATGTAAGCCGGTATCGCCTGGTGCTTTCTGAACTGAAACACCAGCAGGGCGATACCTTTGGTGAGACCGAACGTCGAATTAATGGAACGCTGCAGCGGACCCTGTACGATCTGCCCAATGGAATATCACTCACAGAGGTGGTCAATTATTACCGCCAGCAGCTGTCGGGCCAGCATGTACTTTATCAGTGTGCTGGCATTGATTGTGGCAGCAGTCATTTCTGGGCGAATGACGTATTCGGTATTGCGCGCCTCGTCAGCCGGGATAAAGACCAGGCATATATGGTCACCACACGGAGCAACGGAGACCGGAATGAACTGAATCTGGTCTATGTGTCGTTGCGCGGTGGCCGCCAGAGTAAGGTCCTCGTTGATACTCTGAACACCAAAGACCCACTGCTCGCCGGAGCCAATGTCCGCTCAGAAGTCCGTCATGCCCTGGCGGCATCCAGTGGCTGGCTACCCGGAATGGTCATCAATAACGGGACTCTGGATACCCAGGCTTCTGCAGGATTGATTGAAGAATTGCAGGCGGTTTCTGCCAGTGCCCGCCAGCGATTGAGCCTGGTGGTGCATTGTTATGAAGGGGCGCGTATGGCAGACACACTGGCCTGTTCCGAGACGCTGGCAAAGCAGCTTCGTAGTGTTCTCGGGGATCGCTATCAGGTAATGGCCGGAGGCGCTCTGATCCCGCCTCCGGACGCCGCCTCGCGTACGGGCTTGTGGTTTGTATTCTGGCCGGGCAGATAAACAGAGGATAACAGCGTGGAAAAAACTGTCGCACTGGCGTTAGGGAGTGGCGGAGCCCGGGGGTATACCCACATAGGTGTTATCCGGGCGATTGAAGAGCGCGGCTACAAGATCATCAGTGTTTCTGGTTGCTCTATGGGAGCCATTGTTGGCGGCTTTTATGCCGCTGGTAAGCTGGACGAATATGCCGATTGGGTGTGCAGCCTGGGATATCTGGATATTCTCAGGCTGGTGGATTTCAAACTGTTGTCTGGTGGTGCCATCAAGCTGGAGAAAGTCTACAGCGTGATTGGTGACATGCTGGATGGTTGTAAGATTGAAGATCTGAAAATTCCATACACCTCTGTCGCCACGGATTTACGCAATAACAAAGAAATCTGGTTTCAGAGGGGGTCTCTGGTTGAAGCGATGCGGGCCTCGGCCGCAATCCCCACCATTCTGGAGCCCGTAATCACCAAAGACCTGATGCTGGTCGATGGCGCTGTGCTTAATCCACTTCCGATTACTCCCTGTGTATCCGCACATGCCCAGTACATTATGGCGGTGGATATTAATTCGGATGTCCCCGTGCCGGATAACCTGTTGAGTAACCTACAGGATTCTGAAAGTCAGAAGCGTGCCTGGTTGGATACCGTGATTGATAAAGCCAGTGACTGGTTGGGGCGGAGGACCAGCGAAGCGCGTGAGGAAGCCGGTCAGAATCTTGGCAAACTGGAAACACTCAGCCGCATGTTTGAGGTGATGCAGTCATCTCTCAGTCGCTTTAAAACCGCAGGTTATCCACCAGATCTGATGATTCGTATACCCACGGACTGCTGCGAAATGTATGAGTTTTACCGGGCGGGTGAAATGATCCGGCTGGGGTATCAGATTGCAAATGAGGCGCTGGATGCCTTCGAGCATGGGCACAGTAGCCTCTACGGCGAGCGCATGAACTGACCGTAGTGTGGGAGCCACGCTTCAGCTACAATAGCGCCTTTTTGCAGAGCCCGGCTTATGAACTTCCAGCAGCACGCAGTACAGGCTATTGAAGAGCTGCGGACCATAGAGGATATGGTTCGCTGGTCGGTGAGCCGGATGTCGGAAGCTGGATTATATTACGGCCACGGCAGTGAGAGTCCGGCCGATGATGCCCTGATGCTGGTGTCTCACGCACTCAGCCTGCCATGGGCGATGGCGGAACAGTGGTACGCAGCGCGCCTGACGCGGCTTGAGCGGGAGTCTGTGATCGGCCTGGTTGAGGTCCGGATTGAGCAGCGTATGCCAGTACCATACATTACCGGTGTGAGCTGGTACTGCGGCCGTCCTTATTTCGTGGATGAGCGGGTGCTGATCCCAAGGTCGCCGATCGGCGAATTGATTGAAAACCGCTTTGCTCCCTGGTGGCCGGAAGACAAAGAGCCTGAGCGCATTCTTGACCTGTGCACTGGGTCAGGCTGTATTGGCATCGCCTGTGCGCATGAGTTTGCTGATGCAGCGGTTGAGTTACTGGATATCTCTTTTGAGGCGCTCGAAGTGGCCGAAGCGAATATTCAGGAACACAATATGGCAGACCGCGTGGTGGCGCTGCAGTCAGATCTCTTCACTGCAGCCAGCGGGAAGTATGATCTGATTATTTCAAATCCCCCTTACGTAGATGCTGATGATATGTCGTGTCTGCCTGAGGAGTACCATCATGAACCTGAGCTTGCGCTTGCTGCCGGGGAAGATGGCCTGGACCTGGTGAGGATTATGCTCAGTCAGGTTCGTGATTATTTAACGGATGATGGCGTGTTCGTACTTGAGGTCGGTAACAGTTTTCCGGCGTTGGCAGCGGCCTATCCCGAGTTGCCATTTATCTGGCCAGAGTTTGAACGGGGTGGGCACGGAGTCTGTGTCCTGCACGCACGCGATCTTGATGCATTAAACCGGGGCCTCTGAGCCCACGAGCAGAAGTTATATGTCTGGTAATACGTACGGTAAACTTTTTACAGTCACCACGTTTGGTGAAAGTCATGGGCTGGCACTGGGGGCCATCGTCGATGGTTGTCCTCCGGGTATCCCTCTGACAGAGGAAGATCTGCAGGCTGATCTCGATCGTCGTAAGCCGGGTACCTCCCGTCATACGACCCAGCGTCGTGAACCCGACCAGGTCAAAATTCTTTCTGGCGTATTTGAAGGTAAAACGACCGGTACACCGATTGGTCTGTTGATTGAAAATACCGATCAGCGATCCAAAGACTACTCCAATATCGCTTCGACCTTCCGTCCGGCGCATGCAGATTACGCCTACACCCAGAAATATGGTTTCCGCGACTACCGTGGCGGCGGCCGTTCATCGGCGCGTGAAACAGCGATGCGGGTGGCTGCGGGGGCTATTGCCAAGAAAGTCCTGGCAGAAAAAGGCATCGAGGTTCGTGGTTACCTCTCTCAGCTTGGGCCGATCAAAATCGAAGATTTTGACTGGAGCGAAGTGCATAACAACCCGTTCTTCTGCCCGGACGCCAGCAAAGTTCCAGCGATGGAAGAATACATGGATAAACTCCGTAAGGAATGTAATTCCATCGGCGCGAAAATTTCGGTTGTTGCCAGCGGGTTGATGCCAGGGCTGGGAGAGCCGATTTTTGATCGCCTGGACGCTGAGCTGGCTCATGCGCTGATGAGTATCAATGCGGTCAAAGGTGTCGAAATTGGCGACGGATTTGACGTTGTTGAGCAGAAGGGGACTGAGCATCG
>Ga0208830_1000127_pt1 | contig 42705 bp, 33 predicted proteins | sample DeeseametaMP2634_FD_184169 | JGI IMG/M metagenome (GOLD analysis project Ga0208830, IMG submission 184169) | Marine microbial communities from the Deep Atlantic Ocean - MP2634 (SPAdes) | ecosystem: Environmental > Aquatic > Marine > Oceanic | place: Northeast of Antigua and Barbuda, North... | reverse complement strand
TGCCGACTGGCACCGCATCAAGTAAGACAGACATCGAATGGTCCCGCTTCGGCGGGGCCATTCACACCGTCTGAATGTTCTCCCCCTCGCCATACTGCTGAACCGAGGCGTCGCCCATGCTGACATTTACCTTCCGACGATTGTTGTTGGCGATACCGACGCTTGTGCTCATCAGTCTGATCATCTTCCTGCTGCTGGACCTGGCTCCCGGCGATCCACTGGCCAACCAGCCGCTGAGCATTCCGCCGGATGTCCGGCAGAAAATGCGCGACGCGCTGGGGCTCGATTCACCGGCTTATGTTCGCTACCTGCTCTGGGCCAAGCAGTTCTTCTGGGTCGAACCGCTGGTCTTCATCGACTGGGTGCTGGGCACCAATATTTCCGAAGGCATGCAGCGGATTGTCTCCTGGCAGTTCCGGGCGCCGGTTTTCGACATCATCATCCAGCGCCTGCCGCAGACTCTGTGGGTTGTCGGCCTCGCCTACCTGGTCGGTGTGCTGATCGCCCTGCCGATCGGCATCATTTCCCACATTACGACCGATACATACACAGTGCGCTACTGTGTCGCCCCCGGAGATGGCCTGAACCCAGGAGATACCTTCGAACTGGGGAACACCTATTGCTCACAAACCCTGGCCTGTCATGCTCCTGTCGCGTACCACCACGTCGCAGAGAGTGATTTTAACGGCCATCCTGCATACAAAAGTTTTGGCCTGGAGGCCTATATCGGCGCACAACTTATGGTTAATGACGTTCCCTTCGGAACCATTAACTTTTCGGGACCTGATTTTCGCGAACGTCCCTTCAGCTCTGGCGAAATCGAACTGATTCAACTTTTTTCCAAATGGATCGGAGATGCTTTTGCGCGTCACGAAACAGATACGGAACTTGACCGCCAGCGCGCCCTGCTCGACTCCGTCAGTGAGCAGGCCAGAATCGGCGCCTGGGAGCTGGATCTGAGCACCAACGAGCTGCACTGGTCACGCATGACCCGTGTCATTCATGAAGTCGATGACGACTACCAGCCTGATGTCGCTACCGCCATCAACTTTTATAAAGATGGGCCCGCACGGGATACCATTCGTACCGCCGTTGAAGAGGCAGTTTCTTTTGGCAAAAGCTGGGAACTGGAGCTTCCACTGGTCACCGCGAAAGGAAATCCCATCTGGGTCCACGCTCGCGGTGAAGCCATAATGGCCGGTGGCGTCTGTATACGCCTGTTCGGTTCGTTTCAGGACATAACACAGCAGCGCAAAGCGAAAGCTCAGCAGATTGAACAGGCTCAGCGTCATCAGCTGATGGTCGAATCCACCGCTGTCGGTTTCTGGGACTGGGATATCGAAACGGACGCAGTGACCTACAGTGAGCGCTGGGCCGACATCATAGGGTACGACCTTTCCGAGCTGGAGCCCGCGAATGTCAAAACCTGGCGAAGCGCATGCCACCCCGATGACCTTAAGCGTTCCGACGAAGCTCTGCAGAAACACTGGAACAGAGAAACCGACCTGTACGCCTGCGAAGCGCGGATGAAACACAAGGATGGCCACTGGGTGTGGGTGCACGATACAGGCCGGGTTGTCGAGTGGACAGCCGACGGTAAACCCAAAAGAATGATAGGTACGCACCTCGACATTTCACAGCAGAAAGAAAGCGAAGAAGCCATTCTTCAGGCCAAGCGTGAGGCCGAGAGTGCCGCCCGCGCCAAGAGTGAATTTCTCGCCACCATGAGCCATGAAATTCGTACGCCGATGAACGGTGTACTGGGTATGCTGAATCTGCTGCAGAACACGCCTTTGTCTGAAGATCAGGTGAACCGGATCAGGATTGCTCAGAACAGCGCGCAATCTCTGCTCGCCCTGATCAACGATATTCTCGATTTCTCCAAAATCGAAGCCAATAAGCTGGAGCTGGAACACATTGATTTCGATATCAACCAGACACTGACGGAATGTATCGAGAGCCTCGCCAGTCAGGCGGAGGTCAAAGGTCTCGAACTGATTGTGGATACTTCTCTGCTATACAGCCCGTTCGTCAATGGCGACCCCGGGCGCATACGCCAGATTCTGACGAATCTGATCAGTAATGCCGTGAAGTTCACGACATCTGGTCACATTGTTGTGACACTGACTCAGGTGCGGCAGAAGAATCACTGGCTGACCAAGCTGATTGTCGAAGATTCTGGCATCGGTATTCCTCCGGAGAAGCAGGAGCATCTGTTTAAGGCATTCAATCAGCTGGATTCATCCACCACCCGCCAGTTCGGCGGCAGCGGACTGGGCCTTGCCATTGTGAGAAACCTCTGTGAACTGATGGATGGTGATATTGAAGTAGAAAGTAAGGCCGGTGTTGGCAGTCGCTTCACCGCCACGGTCAGTCTGGGCCAGGCTGCTGGTCAGCATGAGGTGGTCAGAGAAAGCCTGAAAGGCAAAAAGATTCTTCTGATTGAAGACCACCCCAAAGGACGCGAGGTTCTGGCCAACCATTTTTCTGAATCCGGCGCCCAGGTAACGACCGCAATGGATGGCCAGGAAGCAGCGCAGAAGTCTGCAACCAGTACGGAGTCCTTCGATATTGTTCTTCTGGACTACGACATCCCAGGAGACGACTGGCGCCGTACCGCAGCAAAACTTTCAACAATACCGTCGTGTGAAACCGCCCTGAGATTACTGACAGTGCCGGTCACCTATCAGAAGAATTATCGCGTTGTGGAATCTGGCGATCTTCACGGTCATATCCAGAAACCATTGAATATTCTCAACCTGCAGAGCTTCCTGGGTAAGCGGAATCAGTCACCGATCGATATTATGGACAGTACCCAAAATGCGCGTATGCCAACATTTTCAGGCAAGCGCGTGCTTCTGGTCGAAGACAACCATGTCAACCAACTGGTCGCCGAAGAAATGTTGACTGCCTTTGGCATCCAGGTGGATGTCGCTGAGCATGGTAAGCAGGCGCTGGATATTCTGGGGTCGCAGAAGGCCCCTCCCTATGACCTCATTCTGATGGACTGCCAGATGCCCGTCATGGATGGCTATGAAGCAACCCGCAGACTGCGCCATGGTCAGGCTGGCGATATCTGCCAGAGTCTGCCCGTGATCGCTATGACCGCTCACGCGATGACCGGCGATAAAGAACGTTGCCTGGCGAGCGGCATGAACGATTATCTGCCAAAACCGGTGGATCCTTCGCAACTTCTGACACTACTCGAACGTTGGTTGGGGAATGCAACAATGGAAGCAGAAAGACCTGCTGGTGACCTCGCGCAGGCGAACCGCCCTCCACAGATTACTGAGGTGTGGGACAGGGCTCAGGCGCTGAACCGTGTTGTCGGAAACCAAAGTCTGCTGAACCAGTTGATTAACATGTTCCGAAGTGAACAGCCTGTCCGCCTCCAGGAAATGCGGGATGCATACAAGGCTGGGGACTACAGCACACTCACCGATATCGCTCACAGCCTTAAGGGCGTCGCCGGTAACCTCGGCATCCGACATGTACAGTCAATATCGGCTGAGCTTGAGTCGGATCTGAGAAGTGGAGATACCTCAGATATCGAGGCGACACTGACCAGGCTGGAAGAGGAAACTGAACGGTTTGTCACTCTTTTCAAAGATCAGGAGCCTCCGGCTAAACGCGGAAACCCTCATACCCTGCGGGCAAATCTGCTGAGTATTCGCAGTAATCTTGCGCAGAATGATTACATTAGTCAGAAAAGTCTCGAATTCCTGAATTATTCCTACAATGACGCCGTTATTGAAGAAGAACTCAGTAAACTTGCGCGCGAGATCACAGCATTTGAAAACGCGCAGGCACAGACTAGGCTTAACAGACTGCTCGAAGAGATGAAAGAGCCAAAATAATGATTAGTAACTCGCCACTGTCTACCGTTCTGATTGTCGATGACTCGCCGTCTAACATTCGTGTGATGGCTGCCGTCCTCCAGGAACGCTATCGCGTGAAGACTGCCACGAGTGGTCAGCAGTGCATTGAAATGGCCATCCGACACAAACCAGACCTGATTCTGCTGGACATTGAAATGCCCGGTATCAGTGGTTATGACGTGTGTCGTGAACTGAAACGCCTCAGTGAAACTCAGGACGTGCCTATCATATTCGTTACCGGGCGCGACAACATTGAAGACGAAGAAATGGGACTAAGGATCGGTGCCGTGGACTATATTACTAAACCTATCCGTCCGGTGATTCTCTCGGCACGGGTAGACACACACATCACGCTTAAGCGCCAGCAGGATCACCTGCTCAAGCTAGCCATGCACGATCAGCTGACGGGTCTGTACAACAGGCACTACATGCTGGAAACCGTCGACCGTAAGATCGCCCGCGCCCGTCGACATTCCACACCGCTCAGCGTGATGATTATTGACCTGGACCACTTCAAGAAAATCAACGATACCCACGGGCACATCGTCGGTGACCAGATTCTGGAACACGTCGGTGGTTTTCTGAACCATCAATGCCGAATTGAAGATACCGTCACCCGCTTTGGCGGAGAGGAATTCCTGATCCTGATGGAGCCCTGCAGCCTCAATCAGGCGCACTACAAAGCAGAAGTGATCCGCCATCAGGTGTCGGAGCTTCACCCATCGGGGATCCCCGTGACTGTCAGTATCGGTATTGCCGAACTTACGGATACAGACTCGGATTTCAGTGCCCTTCTGAAGCGCGCTGATGATGCCCTTTACCGGGCAAAAGATGCCGGCAGAAACTGTACTATGCTGGACGAAATTCGCCCACTCACTCAATTGGGCTGACTGGCGTATCCTGATTCAGATACTCGGCGTGCTCACGCGCCAGACGATAGAATACATCGGCGGTATCACTCAGGCCGGTGCTTCTGAATAACGCAAATGAATGCCACACAACCGGGTAGTTAACCGGCAGCACGACCATAGTGTTCTGTCGGATTTCTTCCCGGAAGAGAGTAACCGGACCTCCGGTGAGATAATCTGAGCTGGCGACCAGGTTTTTACATATCCGATAGTTCTCGCACTCAACAGTAGTACCTCCCCTCACCAGGTTCTCTGGTAACTGCCTCGCCATGTACTCTGGCAAAGGTGGGCCGATTCTCGGATATTCAATGACGTCGAACAGATTCAGTGATTCTCTACCCTGATCCAGCGGGTGACCTTTCCTCGCCACAAATACGATGCGCGCAGACACCAGGGCTTCACGAATCAACGAAGCAGGAACCTGCCCCTGGTCAAACGGTCCCAATGCAAGATCCACAGTCCCTTCTTCTACCGCCTTCACCATGTCGTCAGCCGACATCTGCTTCAGTGACACCTGACAGCCGGGTTGTTCTTCTAGAAAGTCCTGCAGCAACTTCGGAAACAGCAGTTGTTCTATAAGTGGCCCCATCGCCACAGTGAGACTGCGCTGATCTCCGGTGGCGATCTGACGAGCCTGTTTCTCAATCCCCGTCATCTGCCGTCGAACAGAGGCACCCTGAGCGATCAGTAACTCACCGGCGGGTGTCAACTTTGCGCCGGTACTACCGCGCTGTACGACCTTGAAGCCGAGCCGGCTCTCTATCCTGTCGACTTTACGGGAAAGCGTGGGTTGCGACAGATTCAGAGAAACTGCCGCTTCGCTCAGACTTCCTTCGCGGAAGATAACTTCCAGAATCCAGAGATCAGATAAATCCAATTAATAACGCTCCATCAACCCTTGCCAACCACCCTCCTGGCCGGGCTCGGGAAGGATTTCGCCCCCCTCCATTGCCCAGCTGGCAGGTATGTCCGTCAGCACAATATCTATCGTCGTTTCTTCCAGGTTCAGTAATGATGCGATCGATGCGGACACTGCGCTCGCAATCCGGGAGTTCGCATCCGACGCTTCGCGCAACCGCACAACGCCATTGACGTGACATTGCGTATCGGCTTTCAGGCTGACCCGATCCTGAACATATACGTTAACAAAATGTTCCGGCGCATCAGTCTCGCCACAGTGTGCCTTAATCACTGCCAGTGAAACCGCACTCCTCTGAGCCTGCGTGAGTTCGCCACGTACCGCCACATTGTAGAGAGGCATAAAAAGACTTCCTTTCAGTTGAGTGTGTATTCCGCCAGTCCGGTCGAGAGGCGACTACGGATCAGGTTAACCAGAGTGCGCAGGACGAAACCGATGCGCGCGCATGTGCTCAGGCGAGCCAGCATCTGCCGTTGAACCGTCGCAAACATGGACTGGTTAAGAGCAGCGACCATCAGATCCCGGTCATCGTGACCCAGAGCCAACCATTGATTGTTCACTGACTGAAGAACAGCTGTACGGGTTCTCGCATCTGTTCCGTCCGGCAGGATTACAGAAACAGACACAAGGCCTGACTGCTCCCGAGCCCGGAAAAGGTGGTCGGCCTCTAGCCGGCACCAGAGAACAAGGGGACTGCGGCCACTGTTGAATATTTCCAGGGTTTCTTTCAGCGCCCGCTGAAACAGACGACGATCGTCCTCTGACAAGCGTCCTTCCGGGTACATACAGTTAATGCGCATAGCACGCTCCGAAATAATTATTTTGTATAGCGTAACCCAATAAAAACCAATCGCTATTCATATTCTTTAACACTAAGCCAAATATCCGAATAGGCCAACATTCATGATTGGCGGTACTTTAGTGGTTCACATTAAGGAGTCGGCCGATGAATGCTATTGCCTCTGATCCATTGCTCAGCAGTTTCGAGAAACTGCGACAGGCACATACCAACAACACACCTGCGGCGGTGCGTATCAATCGGCTCGACCGTTTGCAGAGATCTCTGAAAGAGCATCAGTACGCATTACAGGAGGCGCTGAAAACGGATTATGGTAGCCGCAGCGAGGCAGACACCTTAATAGCGGAGATACACGCCCTGGCCTCCTGTATCCAATATCACCGCCGCCATCTGCGTCGCTGGATGAAACCTCAGCGCCGGCATGTACCTATGCATCTGCAACCCGGAAGCGCCCGGGTTATTTACCAGCCCGTCGGGCTGGTGGGCATTGTTGCTCCCTGGAACTTCCCTGTTTATCTGTCGCTGGCCCCTCTTGTCACTGCGTTGTCAGCAGGAAACCTCGCGATGATAAAGACTTCCGAGTTCGCACCAGCAACATCGGCGGCACTCGCCAGGCTGATCCGTGATGCCTTCACTGACAACGAGGTCAGTGTTATTGAGGGAGACATTGATACTGCGGTTGCTTTTACACACCTGCCTTTCAATCATCTGGTATTTACCGGGGCCACGACCATCGCCCCTACCGTAATGAAAGCCGCCGCAGACAACCTGACTCCTGTCACTCTTGAACTCGGAGGCAAATCCCCTGCTCTGATTCACCCGGAATATCCCGTCGAGACGGCAGCGGGCCACATCGTCTACGGTAAGGCCATCAATTGCGGGCAAGTGTGTGTATCCCCTGACTACGTACTCGTTCACGAGAGCAAAAAGGACGAGCTGCTAGCAGCGCTAGAGGATGAATTCCGCCGCCGTTATCCGACGGTTATCAACAACGCTGATTACACCAGCATCATCAACACCCGACATGACGATCGGCTTGAAGGCCTGCTTTCCGACGCTGAAGCCAAAGGTGCAACAATCAAGGCTCTGTGGCCTGCGGGCGAAACCCCAGAAAAGCCATGTCGACGACCACTGACGCTTGTCTCCGATACCAGTGACGATATGCGTGTTACGCGCGAAGAAATTTTTGGGCCAATACTTCCTGTGATCACTTATCGGACTCTGGACGAAGCGTTCAGATACATTAACGAACGCGAACGTCCCCTTGCGCTGTACTACTTCGACCAGAAGCGCAGCCGCGCCGATAAAGTCATCAGTGAAACCATCTCTGGGGGAGTGTGCATTAATGAATGCATGACCCATATATCAGTCGATGATATGCCATTCGGAGGCGTAGGCCCCTCCGGAATGGGCCACTACCATGGAGTTGAAGGTTTCAGGAACTTCAGTCATGCGCGTAGCGTGCTGTATCGTGGAAAAATCAACTTTACTCAGTTAACAGGCGCTCCGAGAAATCACTGGCGCTGGCGCCTGTTCAAGCGATTCCAGGCTTGGCGCCTCGGTTTGTAAGGGCTGCTGACGATCTCTTTCAATACAGGTACAATCGCCGCCCCGGATTCAACACAGCTGGCGCGCGGCGAAGGTATAAGGCATGACAGATCAGAACTCTCAATCCCCTATCGGCGAAGGTACTGTCGTACCGACGAGTGGAAAAGTCGGCTTTGTGTCCCTGGGCTGTCCGAAGGCCCTGGTGGACTCCGAACGTATTCTCACTCAGCTGAAGCTGGACGGCTATGATGTCGTTAACAGCTACGGCGACGCTGACGTTGTCGTGGTTAACACCTGCGGCTTTATCGACGATGCCAAGCAGGAATCTCTCGACGCCATCAACGAAGCGATGAACGAAAACGGTCGCGTTATCGTCACCGGCTGTATGGGGAAAGGCGCCGATGCCGAGCTGATTAAAAGCAAGAACCCCGGCGTTCTGGCCGTCACAGGCCCACAGGCGTATGAAGAAGTCATGACCGCCGTGCATGAATGGTCGCCAAAGAAAGCGGAACATAACCCATTTACCGATCTGGTTCCGCCACAGGGTGTTAAGCTGACGCCACGTCATTATTCCTACCTGAAGATTTCTGAAGGCTGCAACCACAGCTGCACCTTCTGCATTATCCCGGACATGCGTGGGAAACTGGTCAGCCGGCCAGTGGGCGATGTTCTCGAAGAGGCGAAACGCCTCGTCAACGCCGGGACAAAAGAACTGCTGGTAATTTCTCAGGACACTTCCGCCTACGGCGTCGACCTGAAATACCGCACTGGTTTCTGGGATGGCAAGCCCGTGAAAACCCGTATGCTCGAACTCTGTCAGGAGCTGGGCAAAATGGGCGTCTGGGTTCGCCTGCATTACGTTTACCCTTACCCTCACGTGGACGAAGTCATCCCGCTGATGGCTGAGGGCAAAATTCTTCCGTATCTGGATATCCCCTTCCAGCACGCCAGCCCACGGGTTCTGAAACTGATGAAGCGTCCTGCACATGCAGAAAACACGCTTGAGCGGATCAGAAAATGGCGGGAAATCTGCCCTGAACTGGTACTGCGCTCAACCTTTGTTGTGGGTTTCCCGGGCGAAACCGAAGAAGACTTCCAGACGCTTCTCGACTGGCTTGATGAAGCGGAGCTTGATCGTGTCGGCTGCTTTAAATACAGCCCTGTGGACGGTGCTAAGGCGAATGACCTGCCAGACCATGTACCCGAAGAGATTCAACAGGAACGTCACGACCGCTTTATGGAGAAAGCTCAGGAAATCAGTACCCGTAAGCTGGCGCGCCGTGTTGGCACCCGCATGACGGTTCTGATTGATGAAGTAGACGAAGAAGGAGCGATCGGCCGCACGGTCGCTGACGCACCCAATATCGACGGCATGGTTTATCTGAACGAATTCTTTGACTGTCAGCCGGGTGACTTCGTCGAAGTAACCATTGAACACTCGGATGAGTATGACCTTTGGGGTTCACCGGTTAACGCTTGATTGGATCCCCGCCTTCGCGGGGATGACACAGCCTCTGCCGTTCCCGCCAGGGCGGGAACCCAGCCCCCTGAAGATCACCCTGCCAGCATAGAATCCAGATCTTCCTGCGATGGCATAAACCAGTACGAGCCGGTCAGTGCATCGCTGTAATCCATCATAGCGTCCGTCACGCCGTCGGTTTTCCCCAACATGCTGTCGATAACATGGGTAAAGCGCCCCATATCGCAGGCAAACGCGAGAAAATACAGTCCTTTGTCTGAACCACCACCGTAGGGGGTTCCGCGGCGGTACATCTTCATCGGAACATCCTCGACGTCGATATCGGTGCGCCCCACGTGAGACTCAGGCGGCAGTTCCGCGCCTTCGAGTTCAATGTTCGTTTCTTTGGTACGACCGATGACTTTTTCCTGTGCAACCACACTGAGGTTCAGGAACGGCTCAAGACGGTGTGTCCATTTCTGGCCAAGTACAAACGCGCCTCCGGCCCCTTGCTCACCCTCAGGGATAAGCGCTGCGGCACGCTTTTTTTCGTCTGTCCCAGGGTTACCCGTTCCATCAACAAACCCCGTTAAAATTCGGGCGTCACGGGTTTTAAATCCATCGAGATCCAGTACTAGCTCAGCGAGAGGTTCCAGTGCCTGAGTGACCTGCACGACGGCATTCATGATATCGCCACGATCTTCCCCTACGATCCATACAAAGAGATCTCGTTGGGTCGCTGGCATGACGTGGCCTTTTGCGGAAGAAAGCGCCGTGAAATCCTGCAGGCCAGACGGCGTCCAACCCGGACCCAGTCTTTCCCAGGTATGTTTACTGAAAGCGAAAAGAATGGCGGCGCCCTCTACGGGGGTAGCAGCCGCTTTTAGTGCTGAGCGGATGTCCTGATCGGTCGCATTATTAAACTGATATTCAAGATACTGTGCACTGCGGCCTGGCTCATTAAAAAGTCCCGCTTGTGGTGTTGCCATGCTCCACTCCTGATGTTTGCTATCGCTTTATGATAACGACTTCAGACTTCAGGAGCGAGTGTCAGCCCGCCTTTGCGTTGTAATCATTGGCCCAGGTCAGGAAGCCCTGCGCTGGCATTGAGCGACTGAAATAAAATCCCTGAACACAGCCGCACCCCATCTCTTTGAGAATAGATAATTGCCTCTCATTCTCAACTCCTTCTGCCGTCACACTGAGCTTGAGCACATTGCAGAGTGCAAAAATGGCCCGGCATATTTCGGTATCACTTTCACTGTCCGGCAGGTCTGTAACGAAACTCCGGTCAATTTTGACACGGTCAAAAGGCAACGTTTTGAGCCGGCTCAGTGAAGAGTATCCCGTACCAAAATCATCAATGGCAAACCGCAGACCGAGCTTACCAAGAATCTCCAGTTGCTCACGGGCACGATCATTATTCTGGATGGCGGTTTCAGTAATTTCGAGCTCAATGCCCGACGCCGGAACATCATGCCGGATCAGGGTATCCCTGACGATGTCAGGGAAGCGTTTGTCGTTTAACTGACGGGCCGAGACATTGACCGAAACGACCATGTCTTTATACCCCGAATTTATCCAGCTACGCAGTGCCTTACAGCTTTCATCAAGCACCTGCGCACCCAACTCCAGAATCATGTTGCTCTGCTCTGCAATCGGAATAAATCTCTCCGGCGGAATAACGCCCAGATCGTGACTGTACCAACGACACAGTGCCTCTGCCCCATATATCCGATGATTTTTCAGATCAATAAGAGGCTGAAATTCGACGCAGATTTCCTGATTATTGAGGGCTCCTTTCATATTCCGCTCAATTCTGAGCTTCTCGCCGGATTCCATAGCGAGTTTAAAATCGTAAAAGTAATAGCAGTTTTTGCCCATGTGCTTAGCATGAAACAAGGCGGTATCTGCAGCCGTGATCAGCTCTTCATGAGTAGACAGACTATTACTTGAAATGGCGATACCAATACTTGCGGAGACCTCGACAACTTCACGCGCCAGCGTCATGGGAGAAGATACCGAGCGCAACAGCTTGGACGCCATTACTTTAAGACCTTCTTCATCATCGACGCTGGGTACCACAATCACAAACTCATCACCGCCGACCCGGGTAACAATGTCATCGTCTCTGACCGAGGTCACAAAGCGCTCAGCCACCTGCTGTAGCATTCGATCTCCCTCGGCATGCCCCAGGGTATCGTTAATGGCTTTAAAGCCATCAAGGTCTATGTACAGCACAGCGACCTGCTCACCTGTCTCTTCACGGCGACTGAGGGCTTCTTTTAACGTCCGCTCAAGATGAACACGATTTCCCACACCGGTCAGTGCATCCAGAAAAGCCATACGCGCGAGACTTTTTTCAGCCCGCCTCAGTTCACCGATATCTGATATGGTGAATACGTAGTTGCTCAGCTGCCCCTGATCATCAAACACTCCAGAGATATGCTCCCAGGCGGGAAAACGCCCACCCGCTTTTTTATTGCAGCCAATTTCACCATTCCAGTGGTGAGATCCCTTTTCTGTGAGGCGGGGATAAAAGTGATCGCTGTGGCGGCGGGCATGTAAAAATTCATCGGGGTCGCGCCCGATGATATCGTCCAGGGAAAACCCCGTGATATCAAAAAAAGCTGGGTTGGCAGTTGTTACCTTGCGGTATTTATCCGTGATCAGTATGCCTTCTGACGTTGATTCAAAAACGGCTCGGGCCTGACGCAGTTTTTCCTGCGCACGAAAGTCGTCTTCAACATCGCGTACGACACCAATCACCCTGCGGCTGCCATCGTTCCACTCAAAAACCGCGGCGAAAACCTCTGCATGATCGTAGTCTGCTCCTTCTTCAAACCGCATTCTGATCTGACAGTGAATACGGGAAGAGGCCTTCAGGTTGTCGTAAATAATCGAGCGATCATCGGGATGTACTTTCTCGACCAGTTTATCGAGTGACTGACTGAACACGCCTTTGTCTGCAGGAGGTTTCCCATCCGCCACCATGTCACCGGTCGGGTCCCACTCCCATATCGACATTTTTGCGGCATCAAGCGCCATCCGCAGTCGTTCATCAGAACGCCGGAGTTCTTCGTCCGTTGAGTGCTTGGCGAATGCAACCCGTATAGCAGCATCCAGTTCGCGCTTTTCATAAGGCTTAATCAGATAACCGTACGCTTGGGCTTTCCCTGCTTCGTCGACGATATTCTTATCCGAATATGCAGAGAGAAAAATAACAGGAATAGAGTGCTCTTCGACAATTTTCGCGGCAGCTTCGGTACCCAGCATGTCTGTTTTCAGGTGAATATCCATCAATACCAGATCGGGTTTCAGCTCTTTCGCTGCGATGATGGCATCTTCTCCAGTATCCGCTGTTCCGACCACTTCGTAATCAAGATCGGTGAGTGCCATTTTCAGATCAAGCGCAGTGATGCGCTCGTCTTCAGTAATAAGAATTCTTCGCTTGCTCATTTCCTGCCCGCCTGCGTTGCAAACCGGAACTCAAAACGCGTGCCTTCCGAGCGGATCAAGCTCAGTTCAGCTTCCAGTTGCTCTGCCAGTCCGGGGATTAACTGAAAACCCAGTGACCTTGTGGTACTCAGCTCAACATTTTCGGGAAGGCCAATGCCGTCGTCCCTGACCATCACTTCTGTCATTTTTTCATCCTGAATAAGACTGATTTCTATCGTGCCGCTCTCCCGGCCGATAAATGCATGTTTTATGGCATTGGTAACTAATTCATTGACTAACAGACCGAAAGGCAATGCCTGATCCATCATCAGGTAGACCTGACCATTATCTGAGTGGATATCGATCGAAATATGACTGGTTACCCCGGTATAGCTCCGACGCATCAGATCACACAGGTTTTTCAGATAGGAAACCGCCTCGATCTGCTCATAGCTTTTCTGCTCGTACAGCTGCTGGTGAATCAGCGCCATAGCCTTAACGCGCCCCTGACTCTCATCAAAGTGTTTGCGCACATCTTCCGGCACACCGCGCGACTGAAGATTCAGCAGGCTTGAGACCACCTGAAGATTATTCTTCACCCTGTGGTGTACTTCATTAAGCAAGGAGGTTTTCTCCAGCAAGGCATCGACCAGGCTTTTCTGGATATCCTTCTGGATGGACACATCCATGATTGTGGCGAGAATCCTCGTCCCCTCCGGGAATTCCAATGGCGTCAGCCCTACCTCGACCGGAAATCGGGAGCCATCCCGGCGCTCAGCAAACAGCTCGCGCATGGCGGCCATCGCTCGTGGCTGCGGCATATTCTGATAACGGGTGCGGTCGTGGCGATGGCGTTCTCTGTGGCTTTCGGGCACCAGATCTTCGACCTTCAGGTCATACATCTCATTCTGTTCATAGCCAAACATTTCCGCGGCGCGGCTGTTCACCAGCGTAATTGCTCCGCTTTCATCAATCATCAGCAAACCATCTGCCGTGGCCTCAAATACCCGACGGAAGCGCTCTTCACTGAATCTGAGCTCGCTTTCCCGGTCAATGCGCTCGGTAATGTCGTTTGCCGAAGGAATCAGGTAGGTAATGCGGCCGTTGGAATCGCGTAACGGTGAGAGCATAAAGTCGATCGTGATGCGAGTGTCGCCGATCGTCCGCACAACCACATCGTAGCGGACTGTCTCTCCTTCAGACGCCTGCAGCACGGCCTCTTTTAACTGACGTTGCACGGCCGGTGAATAGTTCCACCAGAAGCAGTCCCAATACTTTTTGCCAACGACGTCATCAAGGGTAATTCCTGCAGCTTCAAGCGGTGAGCGATTGGCATCGACGACAGTGCCGTCCGGAGTCAGAATCCCCACGAAGGTAAACAGACTGTCGATGATTCTCCGTACCAGATCATGCGACTCGCGACGCGCCTGCTCCAGAGCATATTCCATGGTGTGATTGGTCGCGGTAGCCAGCACCCCTATGGTCTGGCCCTCTTCGTCTTTGATCGGCAGATAGGAGGCTTCCCAGTAGTCCTGACCGTTTTCTTCACCAGGATTAAACTTCAGATCGGGAAGGCCGATGCCGGTTTCGAGAACAGCGGTAAGCTCAGGCACAATCGCCGGTGCCAGCGAAGGTAATACATCCCAGACCGTTTTTCCCAGATGGTCTTCAGCGCTCATACCGTTAAAACCAGCCAGCGTCTGGTTGATATGCCGGTACCTGAGTTCGTGGTCGAAGACAGCAATACCCAGGTCGGTACTTTCTAATAAAGTATCGAGCGCGCCAGCTTTCAGCTCTGTTAGCCCTGCATCCTCTGCCACTGCCATCGCTTGCCCCGTCATCCGGTTAACTGTAACTAAAGGTTAGCTGATACGCAGAAAGACGCCATTTATGGCCCCTGCGCAACATAAGTGATCCTTTTATGTACAGACAACGCTAACACGCAGCACCCGGGCACCCTATCAGAACAATGTATTAGAAATGTACACCCGCTTACGAATGACCATCGGTTTGAGTCTTATCGACGCTGAAGAGTTTCGCCCGGACCTGTTTGCGGTACTGCCCCGGAGTCACCCCACTCTGCTGGCGGAAAGTACGGACGAAATGGCTGGAGTCTGCGAATCCACACAGCTGCGCAATCTCAGTGATATCGAGGTCACTGCTTTGTAACCATTCCCGAGCGTGACGGCACTTTAATTGCTGCAGATACAGCCCGGGGGCTGTTCCTGTTGCCTTTCTGAAGCGGCGCAGCAACTGGCGCTCGCTTAGCCCGGCAAGCTCTGCCAATCGGGAGGAATCCAGTGAAGATTGCCAGTGTTGATGCAGATACCCCTGCACCAATGCCATCTCTTCATCTGCATGGCTGGGAGCGTCAGCCCGGAATACACGCTTCTCAAAGGGGTTGCGGACTTCCGGAGAAAACTGTTGCTCAACGGCACGAGCGATATCCACACCAAAGACGATACCGATCAGATGAATCATCAAATCTGCGCCAGAGTTAATACTAGCGGCGCAATAAATCCGACCAGACTGCGTCAGCAGATGATCGCGCTGCAGTCTGATCTGCGGAAACCGCTGTGAAAAGGCATCCAGCGCATGCCAGTGTGTGGTGGTCGCCTGACCATCAAGCAGACCCGCTGCCGCTGGCAACCAGGCCCCCGTGCCTATGGTCATAATCGCTGCGCCTTCGGCATGCCGGGAAGTTAACCAATCCAGAATCTCACGCTGCTCTGCTCCCGACTTACGGGGGTTCCGCCACAAGGCCGGTATAAGGATCAGATCGGTTGCTGTCACTTCACTGATAAGCCGGTCCTGGCGAATACCAAACCCGCCCAGCGGGGTTACGCGCTTTTCCAGCCCCAACGTCTCAATCACCGGGCGCACCGTCTGTGACCTGTTGACTGCGCGATGACGGGCGATCGCCGTCTCCAGCATTTCAACCGGCATCGCCAGGCTCGAAAAGAGCATCTGATCCAACATCAGCAATGACACACGTTTCAGCATCTTCAGCCCCTGAAGAGTCTTAATTGATCAATAATATGTCTTTATTATTCTATATTAACAAGACTCACCCGGCGCACACTGTGCAGGCACACAACCTGAAACCGCCGGAGGCCGCTGTGTCTGAATCCAGAATCGACATCACTGACGTAGTTATCGCTGCTGCAGGAGGCATCAATGCAGCAGGACGCAGCTCCGGCCACCAGGCATTCCGGCGTGTGGTTTTTGACGCCCTCTCACCCGTGCAACAAGCACAGCTATTGAATGAAATCGCCAACCTGACAGAGCGCCCGCCTCATGAAGCTCTGGAGGGCACACTGGTCCGGCGCTGGGACAGCGATTGTCCGCAGCTGCGTGGCTGGAATCCTGAGGCCATGCTCTATCACGAAGTCATTGATAGTGAAAAATCGAACATAGATAACGGTATAAAAACTTATCGCGAAAACCACCGCCGTTGCGATGTACAAAGTGCCGGGCAACTCCCCCGGGGCTTCAATCTGTCGGGCTTATATAACTCCCGCCATCATCCCCGCGGTTTACAGATGGCACTGTATGCGGCAGCTGATGCGCTTGGAAATCTTGGCATGAGCGCTGATGACATCAAACAACACCTGCACCCGGATGATATCGCCGTCTATATGGGCTCGACCGCAGGTCAGCTGGATATGGAAGGCTTCGGCGGCATGCTCTGTTCTGCCTATCTCGGCCAGCGTAATACTTCACGCCAGTTACCGATGGGTATTTCGACCATGCCGGCCGATTTTATTAACGCGTATCTGCTCGGTAACGCCGGCAGCACAGGCAGCAACAACGGTGCCTGCGCCAGTTTCCTCTATAACCTGCGCATGGCGCTCGACGATATCCGCAGCGGACGCCGCAAGCTGGTGCTGACAGGCAACAGCGAGGCCCCACTGATTCCGGGGATCGTTGAGGGCTTTAATGCCATGGGCGCCCTGGCGACCGAAGAGCGATTGAGAAAACTGGACAATCTGAGCGACGATCAGCAGCCCGATCTGCGCAAAGCGTCACGCCCTTTCGCGCAGAATGTTGGCTTTACCATGGCCGAGTCGGCGCAGTGCTTTATTCTCACCAGCCGTGAAACCGCACTGGAGCTGGGCCTCAACATTCTGGGAAGCGTCGGTGACGTCTTTATTCACGCCGATGGCCATAAGCGCTCTATTTCAGCCCCCGGCATCGGCAACTACATCACCATGGGAAAAGCCCTGGCGAGCGCAGAACGCACCCTGGGGAAAGGCTGCTTAAATCAGAGCTTTGTTCACGCCCACGGTAGCAGCACCCCGCAGAACAGAACGACCGAATCCGATATGTTCAGCCGCCTGGCAACAGCATTTGATATTGAAAGCTGGCCAATTTGTGCAGTTAAAGCTCACCTCGGACACTCGATTTCCGCCGCTTCTGCCGACCAGCTATTGATGACGCTGGGAAGCTGGAACTACGGTATTCTGCCCGGTGTTACGACAGCCCCGGAAGTGGCGGCTGATGTCACACTTGAGCACCTGGAGATTCCGTTCGCCCACACCCACAAAGAACAGAGCGACATCCAGCTCGCCTTTATCAACAGCAAAGGATTCGGCGGTAATAACGCCAGCGCTTGGGTGCTCAGCGGACAGGCAAGTCGCGATCACCTGCAAACTCTGGTCACGCAGAACGAGTGGCACCAGTACATCGCAAAAAATGAAAAAATACGCGAGAAACAAAAAGCGTATCTGAGCGCCGTCGCTAAAGAAAACATCCCTCTGCCGTACCGCGACAAAGAGAATCAGCCAGAGCCAGATGACATTGAATTAAGTGCAGAAGGTATGAAACTGCCGGGCTGGAAAGCGAGAATTAATTTCTAGGGAATCCAGCGCAATACAAAACATCCATCAAAATGGAATCACACTGCCATCCCAGTGCAGTAAGCGCCCGTTCTGTGCTGCGTTCAAACCGCGCATTACGCCAATCAAACGCTCCGCCGTCTGCGCTTGTGTATAAAGCTTGCCATCTGCAATGCCTGCCTGAAATGGCTTTGACAAGGCTGATTCTGTAGTGCCCGGGTGTTGCGCCACAACCACACTGCCCGGTGCCTTACGCCCCCATTCAATCGAGAGATTCCGGATAAACATGTTCAGTGCCGCCTTACTCATGCGGTAACTGTACCAACCTCCGAGACCGTTATCCTCGATACTGCCCACCATCGCCGACAACGACACCCATTTGATGGGGGCGGTACGCGTGACCTGCGGTGCAACCGCCTGCGCTAAATGAATATGCGTCTGCACATTCACCAACATATTCTGCTGCAGCCACTCTGCCGTTAACTGCGACAACGACTTCTCCGGCATATTCCAACCGCCGTGAAGGATACCCGTGCAACAGAACACGGCATCGACCGGTCCGCGTTCTGCGAGAAACCTCGAAACCTGATCAGCAGACTCGGCTGAAGTCAGATCGCACACCAGATGCGTCGATGAAGGCTCGCCCGAGCGACTGATCGTCAGAACCTGATCACCCTCATCACTCAGCTTTTCAGCAATCGCGGCGCCAATGGCACCGGATGCCCCTGCTACCAATACTCTCATCGCCGCTCCTTCATCTGATAAATGGATCTCTACGTTCGTGAAGATGACAGAGGCTGGTCATTCCAGTGCCCACAAAAAAGGCGCGAATCGCGCCTCTTCATTGTAAGGAGGTCTCTCCCCACAAAACGACTGTATTATGTAACGATCAGAAAGGTACATCATCGTCAAAATCGTTATACGCCTGCGACGGCGCCGGCTGCTGCGCAAACTGCGGCGCATCACCCATGCGCTCAACACGCCAGGCCTGCAGGCTGGTAAAGCACTTCTCAGGCTTACCCGGAGCATTCCAGAGACGGCCGTTCAGGTTGAACTGCACCTGCACTTCATCGCCCGGCTGAAACGTATCCATCAACGCACACTTGTCCTTAATCAGCTCCAGCGCCACATAGTTAGGGTACTCTGGCTTCTCGCCTTCACCAGTCAGTTTGATCACAAACTCACGCTTAGTGAACCCGTTCTGCCCGAACGACTGCGTGTCACCGATGGTGTGAATCACACCCTGTACTTCAAAACCTTTGGCCATGGTCAGCTCCTTAAAAATAATGGAGCCATTGTAGGGGGGCTGACCGATGGGTACAACCGCGCCGGCACTCAGCCACTGATCTCCTGCAGACGCTGCGCTAACTGGATAGAGTTCTGACTCATAGTATTGAGCGCACTGGCGTCCTGATTACTCTGGTCAGACAGCTTGCGGATACGCTCCGCCAGGCTGCTGATCATATAGGCGCGTGCATCCTCGCGTATCAGCGGCTAAGCCACTAATGACGTCACGAGATAGATACCTACGACTGACGACACCAGTAGCGCGCCGGCAAGAATACGGATTCGGGCAGAAATGAGCATAGATACTCAACAAAAGAGAAACTCATATCCTCTTGAGTGTAGACAGCCTATAGCGGTTGTCCCGGAAGAGCATGTTCAGACAGGACATTGTGGCCTGTGAGTCATGTGAGAAGAAGATGACGAGTCGCCGGAAAAGCACGCGCAAAAACGACATTAATTAGTAGGTTGAAAAGACATACAGCCCCTTGAGTTTATTTGAGTCGTAAGCTGCCCTGAATGCCTCAGAGCCATACAACGTGTAGCAGGCACAGTCGCTTGTTACAGTCGCTCATTGCCACTAACTAATCATCCACACCTGTTTCAAACGCTCCACCGTATGATCCCATTTTTTATCGCGTGGCCGGGCGATGGTGTTCTGATTGCCGAACAGGCCCACTTCACTGAATGCTGTACTCTGCGTTTCCGTATGTAGCCACTTTACGCCCACAAAAAACTCAGCGTTGTCTTCGCCAACGTCTTCTGCACGGGCGTAACTCCCTTTCAGGGTCATGCCTTCTGTGATGAATTCATCGGCCATAACGGCACTAGCGGTAACTTCAGCTACGCCGACATAGCCGGTACCGGGAATATTCACCCATAAACGATCACCCGGTGAAACACCCAATAAGGTCTTGCTGTACCAGCGACCACCGCCTCCCGAAACAAAACCGTATTCAATCGCATCTTCCCAGTTTCTACTGCCCGGCCCAGCGCCAAAGCTGCAATAAAACTCGCCATTCCAATGGCCTTTGGCCGAGGTGTTTACGGCGTGTTCTTCGGTTTCTAACGGGTCAATCATCCAGGCACGGCTGAGGTATTGGTGGCCGTTATCTTCAAAGACAGAGAAGAATACCGCGTTCACCGCGACGCTGGCTTTGTCGTTCAAGTAGGTAATAATCCGTTCGGTACTGGCGTCCAGTTCTGCGGCAACAATCACCATCTGGTGCGAGCTGTTTAATTCATCTTCAGACAACACTGAAGAAAACTTCTGACGGAATGCTTCATCGAGCGATTGACTACTCAAGCCCTGCTTAACGGCAAAGTCTGAATAGATACGCGACAGGCGGTCACTGCTCAGTGTTTCGACCCACGAGGCATAATCAATCGCCTGAGCGACTACATCTCTCGGGGTGCGGTCTTTTTTCAACTCAATCACAATGACCGAACCGCGGGCATCGACCGCCAGAAGATCAATCTTTTTACCAAAGTCGGTCGTGACCTGCTGGCCGATCAGCAACCAATGCGCATTCAGAATCGAAATATCCTTAACAATCTGTTGTTCGAGCAAAGCTTCGTTCTCAAGCTTGATCTCACGCAACGCCTGAGGTTTGGTATCTGCGCTTTGACTGATCTTCCATATTCCTTGCTGGACGGCCATTAGTACTTCTCTCCGAATATCTTTAATTCCCAAGCCTTGAATACCGCACTCAAAAAAACAACTTCCCTGCCATACGATCCAAACGCTCTTTCGTAGTCTCCCACTTAGGCATCACCTGCCCCATCAAGCGATAGAACCGCTCGCTATGGTTATGTTCAGCAATGTGACACAGCTCGTGCAGAATCACGTAATCAATACAGTCTCGTGGCGCTTTAACCAAATGAGGGTTCAGAGTGATTCTGCCATTAGGCGAACAGCTCCCCCATTGGGTCTGCATAGTAAGCACTCTGATCGGTGGCCGTTCTTCAACCCAAAGCGCTTGCTCCAATACGGCATCAAGGCGCTTGGCGAAGGTTTCTTTTGCCCGCAGCCGATACCAGTCTTTTAACAGCTCAGCGACTTTCTCCTGCGATTTATTTCTGACGGTTACTTCTATCGAACCGCGCAGCAGTTTTACTGACTGCTTCACTTCAGGATCTTCAATCACTTTGAGCAGATATTGCTTACCCAGATAGTAATGACTCTCGCCACTAACGAACTGGCGTGGCTGATAGTCTGCCAACTGTGTTTTAAATTCTGAAAGCTGCTGATAAATCCACCGGCCACGCTTTTTAACAGCAGATAACACCGAATCCCGGCTGGCGGCTTCTGATGCCAGTGCAACTACCCGGCAATCCGGGTGTACTTTGATCAATACTTTTGAGCTTTCGGACTTTCGAGCCAATCGGGTGAACGAGATTTTTTCGTCCCCGTAATAAAAGCTCATTAACTCGCCCTTGGGGCGAACTGGCACGTTCATAGGTTACTTATTGCTCAGGCCAACACGAGTAATCTGCACGATCAGCTCAACCATCTTTTTCACTTTATCCAACCCGGCGCCAACGTCTTTGCAATACTTAAACAACATCGGCAGCAACTTAGTACGGATATCAGCCTCAATATTCTGTGGATTAATTGAGTTCTCTGCGACGGCGGTTTCTACCTGGCGGTCTACCTCAAACGCCAGTTCGACCCAACGGTTCTGAACCTGCTCATCCATCACTGCCAGCGCCTCTGGTAATACCTTCTTGAAGATACCAAAGTATGCCTGTGCATGACGATTGCCCGAGAAAGCATCCGGCAGATCATCCAGGCGCCGTTCCTGAACTTGCTCTTCAAAGTCACGGAACAACATGTACTGCTTCAACGGATGATCGAACAGCGCCTCGGCCTCTTCAATCGCCTGACGCAAAAGCTTTGAGAACTCCTCCTGCGCGTAAGGGTCATCCTGAAGATCCTGCTCAATCATCTTGGTAACACGGGTTTTGATGATATCGGTTTCGTTGCGGGTCTTATTGTCAGTCCAGTTTTCAGGTTTCTGGCTTTTACCCATATTGCCGACGTCGTACTGGCCACCGGGCTCACGAACTTCAACTCCCACCACATGTTTGTCGATGAGTTGTTTTACTTTTTCTGCATACTCGTCGTAATCAATCCGCTCGCCCGTATCGCGCTGAATGGTCTGACGCAATGACGTCATGGCTTTCAGGGTTTCTTTATAATGGTGGCGATCTTCATCGGTGAAGCTTTTGTCTTCAAAGAAGATCACCGACTGCAACGCGACCTTGAGGCAACTGGCAAAGGCCGTCAGCGCCTGATAGAAGTCTTCACGTTTCTTCAAGTTCACATCGACCAGCTCGCTTTGCTCACCTGGAACTGACGATTCTCGCTCTTCTATTTTGGGCACCAATGCCTGTCGCATAGATTCGGTGTCAGCTGTGTTTTTCACCCCATCGAAGATAGCCCAGAGCTGCTTATACAACTGCGGTAAGCGTTTGTATTCCGTGCTCATCTGGTTGTAGAGGCCAGCAATATCGTCAATATCGTAGCCGCCTTGAGTACGCGAGGCTAAATCCTGATATTTCTGTATCGTGGTATCCAGCTCAGAAAGTATCCCGCGATAGTCAATCAGATAGCCAAACTCTTTCTTCGGATGCAGGCGGTTAACACGCGCAATGGCCTGAATCAGGTTGTGCTCTTTTAATGGCTTGTCGATATACAAAACGGCGTTCTTCGGCTCATCAAAGCCCGTCAGCAGTTTATCCACCACGATCAAAAGCTTAAGTGAATCGTCTTTATCAAAACGTTCAATCAGATGCTTGGTGTACGTCTGTTCGTCTTGTGTGCCAACGTGCTCTTTCCACCACTGCGTCACTTCGGGTGTACCGGATTCGTCCACCGCCGTATTACCCTCGCGGGTATCCGGTGAACTCATCACGACCGCCGACTCAAATAAGCCTGCTTCATCCAGGTATTTCTTGTAGCGAATCGCCGATGCTTTGCTGTCACAGGCGAGCTGGGCTTTCAAACCATCGTCGACGTTCTTCACAAAATGGTTAGCGATATCCAGCGCAATCAGGTGAATGCGTTCCTCCGCGCCGTACACCTGCCCTTTTTTGGAGAACTTACGTTTAAGGTCGGCCTTCTGCTGATCCGTCAGGCCTTCAGTAATGCGCTCAAACCAACGGTCAATCGCCCGGTCGTTTACATCAATATCGGGGATGCGCTCTTCGTACAGCAAAGGCGTTACGGTTTTATCTTCCACCGCGCGCTGCATGGTGTAGGCATGCACGATCGGGCCGAATTTATTGGTGGTTTTATCGTCTTTTAACAGTGGCGTGCCGGTAAAGGCCACGAAAGATGCGTTGGGCAAGGCCAGCTTCATGCGAATATGGTTTTCGCCACCCTGACTGCGATGGCCTTCGTCAATCAGTACGATCAGATCAGCACTGTCGTTATGACACTCGGGCAGCTTGGTGGCCGAGTTAAACTTCTGAATCAGCGAGAACATAATGCGCTCATTGCCTTTGCCGATCTGCTCTGCAAGGCGAGCGCCTGAGGTCGCCATCGCCGCGTCTTTGTCTTTCGACGTTGCCAGTTCACCACCGCTGGCGAATGTTTTGCTGAGCTGAGTTTCAAGGTCGACCCGGTCAGTAACGACCAGAATCCGGCATTGTTTCAGACTGTCGTGAAGGATCAGCGCCTTACTCAGAAACACCATAGTGAACGACTTACCCGACCCCGTGGTATGCCAGATAACACCGCCCTCACGACCGCCAGCAGAATTGCGGGTATTGATCCGGTCAATTAAGCACTTGATGCCAAACACTTGTTGATAACGGGCAACGATTTTACCGACCTTCTTATCAAACAAAGTGAAATAGCGGGTCATTTCGAGCAAGCGCTCAGGGCTGAGCAGACTGATCAGAATCTTATCCTGCTCAGATACCGCTAGCTCGCCACTGCTGATCAAGTGGTCATACCAGTCCAGATCGTCCGGATTACGATGGCCAAACAGCCCTGCTTTTGTGGCGTCATCCAAACGACGATTTTTGATGGCGAACATCTCAGCATCCGAGATGTCTTCTTCACGCCAGGCCGCCCAGAATTTCAGAGGCGTGTCACAGGTGCCATAGCGGCCATCAATACCGTTAATCGAGAACAGTAGCTGGCTATACGCAAATAACTGTGGGATTTCATCATGGCGCTGATTACGCAACGACTGCGAAATACCGGCTTCAATGGTCGGGCCTTTGCGGCTACTGCCATCCGGGCGCTTGGCCTCGATAACAACTAAAGGAATACCATTCACAAAGCAAACGATGTCGGGGCGACGGGTATCCTGCGCCGACGACCCCGCACCACCCGAGCAGGTAACAATAAACTCTTCGGTAAAGGTAAAGCTGTTATTGGCAAGATTCTGCCAGTCGATAATGGCAATGGTCGGGTTGGCCTTACGGCCATCGACAAATTCAGTGACTGAAATGCCATACAGCAGATGATTATAGAGTCGCTCGTTAGCACGCAGCAGGCCTTCGTTCAGAGCTGGGCTGCAGATCTCCGCAATCAGGTTATCAATGGCCTTCTCTGACAACGGATAGCTCTTGCCAGCAAAGGTAAAGGTACGCTTCTGAAGCTCGCTGCGTAACACTGAGCGCAAGACGACCTCATCGGTTTTGCCGCCACGGGCAGCAAGCGCCTGTTCAGGCGAGAGAAACGACCACCCAAGATTGGCCAACAACGTCAGCGCCGGTAGCTTGGCACTGTATTCTTCCTGAAATTTGGGAGCGTGGTGTTCCATTCGTTATCCTTACTGCTGTGGCGGCTTCCAGTGTAACAGCTCTTCTATATCGTTCTCTCCGGCCTGCTCTTTCAGCCGCCGACGATGTTCTGCAAAGCGTTCATATTCGGCAGTTGCTTTGGCATCAGCGTCTTTTTTACTGATAGAGCCAGCCCCAACCAGGACATCTCTGTCATTAAACTGAAGAAACTGATCCAGCTTACTCTGCCAGTCCTGTAAGAACACCTGCTGACGTCGCTCAGCCTGATCTTCGGCAAAGTCTAACCACATGGTGACGATACGGTTAAGTTCTTTGATTTCTGGCTCGGTGAGGTAGTTCTTAGCCGTGACAATATCGCCCTTACGCACTTCTGTGCCTTTAAACGTGTTCAGCCCCATATTTGGCTGAGACGCATCAGCACGGCTATGAATCAGTTCAGCGGCGGTATGACCAGAGCACGCATAGTGCAGCTTGTTCTGAATTGTTTTAAAGAACTGCGTGGTCTCTTTCAGAGACGGCTCGTAGTCTGCAGCGAGGGCAAATATCTCGCGTACGCGCAGGTACATCCGGCGTTCGCTGGCGCGAATATCGCGGATACGTTCGAGCAGCTCATCAAAGTAGTCTGGTGCTACGGATGCGCCGACCGGAGGGTTCTTCAGGCGTTCATCATCAATAACAAAGCCCTTAACCAGATACTCCTGAAGTGTCCGCGTCGCCCACTGACGGAACTGGGTTCCGCGGGTGGAACGGACGCGGTAGCCGACGGCTAGAATAACCGACAGGCTATAATGCAACCGCTTGCGACTGACCTTACGCGCGCCCTCAATCTGAACTTGTAAGTAATCCTTACAGGTTGAGTTTTGATCAAGTTCACCCTCTTCATACACCGCACGTATGTGTTGGGTAATCGCTTGCGGAGTCACTTGATACAGGTCAGCCATAGCGGCCTGAGACAACCATAGGGTATCCGACTCAAACCGACATTCGACCCGCGCCCGGCCGTCGTCTGTCGTAAACACCACGAACTCGCCAGCTGGTGGTGTCGATGGTTGATTGGTCATGTGCGGCTTCTCCTTACGTTGATAACCATTATATTACCGACGCTGACCAGAAAGACTTAACACCGAGAAAGCGTCTTTAATTGGCTTCCAGACATCATCCGGAACTTGATGATGCTTAAAATATCGCTGAAGGTCAGTTCTCCAACACTCCTCTGTAGTTTCATCGACATGAATAAATTTTTCAGCACTTACGTCACTTTAACGCTTTAGCCAGAAATCATCCTATACGCTTTTGCTCTCTCTCGATCAGTTGCTGCCCTTTGACAGAGAGCCCCAGTAACTTTGAAAGTTGCTGTTTCTCTTTGTACCCCACTGGGAACATATATATGTGCTGCACCACCAACTCTTTGAGAATTCGAGTACATACGTGATTGCCTTTGAGTCTCGCCATGCTGAGCTCAATACTTTTCATATCAATACGCTTCAAAAAGTGTAATTCGATCGATTGTTTAAGTAGCAACATCGCTGGTGTTGATTCCTTTTCTTCGATGGATCTATATATTTCCATCGCCTCCTTCGAACCTACCGAAGTTGCTATCTTTCTGACTACGTTATTGATTACACCGTATGTCAAATGGAGATATGCATTCTCAGCATGCCTTTCCACCTCATCATTAGATAACTCAGGGTTCTCTAAAAGGTGACTTGAAATAACTTTAACAATTTCGTTCTTTGCAATATCCGACATTGCTATAAAATATTTCAGAAATCGAAGACCGGCATTAATCCCATTTTCAGCTAGAACGTGCAGCGACTCTCTTTTCAAAGAGGCATGCCGGTTTTTTATAATCTGACCAGATATTTCCATACCTTTTAAAGTCTTGTTTATATCAGCTAGGATCTCCGTAGATTCCAACTCTTCATTATTCGACCTAGCTCTCTCATTCTCATCAAGCTTATGGTTATAATCATCCCGCTCCCGTTGTATTTCACGTTGTTCAATAATTAGTTCTGGAATTTGCTTCATGAAATCGCTCATGAACAACAACTGATCTTTTTCAAGAGTAGCGGCGGGATGTTCATCAAAAAGATCTGATAATACGGACTGAATTTCATTAATCACCCAACCATCTCGAGTGTGATGGGCAACGAAAATTAATATATTTGCGTAATCTTCACGGTGCAGATTTTCCAAGAGAACAGTAACCTTGCTCCGAACCTCTTTATTCTCCAAATACGATTCAGAGATCTTCTTCCCAACAAAAAAGTAATATATGTATGGATACTTAAAACCTGTCCTAAAATCCTTGACGTTCAATATTGACTGGCTAGACAACTTAGATAGCACCACTTCCTTATCAACATTGAGATACACACTACAGTATTCCTCAAAAAAATTATCCAGTTGGACAGTATTAGGATTCTCTTCATTTGAAAATATCCACCAAGCTAGCTCGGTCAATATATTCAGATACTTATCAAATTCACGCTCGTTAATTTTGGCACTCTCGAAAGCCTGATATATCAATTGCTGATAGCAATGACCATGAGATGAAAGCTCTAAATTTAGCTTAGATTGAGCCTCGTGCATCTGAAGAAGCATCAATATATAGATTGGTTTAGGGGGGACAATATTTTTCTTAACGACAGAGTTTATTGTTTCCTTCATCTCGTCACACTTTGTGTAGAGATCTTCATCGGAGATAGTTTGCTCAACTCCCAATGATATCCACTTCTGAATGACTTCCTCGCGCTTTTTATTACCCAGACCAAGCAACTCAGCTCGCGCGAACTCGTCCAATCCTGGTACTTCATCTATTAGAAGAGAAAATGCCAACTGGTGCGTAAATACGCATCGCTCGGAAAAATCACAAATTTCACTTATAAATCGATCCCGATACTTACTATTCAATGCAATGTCGTCGATATTGTCTACCATAACAACGATATCATCTGAATTCTTAAATTCCTCAAAATTCAAGCCATCATATTGTCGCGCCACTTCTTTTCGCAATATAGCTTCAGGATTCGCATTTTTAATATCACTACCATTGATTATCAAAGGAATCATTGACTCCTTTAGAAACTCTCGATAGTAGTACTTCAATAAAGATGTCTTACCCTGCTGCTCTTCACCAAACACCAGAAAACGATTGAATTCCTTCGGTAATCTGCATGCACTTCGATAACTCCGTAGCTCCGAAGCCGAGTCGTCTTCAACTTCAACATCCGGTACAGTATAAATGTCTGAAAGCTGAACTCTATCGACCATGCGATGAGTTAGGGCAATTTCAGTGTCTTCCAACCAATCTAGTATTGATGCGCTAGGGCATACACCTTCACTTTCAACTATAGCTGGGGCCTTTGGTTTGACCGGCTCAAACTCTTGTATGAGGTTTTTTATTCCTCTAATTACATCAACCCAAGCTTCATCTTGATCATCCCACAACGAGACAGGTCGAGCATCCTTTGGCAGCCCCTGTAGCGCCGACAAAGGAGAATCCGACCATTCAACAGAGCGAACCACAATCGGTATCAGTTGAGCTTCCGAGGCTTTGTGCATTCTAAGCGCCGTTTCCACCTCTACATTCACACAATAGTCGGAACTCAAAAAAGAAGAACTTATCAGGAAAAGAATAATCTCTGATCCTTTCAAGTTCTCATCGATTTGGTCGCTCCAATCTGTACCTGGTATGATCTTCCTATCATTCCATTCGCTAATAATTCCCGATCTTCGAAGTCCAGACAGGTGCTCAGTCAGACTATCTTTAAAACCTTCATCTTTGTGGGAGTAACTGATAAATACTTTTTTAGACATCTTTAGTCCTTTAATTAGCCTTAACTCTTCGCTTACCCGTCAACAACTGCTGCATTAGGGCTTTTTTCTCTTGCTTTAAAGCATCAAGTTTCTGTTGCAAAGCCGAGATTTCTTGATCGGCACTGGAAAGTACGGTAGCGATTTTTTGTTGCTCTTCTTTCGAAGGAAGCGGCACTTTCAACGAGAAGAAGTCTGCAGGTTTAACATTCAACAAACCGTGAGCACGTCCACCTTCATGAGCTACTTGGCTGAGCCCTTTATTCATAAGGCCAGACTCAAAATAATGCTCCCAGTAGTCACTGTCAGCATTGTTGACGTCCGACAGTTCAAAGCAAATGTATAAGGTGGTAACGACGCCATCGCGGTAACGGTTCAATCGTTTGATGGCACCCATCGGGTAACCATTTGAGTAGCTTTTGTTGTAAGCGAACTGCCCCTTCTTCAGCAAGAAGTATCCGTCGAGTGTTTCTGAAGCAACAGTTTTCTTGAAAAAGTCTTCTTGTCGAATCAATCCGTGAACCCCTGAGATGGTTACAACATTTGTACTTTGACCATTGTTCTTCTCGGTAACCCGTTCAAAAACTGATGACAGCTTAATCTCGGCCCACTCCCCCTCAAACCTAACCCCACTCTCATCCAGCAGGCGCTTCTTGCCTGTGAGCAGCTGTTGCATCAGGGATTTTTTCTGCTGCTGGCTGTTGGCAAGCAGTTGTTCGGTGGTGGTGATGGCCTTGTCCCAGGTGGAAAGGATTTGGGCGATTTTTTTTTGTTCGGAATATTCTGGATGAAAGATTCTTAACTTTTTTACTTCAGCTATATTGATCCCTTTGACGGCCTGTCCAACTGTGTTCAGATCGATTTGCTGTTGAACGCTTGGCGATTGCAAAGCGTAAAAAACGTACAATGGGTCATCATCGCCACACACTCTAATCCTTGCTGTATCCTGAGTGATATTAGCGCCAGAGAGTGACGGTGGAACAATTGCAACTCGTCCCGTAGTCCCTCGTATTGTTAAGAGTAAATCACCTTGATTTACCTCTGCTCGCTTGTATTGATTGTGGATTTTCAAGGATGTTCGAAGTAGATCATCCTCCAAAATCCTACCTCCGATAATGTTCTTAACTTTAATCACCGGAATTCCATCAGAAACATGTTCACCCGGCTTAAGAATGCCATAGCAAATTGGAGCACGAGGCTCGACAAACGAGTCTAAAGCTGTTGTTTTATGATTAGGCACCATAACCCAACTCCTCCAGATACGTGGCCATCTCGGTTTCCAGTTCGGTCAATTGCGCTTTTAGCTGCTCACGCTCTGCACGCACGGCCATCAGATCGATTTCTTCCTCTTCTTCAAAGGTATCGACGTAGCGCGGGATGTTGAGGTTGTAGTCGTTTTCTTTGATCTCTTCGAGGCTGGCAACATAGGCGTATTTATCAACGTCGGTGCCTGCGTGGTAGGTCTCGACGATTTTGGCGATATTCTCTTGAGTGAGCAGGTTCTGATTTTTGCCGGCTTTGAACTCGCGGCTGGCGTCGATAAAGGTGACGGCTTCTTCGGTTTTGTTCGTTTTAAAGATCAGGATCGCGGCTGGGATTCCGGTGCCGTAGAACAGCTTTTCTGGCAGGCCGATCACGGCATCGAGCAGGTTTTCGTCGATCAGTTGTTTGCGGATTTTGCCTTCACTGGAACCACGAAACAGTACGCCATGTGGTACGACCACGCCCATACGTCCGCCCTTCTTGCCCTTAGATGCAGGCTTGAGGGTTTCGATCATGTGCAGAATAAAGGCGTAGTCACCTTTGGTTTTTGGCGGTACGCCCCGGCGGAAGCGGCTGAATTTGTCGTGCTCGACTTCGTCGTGGCCCCACTTATCGAGGCTGAACGGCGGGTTAGCGGTCACGATATCAAACAGTATCAGGTCGCCGTTTTTGTCGAGGAGTTTGGGGTTACGGATGGTGTCGCCCCATTCTATTTTGTGGTTGTCTTCGCCGTGCAGGAACATGTTCATTTTTGCCAGCGACCAGGTCGAACCGATGGCTTCTTGCCCGTAGAGGGCGTATTCCTTACTGCCGTGATTGGCGACGACTTTGCGGCCACATTTCATTAACAGTGAGCCAGAGCCACAGGCCGGGTCGCAGATGCTGTCGCCGGGTTGCGGGTCGAGCAGTTCGGCCATGAGGTCTGAAACTTCCGGTGGTGTATAGAACTCACCGGCTTTCTGGCCACCGCTGGCGGCGAAGTTTTTGATCAGGTATTCGTAGGCGTTACCGATGACATCGAGCGTGCCGACGCGGCTGGGCTTGAGGTTGAGTTCGTCTTTGGCGAAGTCTTCCATCAGGTGTCGTAGGATGGTGTTCTTCTGTTTTTCTTCACCGAGGCGGTCGGTGTTGAAGGAGATGTCCTGAAACACGCTTTTACCGGCGTCTTTGAGTTTGGTGCCGTTGGCTTCTTCGATGGCGTGCAGCGCCTGATCAATGCGCTCGCCGTTGCCGGGTTCGTGACGGCGATCGTACAGAACATAAAAGCTGGCTGAGCTGGGCAGTACGAAGCGTTCGTTTTTCATCATCTCTTCGATCAGTTCTGGCTCGTCGCCGTATTCTGCCTTGTAGCCGTCGTAGTGATCCTGCCATACGTCTGAGATGTACTTGAGGAACAGCATGGTCAGGATGAAGTCTTTGTAGGTGTCGGCGCTGATGGTGCCGCGGAAGGTATCGCAGGCGTTCCAGAGGGCTTTGTTGATCTGATCCTGATTGATGAGTTCTTGCTTGGTTGCGCTCATGTTTTACCACGTGTTCGGTTGGGTGATGAGCTGAGAGGCGTGATTCGGTGACAATGGCCTCCCAGCCGTTTGGTGTCGAGTATACCGGGAGTTGGGGATATTTGAATGGATTCGCGTGTGGAGGGTTATCTAAAGCGTCAGGGGCACGGAGGCACTAGCTTCTTGAACCCCTGCATTGTCGGATGACAGTTCTTCAGGCAAGCCAACGATCGTATGCAAAATAGCAGCCCCAGAACACCAGTATGCCGAACATCCATATCAACACGGCGATGAGGCTGACATAAAGCACTTTTGCATAAGCAATAAGCCACGAAGGAACGTCCAGATATGCTTCGTTCAGGCCACGAACTTTCCCTGATGACGGCGACGCCAGTAAACGGATAAACATTACATTGCGGATGAGGTTAGCGGGAAAAGCCGAAAATACAACCACCTCTCCTGATCGGAAATATGGGGGGCAAAAGTATTTTTGCAGGAATGTTTTTGGCGTGGCCAACAAGAAACCGACAGAAATCAGTGTCCACATCCAGAAGGCCGCAAACGAGTACATCATAAGCAGAAATGCTTGCTCCAACATCACCTGCGACATACAGATCCAACTCCTGTACCCGATACAAAATCGACTTTTGCACCCGTGAGATCATATGCTGCTCTTGCGCTTTTACCAGCCAGGTAACCTGCAGCAACAGTGCCTGCCGCCAATACAATTGCTGTACCCCAGCCGACTGGATTTGATACAAGAAACAAACCTACTGCGTAACTTCCGGCGAACCCAATAGTGGTACTTGCAAGGGTTTCAATGAAGATCTCATTCTTTTCTTTGCTTGTATCAGCATCGGCGATCTGCATACACGACGCCGCTACACCGACCCCAGTCAAAACTATGCCCCCTCGATTTGCCATCGTTGCTAACTTCTTCAACCGATCCGTATGCTCTACGATATTCGCCGTTGCTGGCACCGCACCACCTCTGGCTATACGAACCACTTCGTGAGGAGTTTTATCTCCATAAAGTAGTTTTTCAAATGGACCGATGTTTTTACGAAACTGATCAAGTGTCAGCTTACGCTGATAGTCATACTGGTTCTTTGTAAGTTTTCCTGATCGATAATCAGCATAAAGCTCACTCACTTTTTCGAGCAGGGCTATATTCCCCCCGCTAAGAAGGTTGCCCTGGCTACCCACAGCAACACTACCGGGAAGAGTCAGATAATTTGCATTACTCGCCAACCAACTCAAAACATAGAAATCGGGGTCACTTTCACGCGGTACTGATTGAAGTATTTGCGGCTTTGGCATAGAGAACAACGGGGAACGCTTGTCTTCAGGTACCTTACAAATTTCAGGGCCAGTTTCTACTTTCAATACCAATAGATCACCCGCAGTGATTCGATCTGGATTGGATATATGTGGATTCAATTCCATGATATCGGCGACACGTCTGTTGTACTCATTGGTTCCGAATCCGACGTTGAATAATTTCGCGAGAATCAGAGAGAGGGAATCGCCAGGCTTGACCCGGTATTCAAAATATTCGATTGGTTCTTGAGCCAGATACACGTACAAATCCTTTTGTTCGATATTATGACCAGGACTATACATGACTTTGACGAGCCAGTGTATTGCTTACAAGGTGGGCAGTACCACCCTACGGGACAACGGGCCTGCGCGGGAATGACACACTTCATATATTCCGGTTCAGGGCATCCTGCAGTCTTTTCGTATACTCAGCTTTCAGTTTGTCTGGGGCTGTCACTATGACATTGGGCGCATACGACAGCAGGTCGCGAAGCAGTTCGCGGTCGTCATTGTAAGGTAATTCGAGGTGATAGTTATCGTCCTGCCACTGCCCTTTGGCTTTGGGGTGCCATTGCTGCTGGGCGACAAGGTGGGCTGCCCCGGGCAGGAAGACCAGTTCAGCGAGATGTTTCTCGTCCCCTGAAAAGATGCCATAACTGTTGTGTAGGTGCGCTTCATTCAGATCGCGACTGAGTTCGTCGGCGGCGGCGTTGGTTTGGTAAGCGCTCCGGATACGGCTGAGCATAAAGGTGCGCAGTTCGTTGCGTTTGTGGCACCACGCGTCGAGGTACCAGTTGTCACGGTAGTAAACCAGTGTCTGGGGGCTGATATCTCGTTCGCTGATGCTCTGGTCGCTGGCAACATAGTGGATATGTAGCTGTTTGCGGTTAAACAGGGCGTCGCTCACCTGCTCGTAGATATGGGTGCTGGTCGGTCGACGTGTGCTGCTGAGTATGCGTATCCGGCGGCTGAGTTCGGTAGCATTAATCCCCCGATGTCTGAGCATCTGTTCTATCTGCTGGCGGATCGCGGTGACGTCGCTGTCTTCCTGGCCGGGCAGAATGTCGTTCAGCAGATCCAGTATGGTGACCATGCCGCGCATTTCGGCGGAGGTCATGGAGATTCCGTCCGACGCCTCTGCGCCCTCGCTCTGATAGCTGTAGCGACGTGTAGACGCATCGTAGCTGATCTGAACCCCTTGAGTACCGGTGAGTTCTGACAGTGCCGAACGCAGTTGGTCAGGGCTCGCGGCCAGACTCGTTGCCAGGTCCATTATGCTCAGGCCGTCGGGCTGTTTTTTGAGCATCCTGTGCAATTGTTGAACAAGATCGGGGGCAACCATTCCGTTCTCCGGGATTTTCGTGAGTTTTTGGGTGTCTGTATGTTGCAAAGTTCGGCACCGGGCCATACTTTAACCAACCATTAAGACCATTGAACAGAAGGAAATCTCAGGAATGATTAAGGTAATCATCGAGCGCAAGATTGCTGCGGATATGGATTCTACTTATGAGGCGGCAATCAAGAACACTCTGCGTGCGATTCTGGAAGCCCCAGGATATGTGTCTGGTGCATCGTATAAGGATGTGAAGGATGAGAGCCACCGCCTGATCATTACGAACTGGAGCAGTGTCGAAGCCTGGCAGCGTTGGGCGTCGTCGGAGTCACGTGCCAATGTGATTGCTGCGATTCAGCCGATTCTGCAGGAGCAGGAAAAGATTACCATTCTGACGGCGTAATTATTTCTGTACGGCGCTGGATCCCCGCGTGCGCGGGGATGACAACACCGTCGGCATAATCACCCTGCCCCTGCGCGGGGATGACTGACACTGTGTCATTTCCACGAAAGTGGCAATCCAGCGCCCGGCTTCTCACCCCACAATGTCTTTTACAAACTCTGCAACGGCGACCGCTGTGCTTTCCATGTGCTGTTGATGAGTAAACCCGGATGCCTTGCGCGGTTTCAGGTCGTGATTTCCGTCTTCGAGCCAATGCAGCTGTAATGCCCCATCAAGTCCGTAGCCTTCGATCTCTTCCCGCGTACCCATAGTGTCGCGAGTACCCTGTGCAATCAGGGTCGGAACATTGAGGGCTTTGAGATGTTCGGTTCTCAGCCTGTCGGGTTTGCCGGGCGGGTGAAACGGGTAGCCAAGACAGGCACAGCCCCTGATCAGTGGACTGAACAACGATCGCTGCTCTTCGTCATTTGCCAGCAACGAGGCCATCCGTCCTCCCATGCTCTTTCCGCCGATCACACAGGGGCGATCAAGCTCCCGGATCAGGTCTGCGTAATACTGAAGTAACACCGGAGCCCGGTCCGGGGGGCGTTTCTTGCCATCCTGTTCGCGTTTGAGCATGTATGGGAAGTTAAATCTGACCACATACAGCCCCTGTGCGGAGAGCATACCAGCCATCTCTGTCATGAAATCACTGCGACAGTCTGCGCCAGCGCCGTGGGCCAGTACGAAGACCGGGTTACCGGAATTTCCGTCAGTCAGAACAGTGAGTGTCATAGGCTTATCCTTTGATTTACCGGGGTATTCTGGCGTTCTGTCAACGTACGTCAAGGTTATTGAGCTGGGTCAATACTCCTGTTTATGACAGTACTACTATGCAACTGCTGCCATTCAGCCGTCAGACGGCGGTAAAATGGTCCAGGTGTTAGTAGAGGACCTGTATATGCGGTGGCATAAATTCACCGGATATAAATGAGATATATTCTTATTTGATTATCATTCACATAAAATATGCGCTAACCCGCTGTATTTATGGCACTTTTTTTACGTGGATTATTTGCAAATGAGGATGCCAGGGCCGATAATTGCGCCGATTTTTTAACCCTCAAACCCTCGCTGTTTAATGGAATCTGATCATGAGCACAGCATTTGACCATCCAGAATACAACTACAAGGTGGTAAGACAGTTTGCCATCATGACTGTTGTCTGGGGTGTTGTCGGTATGGCAGTCGGTGTCCTCATCGCTGCACAGCTGGCATGGCCTCAACTGAACTTTGACACCCCTTGGTTCTCATTCGGACGTCTGCGTCCTCTGCATACCAACGCGGTAATTTTCGCCTTCGGCGGCTGCGCCCTCTTCGCAACCTCCTACTACATCGTTCAGCGCACCTGCCACACGCGTCTGTTCTCAGACACACTGGCAAGCTTCACATTCTGGGGCTGGCAGGCAGTGATCGTGGCAGCAGCCATCACTCTGCCAATGGGTATGACCTCTACTAAAGAGTACGCGGAACTGGAATGGCCAATCGACATTCTCGTGACTCTGGTATGGGTTTCTTACGTTGTGAACTTCCTGGGCACGCTGGCTATCCGTAAAGAAAGCCACATCTACGTTGCCAACTGGTTCTTCGCAGCCTTCATGATCATGATTGCTATCCTGTACGTGGGTAACAACCTGGCAGTGCCTGTGTCACTGACCAAGTCTTACTCTGTATGGGCGGGTACCGTAGACGCCATGATTCAATGGTGGTGGGGCCACAACGCGGTAGGTTTCTTCCTGACTGCAGGCTTCCTGGGTATCATGTACTACTTCGTGCCTAAGCAGGCGGGTCGTCCGGTTTACTCTTACCGTCTGTCGATCGTTCACTTCTGGGCTCTGATCTCCATCTACGTATGGGCCGGTGCTCACCACCTGCACTACTCTGCTCTGCCAGACTGGGCGCAGACCTCAGGTATGGTTATGTCTCTGATCCTGCTGGCTCCATCATGGGGTGGTATGATCAACGGTATGATGACTCTGTCAGGCGCTTGGCACAAACTGCGTACTGACCCTATCCTGCGTTTCCTGGTGGTATCTCTGTCTTTCTACGGTATGTCTACCTTCGAAGGCCCGATGATGTCGATCAAGACGGTAAACGCGCTGTCTCACAACACTGACTGGACTATCGGCCACGTACACTCAGGCGCTCTGGGCTGGGTTGCTATGGTGTCTATCGGTGCTCTGTATCACCTGATTCCTATCATGTTTGGCCGTAAAGCTGGCGAAATGTGGTCGATCGGTCTGATCAACCTTCACTTCTGGCTGGCAACCATCGGTACCGTTCTGTACATCGCTGCGATGTGGGTCAACGGCATCATGCAGGGCCTGATGTGGCGTGCAGTAAACGAAGACGGCAGCCTGAAGTACAGCTTCGTTGAGTCTGTTGAAGCGTCTCACGGTGGTTATGTTGTACGTGTACTGGGCGGTGCGTTCTTCCTGACCGGTATGCTGATCATGCTGTTTAACGTTTACATGACTACCCGCGACGCTAAGAAAGAAGCCGCGGTAGCTGCAGCATAAGGAGTCTGGTAAATGAAGCACGAAACTATTGAAAAGAACTTGCCGCTTATGGTGGTGATGATTGTCATCGCCCTGAGCTGGGGTGGCCTGGCGGAAATCGTTCCGCTGTTCACCGACAAGCACACTATCACTCCGGCAGAAGGCCTTAAGCCTCTGACTGCACTGCAGCTGGAAGGCCGTGACATCTACATGCGTGAAGGTTGCGCGGTATGTCACACCCAGATGGTTCGTCCGTTCCGCGCAGAGACTGAGCGTTATGGTCCTCCATCTACTTCAGGCGAGCACGTTTATGAGCACCCATTCCTGTGGGGTTCCAAGCGTACTGGTCCTGACCTGGCCCGTGTTGGTGGCCGTTACTCTGACGAGTGGCACCGTGCACACCTGTACAACCCACGTGACGTAGTCCCTGAATCTGTGATGCCATCTTACCCATGGCTGTTCGAAAACAAGGTTGATGGTCGTACTACACCTCGCAAACTCGAAGCTCTGCGTATGGTTGGTGTGCCTTACACCGATGCAGACATCGAAGGCGCGAAAGAAGCGGTTGACGGTGTGACTGAAATCGAAGCTCTGGTTGCTTACCTGCAGCAGCTGGGCACTGTAGTCACTAAACGGTAATCCCATGGACATTAACGACGTGCGCGGCCTCGGATCAGTATTTGCACTGATCGCATTTCTCTCAGTCATCTGGTGGGCGTATGGCCCAAGCCGCCGCAAGCGGTTTAAAGATGATGGTGATATCCCCTTCCGGGATAACAGTGAAATGCCTGCGCGCGACGATAAAGATCGGAGTAAATAATTATGTTGAGCTCATTTTGGAGTTTCTGGGTCCAGGCGATTGTTATCGGATCCATGATTGGCTGCGGCCTTCTGATCCTTTATACCTCTAAGGGTCAGCGCAAAGATGAAACTACCGACCAGACGACTGGTCACTCGTACGACGGTATTGAAGAACTGGACAACCCGCTGCCACGCTGGTGGGTATTCATGTTCTGGGGCACCATCGTTTATGGTTTTGGTTACCTGCTGGTTTACGGCCTGGCAAACTTTGACGGTATCGGCAAAGTCACTGTCGATGGCGAAGAAGTAACCTGGACAGCAACTAACCAGTGGAAAGCAGAAGTACAGGCGTTCGACGAGAAAGTTGCACCTCTGTATGCAGAATACCTGGCAACTCCGGTTGCTGAACTGGCTAAGAACGAAGCTGCTCTGCAGACAGGTCAGCGTCTGTTTAAAAGCTACTGTGCTGTATGTCATGGCTCCAATGCTATGGGTGCTCAGGGCTTCCCGAACCTGACCGACCACGACTGGCTGTACGGCGGCGAAGCGGACACCATCAAACAGACCATCATGTACGGTCGCCAGGGCGCAATGCCTGCCTGGGGCGCTGCACTGGGTGATGAAGGTGTGAAAGACATGGCTCAGTACGTTCGCAGCCTGTCTGGTCTGGAGCACGATGCTGAAGCCGCTGAAAAAGCAGCACCTAAGTACCAGCAGCTGTGTGTTGCCTGTCACGGTGCAGAAGGTAAAGGTATGCAGCTGGTTGGTGCACCTAACCTGACCGACGAAATCTGGCTGTATGGTGGTTCTACCAAGCAGATCGAAACGACTCTTCGTTACGGTCGTGCCGGTAAGATGCCTGCACAGGCTGAGATCCTGGGCGAAGAAAAAGTCCACGTGCTTTCGGCATACGTTTATTCTCTGTCTCAGGACAAATAATCGGTCGGGGGCTCCGCACCCCGCCTGATCTGGATTACTTGAGCCAGAGCAATAAACACAGAAAAAGCGGCCCACGGGCCGCTTTTTTTGTCCCGGCAAGTCAGCAAAAACTATATAATCAGATCGTTATATAAATCGTTGCCCTGCTCTGTCTGGCAACATTCCGGTCGCAGCCACATGGTGATAGGTAGTTATGAGCGAGATCCCGGTCAAAGACGTCACTCCAAAACCTGAAAAGTCTTCCGAAACGGTCAATATGTATCAGAAGCGCGAAAAGATTTATGTGCGCGAAATTGAGGGACTTTTTCAGAAAATCCGTACCTGGTCCCTGTGGGCTCTGATGCTGGGCTACTTTGGTACGGCCTGGCTTGACTGGGGAGACCGTCAGGCGGTTCTCTTCGACCTGCCTGCCCGTCAGTTTCATATATTCAACGTTACCTTCTGGCCGCAGGATTTTATGCTGCTGTCTTGGGCGCTGATTATCTGTGCCTTCGGCCTGTTCACTATCACCAACTTTGCCGGCCGGGTCTGGTGTGGCTACACCTGTCCTCAGTCAGCGTGGTCGTTTATTTTCATGTGGATTGAAGAGCGTGCCGAGGGCTCCCGCAATGCACGCATCAAGCTCGATAAAGAGCCCCTGAGCGCAACCAAAGTACGCAAGAAGGCAATCAAACATATCGGCTGGTTGATTGTCGCGTTCTGGACGGGTGTGACGTTTGTGGGCTACTTCACGCCGATCCGCGAATTAGTGCCGGATATTTTCACCTTCGGCGACATCGGTAGTTGGGGCCTGTTCTGGATTGGCTTCTTCACCGTGGCGACCTACGTAAACGCAGGTTGGATGCGCGAACAGGTGTGCATCTACATGTGCCCATACGCACGCTTCCAGTCGGTGATGTATGACACCGATACACTGGCCGTCTCGTATGACTTCAATCGTGGTGAGCCACGCGGCAAGCGTTCCAAAAAAGCAAAGGCCGAAGGTGATACCAACCAGCTCGGTGACTGTGTTGATTGCTCTCTGTGTGTTCAGGTCTGTCCGACCGGTATTGATATCCGCGACGGCCTGCAGTACCAGTGTATTGGCTGTGCGCTCTGTATTGACGCCTGCGATTCGATCATGGAAAAGCTCGATAAACCGAAGGGCCTGATCCGCTACACCACTGAAAATGAACTCGAAGGCAAGAAAACCCATATTCTGCGCCCCCGCCTGTTTGGTTACGCAGCGGCGCTGATCATTATGATTGGTGGTCTGGGTTATTCGATTGTCAGCCGTACGCCTTTTGAACTTGATATTGAACGCGACCGCGGCCGCCTGTATCAGCTCACGGTGAACGACACGATCCAGAACGCCTATACACTGAAATTAATGAATATGTCCCAGGAGGCGCACACCTATATTCTGAGCGTCGAAGGACTGGATGGACTTCGCCTGCTCGGTAATACCGAGTATTCCCTGGACGTTAACCAGCTTCACGAAACAACGATTAACCTGGAGATTGACCCGGAAGAAACCCGGATGTCTGCCAGTAAAGCCAATATCGAATTCGTGATCACCAATAAAGAAACCGGCGAAGAAGTGACCCGGGAAGAAAGCCGCTTTATTGCCCCACGGGCATAACGTACTTCCTGACACTTTGCAGCTGGAGCTGTTGCGCCTGAGTCGTTAAACTTGGGCGCAATTTTTTTACTTTTCCGGATACTGAGCATGACGAGCGAAAAGCACACTCCCTGGTACAAAGAACCCATGATGTTGATTGTCGCAGGCGTGCCCTTCGCAGCGGTGATCTGGGGTGGAGTTATGCTCTCTCTGGCACTCGACAGCAAAGATTCTCTGGTCAGCAACAGCTACTACAAAGACGGCATGAGCTACACCCAGGACAAGCGCTTTCATGAAGAAGCCCGTCGCCTGAACGTACGTGGTGAAATCGTCTTTACTGAAAGCGAAATCATTGTAGATATCAGTGGTGACATGCCTGAGCTGCCTTCGTCGCTGCAGCTGCAGCTGATTCACCCGACGCTTGAAGAACGTGACACCACACTCTTCCTGCAACAGACGCCTGACGGCCACTACGTGACAGCGAATGATATGACGTTACCGCAGAAGCGGAACATCTGGCTGACCAGCCCGGATCAGGAATGGCGTGTCACAGCCCTCAGCATGATTGAAGCTGGTAAGAAGATTCAGACCGTTATTCCATGACCTCAGCCGAATCCTGCTTCCATTGTGGAGAGGCACTGAAGGCCGGACAACGCTGGACAGCAACCATCAATGGCAACGACGAACCTATGTGCTGCCCCGGCTGCAAAGCCGTGGCCGAGACCATCGTTGCTTCCGGGCTCAAAGACTACTACCGACACCGTACAGAACTCCCCCAGCTTTCTCCCGCCACTGAAGACGACGAAGTGCTTACCGCACGGGAATCTCTCGCACTGTATGACAGCGCAGCCCTGCAACGGCAGTTTGTCGCCTCCGAAGGTACCGCCCGGGAAGCGACTCTGGTCATTGATGGCATCAGTTGCGCAGCCTGTGGCTGGCTGATTGAGCACAGGGTTAACCAGCTCAATGGCGTCGAGCGCGCCACGCTGAACCTGTCGAATCACCGCCTGGTGATACGATGGCAGGCCGACGACATTGCGCTCTCTCAGGTGTTTGAGGCCATCTACCGGCTGGGTTACAAAGCGGCCCCCTTCTCTGCCACAGAAGACGACGCCCGCCGTGACCGCGAGGGCAAACAGGCGGTGCGTCGCCTGGCAGTCGCCGGCATTGGCATGATGCAGGTAATGATGCTGGCGGTGCCTCTCTATGCTGGCATGGCACAGCAGTATGAAATTTTTATGCGCTTCGCCTCGATGATACTGACCCTTCCGGTTGTACTTTTCAGCGCACGTCCGTTTTTCGATGCCGCTATCCGCGACCTGAAGTCCCGCCACCTGACGATGGATGTCCCGGTTTCTCTGGCCATTATTCTCGCGTTTGGAGCCAGTATCTGGAGTACATTCAATCAGGGAGTCGAGGTGTACTTTGACTCCGTCTGCATGTTTACCTTCCTGCTGCTTCTTGGCCGCTTTCTGGAAATGCGGGCGCGCCACCGGATGGGCAAGGCCGGCAATAACCTGATGACCCTGCTGCCTAATGTGGCGCTTAAAACCGGCAGCGACGGAGAGACTGTTATCGCCGCGGAAGATATCTGTCGCGGAGACCGCCTGTTACTCAAGCCAGGCTACCCGGTGCCTGCCGATGGCATAGTGATCAGCGGCCATAGCACGGTCGATGAATCTGCCCTGACCGGCGAATATATGCCCGTCACAAAAGCCCCCGGCGATCGCCTGATCGGCGGCACCATGAACGTTGAAAGCCCCTTAACTATGGAAGTCACCGACACAGGGGCAGACGCACAGTTGTCGACCATTGTACGCCTGATGGACCGGGCACAGCAGGAAAAGCCCAAAGTCGCTCTGATTGCCGACAGTATCGCCAGCCGCTTTGTTGCTGCGGTATTGATCATTTCTGGCTCGGTGTTTGGCTACTGGGCGTTTCAGGGGAACGACCACGCGTTTTTCATCGCGCTCTCCGTACTGGTTGTCACCTGCCCCTGTGCGCTCTCTCTGGCCACGCCGACAGCGCTGACCGCGGCCACCACCGCACTGCGTGAACAGGGGCTGTTGATCAGCAAAGGACACGTGCTCGAGACCCTGCAGCGCGTTGATCGCGTGGTCTTCGATAAAACAGGTACCCTGACCCTGGGCCACCTGTCATTGTCAGAAGTGCGGCCACTTGGCGAGCTGAGTACAGATGAGCTGACCCGCGTGATTGCCTCACTGGAAGAACATGCCAGCCACCCCATCGCACGGGCTTTCCGGCAATTCAGCCGCCTGCCTGCCGATGATATCCAGCATCACCCGAGTCAGGGTGTCAGCGGACAGGTCGCTGGCCGGCACTATCGCTTCGGCCGGGCAGAT
>Ga0208830_1000126_pt1 | contig 42765 bp, 44 predicted proteins | sample DeeseametaMP2634_FD_184169 | JGI IMG/M metagenome (GOLD analysis project Ga0208830, IMG submission 184169) | Marine microbial communities from the Deep Atlantic Ocean - MP2634 (SPAdes) | ecosystem: Environmental > Aquatic > Marine > Oceanic | place: Northeast of Antigua and Barbuda, North... | reverse complement strand
GTTGTCCTCCGGGTCCGGGGAGACAGGCCAGTACAGCTACCTGTCGGTTTTTTGTTCTTGTCTTTGGTGATTGCAGGGTTCGTGCCATCTGGCGGCATGTCAGCTTTGAATGGCAGGCTTGTCTGTTTTCCGTTGCACCTTGGCGAAGATGAGGGTAACGTTCGCCCATGTTTCAGGTCCCCGGGGAGACGCTGATGGCCGCAACTGTGCTGGTCATTGACGATGATTCGACGGTGCGCGACAGCATCGTTGCTTATCTGGATGATTGTGATTACCAGATGCTTGCGGCGGCTAATGCTGCTGAGGCTCTGTCTGTATTGTCGGAAAACCGTCCCGACGCAGTGATCTGTGATCTTAAGATGCCGGGCATGTACGGTATTGAGCTGCTTGAGAAAATTAAGCAGCAGTACCCGGATCTCCCGGTCATCGTTGTTTCAGGCGCAGGTGTAATGGACGATGTCGTCCGGGCCCTGCGACTGGGTGCCGACGATTTTCTGGTGAAGCCGATTATTGACCTGGAAGTACTGGTTCATTCGCTGCGCAAAGCGCTCGACAGGGTCAGGCTGGAGCAGGAAAACACGGCTTACCGCGAACACCTCGAAGTGACTAACCGCGAGTTGAGGCTCGGCCTGGAAGAGCTGCGCGCAGACCAGCTGGCGGGCCGACAGGCGCAGCTGCGCATGCTGCCTGACCCCCTGACCATGAGCGATGTCTCATGTGAGCACCAGATTCACCCTTCATTGCTGCTCAGTGGCGATTTTCTCGATTACTTTGAACTCGGCGAAGACCGGCTTGTTTTTTACATCGCCGATGTTTCAGGCCACGGGGCATCCTCTGCGTTCGTGACCGTGCTGCTGAAAAACCTCACTTATCGCCTGCGTCGTAATTTTCATCGTGGCTCCAGTGATGACCTGCTGAACCCGGCAATGGTGCTTGAGCGGGTTAACAAGGAGCTGCTGGCATCCGAGCTGGATAAGCATCTTACGATGTTTTATGCGGTACTCTGTCTGCGGACCAATACGCTGTTTTACAGCGTTGGTGGCCATTACCCGATGCCTGTGCTGGTCGATGGGGATGACACCCGTTTTCTTGAGGGGCGGGGGATGCCCGCGGGACTTTTCCGCGATGCTGTGTACAAAGAATATACGATGGCCCTGCCGGAGAACTTTCGTCTTATGTTGTTTTCTGACGGAATACTGGAAATCATCGACGAATCGTCCTTGAATGATAAAGAGACAATATTGCTCTCACTAGCCCGGGAAAGTCGTGGCGACCTCACCACCTTCTGGTCACTTGCGGGTGTTCAGAATCATGATGAGGTGCCTGACGACATAGCGGTGGCAACAGTGAGTCGGGGCAAAATATGACATCAGGCAGCGTTGAAGTAGCTTACGAGCAGAGCACCCATGTAATCCGGCTGGTTGGGGATGTGAGGCTGAATCTGTGTTCGGCGCTCGAGACTTACGTCGATGACATTCTGCGCAAGGGTGGTTTCGAAAACATAGTGATTGACCTGTCGGCCGCAGAAGGCGTGGACAGCACAACCCTTGGTCAGCTCGCAAAAATTTCAATTCTGTGTCGTGAAGAATTCGACATCACGCCTACGATCAGCAGCCCGAATGAGGGGATCACCCGCATCCTTCTCAGCATGGGCTTTGATCAGGTATTTCATATCGTGGACACCGAAATCAACGATGACGCTACCTTCCGTCGGTGGGTGGTGGACTCCGTTGACGAAGAGTGCGCCCGGGATCAGGTTATCGATGCGCATAAAGTATTGATGAGCCTGAACGACAAAAATAAAGAAACCTTCCGTGAGCTCGTCGATACCCTCGAGGCTGGTCGTCGCTGATTACGGAGCCGGCTACAAAGAATTCAGGGGGTTCATGTGGCAATCAAGCGCGCTGCCGTCATAGGCGGTGGTAGTTTTGGTACTGTTGTTGCCAATATTCTCGCCGATAATAACGTCTCAACTGTTCAGTATATGCGTAACCGTGAGGTTGCTGATGCCATTAATCAGGATCATTGCAATCCGGATTACCTGCCCGGTGTCACGCTTAATGACACTCTGACTGCCACCACCGATCTGGAAGCTGCGGTAGCCGATGCGGATGTGATTTTCGTCTCTGTGCCCAGTAAGTTCGTGCGTCAGGTTGTCTCATCCTTTGCCGCTACGCTTAAGCCGCACCAGGCCCTGGTCAGCACCACCAAGGGGATTGAGCCCGATCGTTTTCTGCTGATGAGTCAGGTGTTGCAGGAGCTTTGCCCGCAGAATCCTGTTGCCGTGATCAGCGGGCCTAACCTTGCCAAGGAAATTGCGAAGCGAGAGTTGGCGGCAACGGTTATTGCCAGTAAAAACAGTGAGTTGCGACGTAATCTTCAAGAATCTTTGAGCTGTAGTTACTTTCGGGTTTACGCCTCCGACGACCTGTATGGCGTTGAACTGGGCGGTGCGCTGAAAAATATCTACGCCATCGTGTCAGGCTTTGTTGCAGCCCTGGGGATGGGGGAGAACACAAAGGCGATGATCATCACGCGCTCGCTGGCTGAAATGAGCCGGTTTGCGGAAGCGCTGGGGGCGAACCCTCTGACGTTCCTCGGTCTTGCCGGTGTCGGTGACCTGGTGGTGACCTGTATGTCTCCATTGAGCCGCAACTATCGTGTCGGCTACGCCATCGGGTCAGGGCAGTCTCTGGAAGAATCCGTCGATGAACTGGGTGAAGTTGCTGAAGGGGTGAATACCCTGCGCTATGTCAGGGAAAAAGCGCGCGAACTTGGTATATATATGCCCCTTGTTATGGGGGCGTACGAAATTCTCTTCAATGCAGCTGATCCTAAGCAGGTCGCCAAAGGCCTGATGACAGGAGCGTTTGCATCCGATGTAGAGTTCGCATTGCCTAAGCACGAAATCTGAAAAGCGGGCAATCGAGATGTCGGTAAAACTGATCATCATCCGTCATGGCGCAGCAGTTGCTGGCGCAGATCACGACTCAGAGCGTCGCCTGACGCCTGAAGGGGAGGTTCAGGCAGCTCATGCGGCGGCCTGGGTCGCAGGGCGCTTACCTGGTGCAAGAATTCTGTCCAGTCCATACCGTCGCGCTGTACAGACGGCAATGGAGGTTGCCCGTGCACAGGACTCCCGCATACATGAGACGACCGACCTAACCCCGGATAAAGCTCCTTCACAGATTGTCGACTCGCTGCTCGACTGTCAGCACGACGTGGTGTTGGTATCACACCTGCCGCTGGTCGGTCGACTTGCTGCCTTGCTGACCGACGGCCAGATCTATGATCAGCCCTGGTCAACGGCAGAGTGCTGGTTGTTAGAGGGCGATCTGATTGCCCCGGGCTGTATGCAGGTTGTTTCTGTCTGGTATCCCGGTCTTGAGTACTGAGTCCGGAAATAATCTGACAGCCCATCACTGATATCGGAAACTTTTTACCTTGAGTTGATTAAAACTCGGGGGTACCGTGTTTTCTTTTGTGTTTTCAGTGGTTTATGAAAGACATTCTGCATTTTGCCCATGCCAATGGCTTTACCGGTGGCACCTATCGCGTGTTGACCGATCGTCTGAGTGAGCATTATCAGGTTCACGCCATCGACAGGGTTGCACACAACCCTCGCTTTCCTGTGACGGACAACTGGGGGTTTCTGGTAGATGAGATGATTCATCATTTCGAAACCAGTTTTCACCAGCCAGTGATTGCCGTCGGCCACTCACTGGGCGGGGTTCTGAGTCTGCTGACGGCCCTGAGACGCCCGGATCTGGTTAAGGCCGTTGTGATGCTGGATTCGCCGGTCATGACCCCGGTGCAGGCGCACGGTATGCGCTTTATGAAATTTACCGGTCTGAATGAGCGGGTTTTTCCTATCCGCCGGATCGAGGAACGTCAGACAGAGTGGCAAAACCTCGATGAGGCGCGTGATTACTTCCGTGGCAAGTCACTGATGCGCGATTTTGATCCGCGTTGTCTGGATGACTACATCACCAGCGGTACGGATGAAGAGGGCGGGCGCCTGATTCTCCGCTATGTGCCGATGCTTGAAGCTAATATCTGGCGTACCATTCCACACAATATTCACACCCTGGGGCGCCTGAAGGTTTCTGGTGCGGTCATTGGTGGTCGTAGCAGCGAGTATTTTAAGCGCCTCAACGGTGCTTACATGAAAAGTCGTCTTGGAATGAAACTGAAATGGACCGAAGGAGGTCATATGTACCCACTCGAGCGCCCGGACGAGACGGCAGATCTTATTCATCAGGTCGTCGGCGAGCTGATTCATGGTCGCTGATTTCTATTGCGAGGCTTCGGGGCTTGCCGGGCAGAAGTGGGGGGCTAACTCTGCTGAGGACAGTCTTCCTGTGGTTGCCCTGCATGGTTGGCTGGATAACAGCGACAGCTTCCGTCTGCTTGCGCAGCAGCCCGGCTGGGATACCTTTGTCGCGCTGGACCTGCCAGGGCACGGTGCCTCACCCTGGAAACCTGCGGGCGCGGATTACGCGATCTGGAATTATACGGGCGAACTGAGTCGCCACCTCTCAACTTACGCAGCCCCTGTGCACCTGATCGCGCATTCCATGGGCGGCTCCGCTGCGCTGTGTCTGGCGGCAGCGTTTCCGGAACTCGTTCGTTCTCTGGTGTTGATAGATTCCCCCGGGCCAATTATTACGCCTGAAAACATGATGGCGAAGCAGCTCCGGCAGGGGGTTGAAGCCAGTTATGAAGAGAAAGAACCGAGAAGGATGGCAGCGACTGAAGACGCGGTTGCTGTACGAAAGAAAGCAACACCCCGGGTGGGTGATGCTGTGCTTGAAGCGCTGGTTTTGCGTAACATCAAACCGGCTGGAGATGGGTTTGTCTGGCGCACAGATCCGCGTCTGAAGCTTGCGTCCAAGCTGCGGCTGACTGAATCACAGGTGGCAGGACTTATGGGGTCAGTTGAGTGCCCTGTGCTGGCAATCCGGGCAATCAATGGCATGATACCCACCGGATTGTTTGAGCAGCGCGTGGCGTATCTTAAGCAGGCAAAGGCGGTTGACCTCGCAGGTTATCATCATCTCCACACCGAGGATGACGTGGCTGGGCCACTTGCCAGTATGATTCAGGAGTTTCAGGAGACGCTGTGAAGTTAACGGATGGTATGTGGGGCGTTGTCCTGTTGGCAGGCCTTCTTGCCTCACTGGCCACTGGCTGGATGCTGCATAAACCGGTCGATTATGGTTATGGCTTCTGGTACGACCAGATGGAAATTGACCAGCATATTGAGCGTTATGGCCCCAAAAATCGTTATATCCGTGGGTTTAACCATCTGACGCGTGACGATCATCTGGCGCTGTTTGGAGGAATTGTTGATGCCGTACACAGCCAGGGGCAAGGATTACGCGAACTGGAGTTTACTGACCGGTATGGCCGGACAAAGCCACTGCTACGCGAGCCTGAAGTTGTTCATCTTCAGGATGTCGCCAACCTGATCGATGTGCTGTCCGTTGCAGGCGCGATCAGCCTGCTTGTCGCCGCGGTTGGTTCTTTCGTTCTGGCGCGGCGCCGGATAGCTATTCGCTGGAAGCAGCAGGGTCTGCTTCTGGGAGGCCTGTTAGGGGGGCTCGGGTTGGTGCTGGTGGTCGCTGGCCCTACTGCCGTCTTCTATCAACTGCATGTCTGGATCTTTCCCGATGATCATCAGTGGTTCTTTTACTATCAGGAGTCTCTGATGAGCACCATGATGAAAGCGCCAGATCTGTTTGGTGGGATAGGGGCGACGATTGGGGTAGTCGGTATCTTACTCTTCAGCTTATACCTGCTCTTGATTGGTCGTCTGGTTAATCGACCGCAATGATTGTGCAACGTAAAGTCGCTGGTATGTTGTGTGTGCCGGGTGGGATTTTCTTGCTTGTTCTTTGCCTGTGCTTTGCTTTCTCGGATTTTCTTAAAGAGATTGCGGGCGCTTTCATTGCGTTTTCTGTAATTGTCGTGCCCGTATTAATACTACCTTCAGTTTTACTCGCAATTGCGAGCTATCTGAGGTGGATGGATGTCAGGCCGTATCGTAGTTTTCGACAGTGGCTTAAACCCTGGGGTCTTGCGCTGCTGCTTTCGATGACTTCCTATCATCTGCTTTTTTATTTTGCATTGAGTGCTGATGATCCAGATGGTATCGCAGGTGCAACTGTCTATTTTGCGGGTGTTGCTGAGGTACTTCTGAGCCCCGTTTGGATAGCTCTCAGCGCTCTCTGGTACACGCAGGTTTCCGCTTGGGCTCTCGCGAAATCTCCAGACTTTAAAACCCCGGCTCCAACATAAACTCCATGTGATTTAGGCTGTTGTCTTAGTCCAGCCTAATAATTCGCGCAAAGTAGGCGGGCTCGATCTTTTGTATTTGCTATAGTTCCCGGCTCGAATGTTTTACCAAAAAGGGAGTTGTGGTGGTTTTCGATACGATGCAGTTCAGATTTTCGTGGCGTCCTTATCAGCAGCGTGTTCTGCAAGCAATTGATGATCACCTGGATGATAACCGGCTGCATATTGTTGCCGCCCCGGGCGCCGGTAAAACCGTCCTGGGTCTGGAAGTGTTCCGGAAATTGCGTCGCCCGACTCTGGTGCTCTCGCCCACCCGTATCATCAGGGATCAGTGGATACGGCGTCTCACAGATTTCGGGGTGGAAGGTGATCCGTATGATCTTCCCTGGATAAGTTCTCATCTATCCCGACCTGCTTTGCTGACGTCTGTGACCTATCAGGCTGTACACGTGAAAGCCATGAAAAATGGCGCTCAGGTACAATCAGATGAAGAAGACGAACCATCTGAAGGTGACGGTAAGAAGGCGATTCCCGATGCTGAGGCGTTGCTGGAAGTGATTGCTCAAGGCGGCATAAAAGTCGTCATCCTCGATGAGGCTCATCATCTAACCGCCGAGTGGTGGAAAGCACTGAAAGCCGTTACGGCCTCGGTTCCGGACCTCATTCTTGTGTCACTTACGGCTACGCCTCCCTATGATTCTCTGGATGCCTCCTGGGAGCGCTACACCGAATTGTGCGGCCCTATCGATGAAGAAATTTCTATTCCTGAGCTGGTCAAGGCTGGAACGCTATGTCCTCATCAGGATTATGTCTGGATGGTCAATATCGACCGTACCGAACAACAGCGTATTTCTCAGTTTATGGATGGCGTTGCACTTGTCTGCCGTACGTTATTTGACGACGACGATTTTATCCTGCTTGTGCGGGAGCATCCTCTGCTGACTGATCCATCTTTGCTGCAAAGAATCTCAAAGCGCCCCGAGAGTCTTATTGCACTGCTGTCGTTTCTTAACGAAAAAGCCTTGCTGGATACGTCTTACGATCTCGCCCAGTTTGACCTGACGAATGACGATATTCCTGAGCTGACCAGGCGCTGGTGGCAGGTGCTGCTTGAGGAGCTGCTTACAAGCAACGATATAAAATACGAAGCCGCGGAACATTCAGAATATCTGATCCGCCTGCGCAAGCATCTGCGCTCGGTCGGCCTGATGGCCGGTCGGTCTGTGACCATTGATCGTTCCCATTTTATCGAGCGCTCGCTGTCGATGAGTTCGTCAAAAATCGGGGCTTGTGTCGATATTCATGGTAAAGAATGGTTCGCGCGTCAGGACGGGCTGCGTCAGGTAATTATGCTCGACTATATCCGCGATGATGAAATGGTTTCAGGAAAGCAGTTAGGGCAACTACGGCTTGGTGCTTTACCGGTCTTTGAGGCGTTGATCGCCAGTTCGCCCATTGCAGCGAAGGTTGGCCTGATCAGTGGTCGGGTTAGTTTTCTTCACGCCGCAGTAATAACCCAGCTGGCTAGTGCAGGGAAGATAGATGACCTGCTTCTGGAGCGGCCCGAGGCATTCCCTGGTTATGTGAAAATATCAGGCAAGCTGAATCGCATTACCGAAGTGGTTACTGAGGCATTGGAGCAGGGGTTGATTCAGTGTCTTGTTGGGACTCGTGCTTTGCTTGGTGAGGGGTGGGATGCGCCTTGTGTCAATTCATTGATTCTTGCGACAGGGATTAATTCTTTTGTTCTCACCAATCAGATGCGTGGCCGGGCAATCCGTATCGATCGGGAGAATCCTGAAAAAGTCAGCTCGATATGGCATGTGGTAGCGGTGAATCAGACTGACGATGAGCTGGCTTTTTTTGATTATTTCTCGCTGATGCGTCGATTTAATCTGTTTGCCGGATTGTCAGAGCGCGCGGATGAGATCTTCAGTGATTTTACGCGAATCGAGACATTTCCACTTAAAAAATTATGGCAGCGGCATACAGCTCCGTTTGATCCTGTAAAGCATAACAATGACACGATGCATGAGCGCTTCCGAAAGATCGACAGTGTGCGGGAACGTTGGAAAAGAGCCCTTAATAAAGGGACAAAAGAAATATTGCGGCCAGTGGTAGCGACTGACCTTGCACCTGATATCCGCTGGTTGCATGTAAAAAACACCGTTCGCTCTTTGCTTTTCCTGTTGGCTCACACATTGGCGATTTCTGTGAGTTGGGTGCTATCTGTGCGAGTGCATAGTGTAGGTGTTTTGCTGTTTTTGCTTGGAGTGGCTGTGTTGGTCACTTTGCTGTGGCGTTTGCCTGAAACGATGAAATTACTTCGGATAGGGCTGTTTCATCTTCCTGTTGGGGGATCTCTGAAACAGATTGGTGAGGCGACTGCTTCCAGTCTCTGTGAGGTGGGGTACATTGAAACCCCAAGAAAACAACTGTTCGTAGACCGGATAAAGCACGCCGATGGCACCTGCTTCGTTGGGATGTTGGGCGGTACCTTTTACGAATCGTCCATGTTTTCTGATGCTCTGGCTGAGGTCGTCAGTCCGATTGATTCACCAAGGTATCTGATCAGGCGAAAGGGGAGTCATGGCCGTTCTGATTATCATGCAGTGCCGCTTAAACTGGCGCTGAATAAAGGCAGTGCAGAGGTATTTCTCAAAAATTGGGTGCACTATGTCGGGCCGGCAGAGTTGATCTATACCCGAACTGCAGAGGGGCGGAATATTCTGGCGAAGTCGCGCCTCAAGGCATTTTCATCGGCATTTGCTCGGGAGGTTCGCCGGGAGGATCAGTGGCTTTGATTGCTGGTTTTGATTAAAAGCCGGGCTCCAATCTGAACTCCATGCGCTTCCCTGTTGTCGGGTGGTCAAACTCCAGTTCTTTTGCGTGCAGGCACAGGCGCGGTTCCGACTGAGCAGCGTCCCCTGCGTACAGGGTGTCGCCCACAATCGGATGGCCAATCTGCTGCATATGCAGGCGTAACTGGTGCGAACGCCCGGTCTTCGGAAATAACGCCACGCGGGTGTTGCCATTCTCGACGGAAAGCTTCTTCCAGCGCGTCAGCGCATAGCGTCCATCACAATGGCTGATCATCTGCAGAGGGCGGTTCGGCCAGTCAACGATGATCGGCAGATTGATGCAGCCACCGTTAGCGCTGATCTCGCCCATCACTACTGCTTCGTACACCTTGCGGGTGGTCTGAGCTTCAAACTGGCGCTGTACCGTGTTGAGCGCTTTCTTATCCCGGGCGAACACCAGAATGCCTGAGGTGTCCTGATCGAGCCGGTGAATGACCAGAATCTCGCCGTAACGTTCCTGCAGGCGGGCGACACAGGAGTCCTTCAGATAGCGGCCCGGTACACTCAGCAGGCCCGCAGGCTTATTGACGACGATGATGTCGTCGTCAATGTAGAGCGGCGGAATCAGGCCTTCATTGCTGATGTGACTTGTATCGCGTGGCGAGCTGTGACGGTTGTCGCTCATGCTTTATCCTGCGCGTGTTCAGCAGCGATTACCGCGCTCTGGTCTGGCGCATCCGGTAAATTGCGGATCAGCATGGCCCGTTCCAGAGGCAGGTGATCGAGGCCCTCAGCGGGGATGGTGACAATAAACCCGGAACCGGGAGCGTCATCGCGTGGGTTGCCGCCGGTGTCCCGGATGTCGTTGAGCTGGTAGGTGACGTTACCTGCGGTGGTCATCAGTTCAACGGTATCGCCATTCTGAAAGCGGTTTTTCACTTCAACGGTCAGACGACCGTCGCGCACATGGGTGATCTGACCCACAAACTGCTGGTGTACGGACGCTGAATTACCACGTTCATAGTTCTGATATTCATCGTGAACATGGCGCCGGAAGAAGCCTTCGGTGTAACCCCGGTTCGACATGTTCTCCAGTGTGTCCATCAGGCCTTTATCGAACCCTTTTCCTGCTACGGCATCATCAATCGCTTTGCGGTAAGCCTGCGCGGTGCGAGCAACGTAGTAGTGCGATTTTGTCCGGCCTTCGATTTTGAGCGAATGTACACCCAACTCAACCAGCTTCTCGATGTGCTGGATGGCTCTCAGATCCTTCGAGTTCATGATGTAGGTGCCGTGCTCGTCTTCGAACGCAGGCATGTATTCGTTAGGGCGGTTACCTTCCTGTAGCAGGAAGATCTTGTCGGAAGTCGCGCCGCGTCCGAGCGTCGGGTCAAATTCGTTAACGCCTTTCGGAATGACATCGCCACCGGCGGTTTCTTCGGCTTCGTGCGCGTCGTATTTCCATCGGCAGGCATTGGTGCAGGTGCCCTGGTTCGGATCGCGATGATTCATATAGCCTGACAGCAGGCAACGTCCTGAATAGGCGATGCACAGCGCGCCATGCACGAAGACTTCGATTTCCATTTCCGGGCACTTTTCCCGGATTTCAGCGATTTCTTCAATTGAAAGTTCGCGTGAGAGAATGATGCGGCTGACGCCCTGACGGCGCCAGAACTCGACACTGGCGTAGTTGACAACGTTGGCCTGGACCGAGAGATGAATGACCTGGTCGGGCCATTTGTCTTTGACCATCATGATCAGGCCTGGATCAGACATGATCAGGGCGTCCGGTTTCATCTCAATGACGGGCTCGATGTCGCGCATATAGGTCGCGATTTTCGAGTTGTGTGGCGCGATGTTGCTCGCCACATAGAATTGCTTGCCCAGATTGTGAGCGTACTCAATGCCTGTAGCCAGATTTTCCATGTTGAAATCGTTGTTGCGTACGCGAAGGCTGTAACGCGGCTGTCCTGCATACACGGCGTCGGCACCGTAGGCAAACGCGTATTTCATATTGTTCAGGGTACCCGCAGGGGACAGCAGCTCTGGGGTGAATTTGCCAGCAGACGACATAGCGACAGGACTCCTCACGAAAAGTGCGCGGAGGGTACCACAGAGCGCCCCGTGGCTGAATCCCGGGGCACTTAAGGCGTGTTATTTGTTTACGATGACAGGCCGAAAAGAGAGACCTCGGTCTCTGAAATCTGCCTCAGGGCTGTGCGCGACACCGGCCGCTGCGCCACTTCTCTCAGCGTGGATTCCCATTCACTGAAAACATCCGCTGCATAGCTGCTAAGGCCCTCCGCATCGCCGCCGAGCTGGTCCAGCTCACTGTACAGGTCTCCTATGGTGTCCCGGATAAGAGGCAGGTCGTCGCATTCGGGATCATTGAGCATATCCATGGCTGCACTGGTGGCAGCAATGCACAGGTCAGTGATGCGGCCGTTCAGTGAGTCGGCCGCTTCGTAGTTTTCCTGCCAGGTAAGGAACTCCTGGTAGAAGCGCTCCAGATTCTGTGCGGATTTCAGCTCGCCGGAGACCCAGCTGTTGAGTTTAGTCAGCAGTTTATCCCAGGGCGTGAAATCATGATTATCTTCTGCTTTCTGCAGTTCAATATGAGGCTTGCAGCATTGAATGAGCGCCAGGCACCAGCAGGAGCGTGCGATATGAGAAAGGTCGGATGGCATGGGTGAATACTCTTAAAATATGGCGCCATATTATTCGAATATGAAGATCCACAGAAGTCTCTGATGGTCTTCGGATAAGATATAAAACGCATAGGGTCGTGATATATCCGCAAAACCTGTTAACCGGGTCACATGCCTATAAATGGCACGAATTATTGCCTTGACTTTGCATATTCCAGAGGTTTCGCTATTGTCTAATATGTGTACAGATTTGCCGGCAATGCCTATGAACACTAGTATCAGACTCAGAAACAACGAAGGGACAGAAATATATGTCTCTGCGGAACAGATTACGCCCCTGGGTTTTCAAAGTGAAATAAGCCATGAACTGATCCCCGATATTCGTGATGAGAGCGGTCGATTCCGTGTGTTCGATATCTGTATGCCGGCTGAAACAAATGATCATTGCGACGTTATCGGTCAGTGCCGGGTGCACTCAATGCGGCGGGTATCAGCAGACAAAAGCATCATATGTGTGCGATATGAAAACGTCAGTGCTGAGGTGTATCGTAGTCTTTATGAATCAGAAGGCGATTTTACTTCGATGAGAGAGAGGGCTCCGGTTCTTCGTCATGCCTGATCGTCTGAAAAGCGGATCAGTCTTCCCTCCGGTGCATTGATAAGCTGTTCAAACGCCTCCTGAGTTCCTTCCAGTGCCAGTACTGGGCCGTCTGCTACATATTCTTCTTTGATTACACAGAGTCCTGCCTGCGCGATGAGGCGCCTCAGTGTCGACTCCTGTGCAAAATCGCACTGAGCGGTTTGGGTCAGCAGTTGTCGATATTCCCTCAAGGTTGGTTCTGCCTGCGCGCAGATCGCTCCAGCCCCCTGGGCGTAGGCCCGCTGGAGTCCGCCCGTTCCCAGCTTAGTCCCACCAAAGTATCGCGTAATCAGAACAGCGGCATTCACAACGCCGTGGTGTTGAAGCACCTTTAGGATTGGCTGGCCTGCGGTGCCACCGGGTTCTCCGTCGTCAGAGAAGCCTTCGACAACCTGATTGTGTTCGTTGAAGTATCGGAAGCCATAGCAGACGTGGCTCGCTTTGGGGTGTTGTAACCTCAGTTCTGCCTGTCGTTGTTTCAGGGCTGTTTCATCCGACACAGGAATAAGCTCGTTAAGAAAACGGCTGCGCTTCTCTTCAGTTTCGATGAAAACAGAGTTGACGGGTTCAAGCATGTTGCTATTTCTGGCACCGGTAGAGGCTGAAACGCTTGTCGCCTGAAATGACCCGGACTGAGCGGAACAGCCGCTTCAGCATGGGCTGGTAGGGCAGATGGCGGTTGGCAATCACCAGAAGGGTACCGGTGGGGCTGAGCTGGCGGGCTGCATCGCGGAACATCAGTTGGGCAATGTTCGTCAGTTCTTTATGGCCATCATGAAATGGCGGATTGCATAGAATCCAGTCGAGAGTCTCGGTGACTCCGGAGAGGGCATTGCCCTGGCGCACCTCAATGTTTTTCAACGCATTGGCCGTTGCGTTTCTTCGGGCGGAGAGAACTGCCAGCTCCGAGTCGTCGGTGGCAATGATACGGGCGCCGGGTATCTGGTGACTCAGGGCCAGGCTCAGAATGCCATTTCCACATCCTAGGTCGCAGATTGTGCCTTCAGCGTCAGCCGGCAAATGGTCAAGCAGTACTGCGGCCCCCGGGTCGAGTTGTTGGCGTCCGAAAACACCGGGAAGGGCCTCTACGCTCATCCCCTGATACTGATAACCCTGCCAGATATCGACCAGACCAGTAAACCGGCTCAGGCCCCTGAGGGTCATTAGGCGGGCTTTCCTGGTGATCGGGTGTTGGATGTAATCTTCGGAATGCGCTTCAAGCCAGTTAAGAAGTGCCACCGGAATGTGCTTGGCCATGCCGCTCAGGTATACAGTCGCCTCGGGCCATCTCTCTGCAATGGTCGCGAGTTGGTGGGTCAGCTGATCATTATTTTTGGGAATGCGGATCAATACCTGACGGATGTCCGTGAGCGCTTCAATATCTGACCAGGCTGAGGGTGTTACGGGCGGCAGCTGATTCCGGGCGCGGTTACTGATTAAGGCCTGCTGGCCGCAGTAACTCTCGGTCCATGAATGGGCGTCTGGCAGTGCGCAGGACAGGGCGCCGTGCCGGTCGTTCAGGATCAGTGTCGAGGCACTGTTTTCGGCACTGGAAAGCAGGTAGGTGTCCGCGCTGTCCCATGGCATGCTGACATGTTCAGGGACAGGAGGAAAACATTGCAACTCAAGGTCTGTGTCGGCCCAGAATGGCATCAGTAATAGTCGTCCTGGCCACCACGCTCAAACCGGTCAAAGATATCTTCTTCCCGCTCGCGATCGGGCCGCTTTTCTTCAGCTTTCTGCGCTTCCTGCTCTTTAATCCGACGTTTTTCGGCTTCTTTGGCTTTCAGCTCGGCCGCTTTGCGCTGGTCGTCATCAGCAATTTTCTTCGCTTCCGGATTCTCATCAAGAAACTTCTGATACACAGACTTCACTTTTTTGTTCTTATCAACCCGCTTGCCTGTCTGCCTGTCGTGATTGGCAGCACGCTTCAGTTTCTGGATGTTGCCGGTTTTCACCTGGTGGATCCGCTTCAGTGAGCGGGTTTTCTTTTTACGGGTCATGACAAAGGTCTGATGCTGGAAATATGGGGCGATTTTACCTCAGGTGCCGGGATCATGCATGGGGCATGTGTATAATGGCCGGCTTAATTTCTGAGATTGATCCATGTACATCGATACCCTGATACGAACACTGGAAATCACCTCGCCGGTTGTGCTTCTGGTTCTTCTGGGGGTGTGGCTGCGCCGCAGCGGTGCGATTGATGCATCGTTTATCAGTATGGCGTCGCGCCTGGTCTTCAATGTATCGCTGCCCGTTCTGATGTTTATGGCGATTGTAAACGCGGAGAACGACGGCAAAGGGCACTCTGCACTGATTATGTTCTCGTTGGGTGCCGGAGCGGGGGCGTTTGCTGTGGCGGCCGTCGCCGCGCGCGTATTTGCTATTCCAGTTGTCAGTCGCGGAGCCTTTGTTCAGGCGTCTTTCCGTTCTAATCTCGGTATTGTCGGACTGGCCCTGTGTCTCAATGCCTACCCGCTGGAGGGCGCTGTACTTGGCGCCATCGTACTGGCCGTCGTCACACCTTTGTATAATCTTCTGTCAGTCTGGGTGCTGGCTTCCACCTCTGGCAACGTCCGCTGGCGCGACCAGCTGGTGGAGGTGTTGAAGAATCCACTGATCATAGCGATTGTCGCCGCGGCCGTGGTCCGCTGGACGGGTTACCAGCCGGGGCCTGTGATACAGAAAACGGGGACTGCCCTGGGGGCGATGACCCTGCCATTGGCTCTTATAGGTATAGGCGGTTCTCTCAGCGCCTCAGCGGTGCGCGCCAGCCGGCGCGGAACTCTGCTTGCTGTCATGCTGAAACTGGTGATTCTGCCGGTTCTGATTGTTGCTGCAGCCATCGGAATGGGCTTTCGTGGGGCAGAGCTGATGGTGCTTGCACTCATGTTCTCGTCGCCCACCGCGGCTGCAGCTTTTGTGATGGCCGTGTCTATGAAAGCGGATGGTCAGCTGACAGCCAATGTTATTGCACTGTCGACGCTTGGGGCGGCTTTTTCGGTCAGTGCTATGATTTATGTTCTGACCCTGGCCGGACTGGTATAGTGTGCGGCTTATCTTTGTGACGAACCCTGACATCCGGATTGTTAGACTCTGATGACGAAAGTCGAAAAACGCCTGCTTATTTACATCTCCAGCCTGCCGTCTGCTGCAGAAGCCCGTTTCGAAACTGAGCGCCAGGCGGCGATGAAGCAGGCACTGACCTGTGGGCTGGTCTGGCCGAATGACAGCGCCGATTATGACTGGGTTCTGGTACGTCGCCAGATCGAAGAGGCGGATGCGTTCATACTTTTGTGCGGCAGAGAGTATGGCCCGGTCACGCCGACTGGACTAAGCCTCCAGCACCGCGAGCTGGTGCATGCTCAGTCACTGAATAAGCCCGTATATGTCCTCATAGAAAATGCTGCAGCCACCGGTGCGACGCCTGATCAGTTAAAGCTTGAAGACTTCAGGCGTCAGTTGATGGCTCAGGTGCCACACAAAGTCTGGCATCTCGGAGATGAACTCAGCGTTCATGTGAAAGCGACGATTCAGGGCTGGCAGCGTAAGGGCCTTGGCAGTCTGGCAGCGGAGTCCGCGGCCTTGCAGCCTGGGGAAGTTACCTTGCCCGAGAGCTTCAGACTGATGCCCGAACCGTCAGTGGTATCTCCGGTGAAGAGGGTGCGAGGCGGTCCGGCCCGTGAGGCGATTACTCTGACGGTTCAGGCAAACGTATATCGTGGTGGCACTCTTACCCGTCATCTCGTGAAAATTAACAGTCGTACCGATCGGATCTGGCGCGATCTGGAGCCATTGCTGCGGTTGGGTTCGAGCGAAGATCGCCTGCGCTCAATTGTAGAGCAGTCGGTTACCAGTGAGGCGAGCAGGTTACTGCTGGAAGAGCACAAAGGCAGTCACGCGGTTGATGACGTGCGTATCGAACGGAATCAGTTTCGCCAGCTTCTGTCCCGCTGGGCCCGCGATGGTTTAGTGACTGACCAGCGTGATGGAGCAAGGACGCGCTGGTCGCTGAAAGGTGTGTAAGACGGATCAGCCGCCGAGCAGGGTTGAGCGCTGCTCCCACTCTGATTTCATACCATCACAGACAATATTGCAGACATCGAAAATAAAGGGTGCTGCGATACTGAAATAGGCCATATTGCCTTCCTGTCTGCGCTTTACCAGACCATGGGTGCGAAGCGTCGACAGATGCTTGGAGACGTTTGGCTGGGAAGCGCCGGTATTTTCTACCAGTTCGGTCACAGACTTTTCTCCTGCCTGAAGCTGATGGAGTATCTTCAGCCGCATCGGATCAGAAAGCAGACGGAAGCGCTGAGCGATGAGTTCAAGCATTTCGTCTGACATGGGCTTGTCGGTGTTGGCCATCTACAATCCTAATATTGAGAACTATTCGCGTATTCTATTCTGAATTCCATCTCAGAAATATAACTGAGTATTTATTTCATCATAAAATTTTGTTCAGTGCATATATTCGTTGGTTATACGTCGGGTGTTAAGGCCGTGTGCCTTCTGTATACTGAGCGCCTTCTGAGATGTTCCGAAAGGGTGTTGCGCGTGGTCCACAGCCGAACTTTATTGCTTGTAGTACTGTCTCTGTTTTTATTGGCCTGCAGTCAACAGGACGCGCCCGGCAAAGCAGCTTCCGGAGTGACTAAGATCGCGGGTCAGACGATGGGCTCGATGTATCACATCAGCTGGGTCGGCGGAGACAAGCAGCCATCCGAAGTTTACGAGACAGTAGAGCAGCGCCTGGCACATCTTATTTCTGTATTTTCGACCTACGAAACCACCTCTGAGTTGTCGCAACTTAACGCCAGAGCAGCCAGCATTACCGGGCAGTGGGTGCCCGTGAGCGGTGATCTGATGTCGGTGCTCCGTGATGCTGAGAAAGTTCACAGATACAGCATTGGCCGGATGGATATCACTGTTGGTCCGCTGGTGAACCTGTGGGGCTTCGGGCCTGAGGCTCACGATACGGTGCCGCCAGAAGATCAGGTACAGGCACTGCTTGCAGGCGTCGGTATGCGTCATCTTACTTTGCGTCCGGAAACAAATGAGATTCGTATGGATCAGCCTCTGTACCTGGATCTCTCTGCCGTGGCTAAAGGGTGGGCTGTCGATGACATCGGTCTGCTGCTTGAGGCAATGGGAATCGAGAATTATCTGGTGGAGATCGGCGGTGAGGTGCGTATTCGCGGTCGAAAGCCCGGGGGCGACTGGCGCATTGCTATTGAACGCCCTGTAATGGAAGTGGGTCAGTCAGTGCAGAAAATCATTGCACCGGGAGATATGGCCGTCGCTACATCCGGGGATTACCGGAATTATTTTGAGAAGGATGGTCGCCGTTATTCTCATACCATAGATCCCACGAATGGCTATCCTATCAATCACAGGCTCGCGTCAGTGACGCTGGTGATGCCGACTTGCTCTATGGCGGATGCCTGGGCAACGGCCATTAATGTCGCCGGTCCAGATGCCGGGATCGCCCTGGCGGAAGCAAACGATCTGGCGGCTTATATGATTATCCGGGATGGCGAGGGCTACCGGGAGGAGGCCTCGTCCGCCTTTATTAAGTTATTCGGTCCGTTGGCTGAACAATAAGCTTACTTTTGAGGAATTCTGATTATGTCGACAATTCTGGTCGCGTTTGGCGTCATGTTGTTTATCGTAGCAGCCATGGCCATCGGCGTTATCATGGGACGCAAACCGATATCCGGCTCCTGTGGTGGCATGAGTGCCATCGGCATGGAGACCGCGTGTGATGTCTGTGGTGGTGATAAGAAAAAGTGCGAAAAAGAGAGCAAAACAGCCGCAGATGCCTCTGCTGACGCCAGTTTTTACGATGCGACCAAACGCTGATAGGGCAGTCTGGCAATAATTGCCTACAATAATCATAACTCAACGCTATATAACGGAGTGATTTCATGGCGGATTACCACTACGACGTCGTCATCATAGGTGCTGGCCCTGCGGGCGAAGGGGCGGCAATGAATGCTGCCAAAAAAGGAAAGAAGGTCGCTGTCGTAGAAGACAAAAAAATGGTGGGTGGTAACTGTACTCACCTGGGCACTATTCCGTCGAAAGCGCTTCGTCACGCCGTAAAGCAGATTATTCAGTTCAACACCAACACCATGTTCCGTGAGATTGGTGAGCCGCGCTGGTTCTCTTTCCCTCAGGTGCTGAAAAGTGCTGAGAAGGTGATGGGCAAACAGGTCAAGCTGCGTACTGAATTCTATGGCCGCAATCGTGTCAGTGTTTATACCGGTAAGGCGTGCTTTGTAGATGACCATACGATTGACGTCATTCATGGCGAACAGACGAACACTCGTCTGCATGCTGATGAAGTGGTGATCGCAACCGGTTCGAGCCCATGGCGTCCGAAAGGTATTGATTTTGATCATCCGCGCATCTATGACTCAGATACCATCCTGCAGCTGGAGCACACGCCACGCACCCTGATTATTTATGGCGCCGGTGTCATTGGTTGCGAATACGCATCTATTTTCTCGGGTCTGGGTGTGAAGGTCGATCTGATCCACCCGGGTGATCGTCTGCTGAACTTCCTCGATGATGAGATCTCAGACGCTCTGAGCTATCACCTCAGGGACAAAGGAGCGTTGATTCGTCACAGCGAGCAATTCAGCTCGGTTGAAGCCAACGATCGTCATGTCACCATGACCATGGTATCGGGCAAGAAAGTGAAAGCCGATGCGTTTCTCTGGGCAGCTGGTCGTAATGGCAACACGAATGGCCTGGGGCTGGATAATATCGGACTGGAGACCAATAGCCGGGGGCAGGTGGAAGTCGACAAGGAATATCGCACATCGATTCCACACATTTATGCCATTGGTGATGTGATCGGCTGGCCAGCACTGGCGTCAGCCGCATATGACCAGGGCAGGGCAGCTGCCGCCATTATTGCTTCACCAGAAGAATTCCGTTTTGTTGATGAGGTGCCAACCGGTATCTACACGATTCCTGAGATTTCCTCGGTGGGCAAAACAGAGAAAGAACTGACTGAAGAAAAAGTCCCGTATGAGGTGGGTCAGGCGTTTTTCAAGAATATCGCCCGGGCACAGATTACAGGCGAAGGCGTTGGGATGTTAAAAATCCTGTTCCATCGCCAGACGATGGAATTACTGGGCATCCACTGCTTTGGTGACCAGGCGGCCGAGATTGTGCATATCGGCCAGGCCATCATGAATCAGAAGGGTGAAGGTAATAGCATCCGTTATTTTGTGAATACCACTTTCAACTATCCGACCATGGCAGAAGCCTATCGCGTGGCAGCGCTCAACGGTCTGAACCGTATCTGATACGTGTCCACACCTGCCGGACGTCAGCTCCGGTAGGTGTGAACCCGAATGCTCGGCAACAGAGGTTCGGGTGATATCCTGTCATCTTCCCGCATTTTTCTTCTGCGCCCTTCCGGGGCTTCCAGCGATACATCCCGTATGTGTGGCAGCTCACCATGAGCATTCGTATCAGGAACAAAGAGCGGCAGTGGGCAATTCATGGCCCTGCGGCCGTGCTCAAAGACGATGTTGGCACGGACAACCGGAGCCAGAGTCTGCACCCGGGCAAGCGGTGTCGCTGTTTTCAGGGTGCTGAGAGTAGCAAGTTGAACCTGAATGTGGGTTTTGTGTTCACCCAGCTCAAGAAGCAGGCGCTCCGCATCCTGATGGCTGATGCGCGTAATACTGCGCCCGTGGCTATACCATGAAAATCCAACCTTTACGGGCTTTTCCGCAAGGAGTGGAATCTTTCGTGTGCATTGTTTCAGGTGCAGGCGATTCAGCCCCGACTGCGACAGGCCTTGTCTGAAAGGCAGGGGCTGAGCGGCCAGCTCACTGCTGGCTTCTTTCCAGAGTTGCTCGGATTCGAGTCTGATCTGTCTGACCTGATGCGCAAAGGCATCTTTCTGGGCGTTTACATATTGCACCATAGATTGTGTCCGCGGTGTCGCAATGATGATCCCGTGACGGCTTCGGGTCAGGCGCCCATCAGCCCCAGACTGGTACGTCAGATCGCTCAGTAGCTCACAGCTCCATTGCAATGGTGTTGCCAACGACGCCTCGCTGTCTGTGAGCGGGATGTGATGTGCAGGTTGTTCGGCGTTCAGGTGATTGCAGAGGGCCTGTAACGAGCCCTTCAGAGCTTCGTAAGTGTGCTTAAGCTCACTGATCACGGGCAATCAGCTTCGTACGGATAAACTCACTGTGCGGAACGTAGAGCAGGTCTGAGATGCGGCGGATCAGATGCTCTTCGTATTTATCAAGGTTGTTATCAGCGTATGCAACCCGCCAGAGCGAGATCAGTAACTGAGACTTTTCTTTGTCGCTCCAGCTTGCGTGTATCGCTTCAGTAAAGCGGAACAGGTCGTTCGCAGCGGCAGATTGCGTCATTGCATCAGCCACGAGCCCGGCAGCCTCGGTAGTTGTCATTCCGGTAAGTTCAGTAATAGCGCTGCTGAGCGCTTCCTGCTCAACCGGAGCAATGTCGTGATCTGATTTCATCACCTCGATCAGCAACACCGCGGCTGCCAGATTAACGTCAGGCGCCGGGCGGGGCGCCTCTGCGGGCGCCATCAAGCGTTCGAGAAACTGACGGATCAAAGCAGCTCTCCGAGCTGTTGTTCGAGCAGGCGCTGGTCAGCCGCAAACCGACGTATACCGTCGGCCAGTTTTTCGGTAGCCATCGGATCTTCATTCATTGCCCAGCGGAAGCTTGCTTCGTTCACAGTAATCCGTTCGTCATTGGTATGAGCTTCTGAGGCTGCCAATCGCTGCGGAAGTTCCGCTGCATCACTGTCAAGCTTTGCAAGGATGTCAGGGCTGATGGTGAGCTTATCGCAACCAGCAAGGTGCTCAACCTCATCCGTGCTGCGGAAACTGGCGCCCATGACCACGGTTTTGTAACCATAGGTCTTGTAGTAGTTGTATATGCGGCTGACCGACTGCACGCCCGGATCGTTCGCGCCGGTGAAGTCTTCACCCGGCTGGTTGGCTTTGTACCAATCGAGAATGCGCCCAACAAAAGGGGAAATCAGGGTTGCCCCGGCTTCTGCACAGGCGACGGCCTGATGGAAATTAAACAGCAGTGTCAGGTTACAATGGATGCCTTCCTGCTCGAGCATCCGTGCTGCTTGAATGCCTTCCCAGGTGGAGGCGATCTTAATAAGAACACGGTCACGACTGACACCAGCGTCTTCATACATGGCAATGATTTTCTTTGCTTTGCTGATCGTCGCCTGCGTATCAAAGGAGAGCCGGGCGTCGACTTCAGTTGAGATCAGCCCGGGAATGATCTGCAGAATTTCCCGCCCGATGCTTACTGCCAGATAGTCACAGGCGTTGGTGATGAGGTCATCGCCATTGTCTGCAGAGCGTGCCCACTCTGCGGCCTTTTCCAGCAAAGGTCTGCTGGATTCCAGTGACGCTGCCTTGAGTATGAGAGAGGGGTTCGTCGTTGCGTCAACGGGCTTGTGGGCGCGTATCGCCTCAATGTCTCCGGTATCTGCGACAACAATCGTCATTTTCCGGAGTGCTTCCAGTTTGCTCATTGCTATATTCCAGTTCAGATATATCATGAATCTCTACTATGTTAGAGTCTCGCATGTCGGTATTAAGGTCAATTGACAGTCGTGGCTCTCCGGCATTTAAATTTTCATACACAACAAATAGTTGGAGAAAATAATGAAAGCGATTACTGCAATTCTGCTGTGGGCTTTTGCGGCAGTTGTTTATGCCGCAGAACCGGTCTGGATCGATGTGCGGACCGCCCAGGAGTTTTCAGGAGGTCACGTCGAAGGGGCCCTGAACATTCCGCACGGTGAAGTTGGCGATAAGGTACCGGCGATTGTGGCAGACAAATCGACGCCGATTTATCTCTATTGTCGTTCGGGGAATCGTGCAGGAAAAGCAAAGGCAGCTCTGGAGTCCCTGGGCTACAGCCATGTCTCTAATCTGGGAAGTCTGGCTGAGGCCGAAACTAAGTACGCCAACACTCAGCCGATGTAATCATCGTGGGGTGATCAGTACCCCACGTAAGCCAGGGCCTGCTCCATCACCTCAGTCCCCGATTCGCGCTTGTACGCATTTTCACTCAGATGGCGGCGATACAGGCGCGAGCCCCTTTCCCCATTAAACAGTCCCAGTGTGTGACGGCTGACGTAATGCAGTGGTGCACCCTCTGCCAGGAGGGTTTCAATGTACGGGTAGAGTGACCGGATGGCGTCTCCCTTACCAGTAATGGGAGCGTCACTGGAGAAGTAACGCTGGTCAGCTTCCATCAGTATGCTGGGGTTGTGGTAGGCCTCGCGTCCCAGCATGACACCGTCGACCTGTGTGAGCAGTTCTGCAATCTGATCATGCGTGGTGATGCCTCCATTAATGATGATTTCCAACCCGGGGAACTCGCGCTTAAGGCGGAATACATCCTCGTAGCGAAGTGGGGGAATTTCGCGGTTTTCCTTCGGGGAAAGCCCCGAAAGTATCGCTTTGCGGGCGTGCACAATAAACGTTTTGCAGCCAGTATCGGCGACGGTCCCAACGAAATCGCGCATTTCTTCGTAGCTGTCCTGATCGTCGATTCCAATCCGGTGTTTTACCGTGACATCGAGCGAGGTCGCATCCTGCATGGCCTTGACGCAGTCAGCGACCAGTTGAGGGTGCGCCATCAGACAGGCGCCGATCATATTGTTCTGTACCCGGTCGCTGGGGCAGCCGACGTTCAGATTTACCTCGTCGTAGTGCCACTCTTCGGCAAATTTTGCGCACTGCGCCAGCTCGTCAGGGTTGCTTCCCCCCAGTTGCAGGGCTATCGGGTGTTCTGCGTCGTGATAAGCGAGGAATCGCTCGCGATCACCGTGGATCAGGGCGCCGGTGGTGACCATCTCTGTGTATAGAAGGCTGTCGCGCGTCAGCTGTCGCCAGAAATAGCGGCAGTGGCGGTCGCTCCAGTCCATCATGGGGGCGGTCGAGAAGGTGCGGTTGATTGTCTTCATAGATCAGCGCTGGCTCAGCAGGTGGTCGCAGACCTGTCCATAGCGTTTACGGCTGATCAGCAATTGCCACCGTCGTCCGCCGACCTGACGCCAGAGTATTGCTGCGCGGATGCCAGCCAGCAGCAGGGTCCTGACTTTGTCTGCGGTCTTATTGCTCTGCAGATGGGTAGGATTGCCGGTCACGCGGATGCGGAAGCTTAGCTGGCTCAGGGTCTGTTTATACAGATCGGCGAGCGCAGCCAGGGTATTTTCATGATTCTCTGAGAAATGCATCGCCTGGCGCGAGGCCTGATTGATGCCAGTGCCAAGGGCATCCATCATCCCCGGCGAGCGTTGCAGCTTGCGCTCAAGGTGAAGGAGGCTCAGTGCATAACGGGTAACGTCCGGGTTAATGCCACGTGGGGTGCGGTGGCAGGCCAGCAGCAGCTGCTCGAGTCCCAGTCGCAGATTGTCTGCAGGAGGGCCGTAGATGTCATCAAAGGAGGACGGGTCCTGCTCAAACAGACTCTTGATAAGGGGGGTGCTCATTTCCTGGCGTAACTCGCCTGTGCGTGCCAGCTCTTCAACGAGCGTGGCTGCCTGAAACAGGGCCGCTAATGCGATGGCCTGCTGTTCTGCGCGTGGTCTCATTTGTTATTACCTGTTGTTTCGATCACGCCGCCGCCCAGGCACAGGTCATCGCTGTAAAAAACAACGGACTGTCCCGGAGTGACTGCTCTTTGCGGATTGTCGAATACCACCCGGTATCCGTCCCCGCTTTTTTCAATGGTGCACGCCTGGTCGTCCTGGCGGTATCTGACTTTGGCTTTTGCTTTCAAGGGCAGTTCAGGCTCTTCGTTAACCCAGAACACCTGAGAGGTGGTCAGCCAGTCCCGGAACAGGAGAGGGTGGTTCTTGCCCTGAACGGCAATCAATACATTCCTTTCCAGGTCTTTATCTGCAACGAACCACGGCGCGTCCGGATAATCTTTCAGGCCGCCGATGCCTAACCCCTGCCGCTGCCCAAGGGTGTGGTACATAAGGCCGCTGTGCTCGCCGATATCCACGCCTTCCGGGGTTTCAATCCTTCCGGGCTGCGCGGGCAGATACTGCTGGAGGAAGTCTTTAAAGCGACGCTCGCCGATAAAGCAGATTCCGGTTGAATCTTTTTTGTCGGCTGTCACCAGATTGTTGGCTTCTGCGATGCGGCGGACCTCCGGTTTTTCCAGCTCACCGACCGGAAAGAGAGTCATCGCAATTTCATCGCTGCCCACGGCGTGTAGGAAGTAGCTCTGATCCTTGTTTGCGTCCAGACCCTTGAGCAGCACTGTTTTGCCTTCCCGCTCGCCACGGCGGACATAATGCCCGGTGGCGATCAGGTCGGCTCCGAGGATCTTTGCGTATTCCAGGAAGGCCTTGAACTTAATCTCCCGGTTACACAGGATATCCGGGTTGGGCGTGCGGCCGGCCTTATACTCTTCCAGAAAGTGCTCGAAGACGTTATCCCAGTACTCTGCAGCAAAGTTTGCCTGGTGCAGGTGGATTCCCAGGGTGTCGCAGACCTGCTGGGCGTCAGCCAGATCCTCTTTGGCGGTACAGTATTCTGTGCCGTCGTCTTCGTCCCAGTTCTTCATAAACAGGCCTTCAACCTGATACCCCTGCTGCATCAGCAGATACGCAGATACTGAAGAATCGACACCGCCGGACATGCCGACGATTACTTTGGTGTTTGCTGGGTCTTTCATTTAGGGATGCTCGGTTATCAGCTCAAGCGGATAATGTTGCTTGCTGAGAAAGTCTTGTGCGCAAGTGAGAACCATCGCGCTTCGCAGTCGGTTGCAGGCTTGCAACTCTTCGATAGACATCCATGCCGGGCCGATAATGCCTTCATCCAGTGGCGCATCTGGGCGGTGCCTTATCGGCTCCGCAACCAGGCAATAGCGGTGATAAGTGATACCGTTCGATGGCGCGGTATACGTATAGAGCCCCAGGACGCCGGTCGGTCTGACTTCCCAGCCGGTTTCTTCAAGGGTCTCTCTGACGGCAGCCTGCTCGACGGTTTCGCCTGCTTCTATATGACCAGCAGGCTGGTTGAACACGGGGTTGCCGTCGCTCAGTTCTTCAACCATCAGAAACTTCCCGTTCTGGAAAACGATGGTGGCAACAGTCGCATGTGGAGTCCAACGTTCGGTCATAAATAAGCCTGCCTGAAATTGGTGCGCAGTTTACCCGAAGTGCTTATACCGACTCAAATCAGCGCCGCCTGTGTGCGCTTCCCCGGGGTTTGCGTTTATGCGAGTGAGGAGGTCTGCGGCCACGACTGGACTTTGGGGTGGACGCGGGAAGGTTGACTGAAAGCTGAACGAGGTCGCCGGGCTGCGGGACATCGCTTATTTTCCAGTTACCTATTGCAGCTCGGATAAGTCGCAATGTTGGGTGTCCGATGTGTGCAGTCATTCTGCGGACCTGTCGGTTACGCCCCTCACTGATACTGATTTCGAGCCATGTCGTTACATCGTTTTTGCGCTGGCGTATCGGAGGATGGCGCTCCCAGACCTCGGGCTGTCCGATAATGGCAACTTTGGCGGGTCTGGTCGGGCCGTCTTTCAGTACGACACCGTTCGTAAGCTGGCGCAGTGCATCCTCGGAGGGGCATCCTTCTACCTGTACCCAGTAAGTCTTGACCATCTTATGTTGAGGATCAGCTATCCTTGTCTGAAGCTCGCCTGAATCGGTCAGCAACAACAAGCCTTCCGAGTCGTAGTCGAGGCGCCCGGCGGGATAAAAGCCAGGCGTAGTAACATAGTTAGCAAGCGTGTCACGTCCCTCGTTGTCGGTGAACTGACAGAGGACATTAAAGGGTTTGTTGAGCAGGATGAGGTTTGCCATATTCCTGTAAGAAAACTACTTATTCTTTTGTCTAGCTTGCAATTTTTGTAGAAAAACTACAAATTAGCGCCCATTCAAAAAGGCGCGACTGAACGTCGGTAACATTGTGCACTGTTTACAGACAGTGTGCACAGGTACCGGTGTCGGACCCGGTGATTGGCCAAAAGCCTCACGCCCCCGACCCAAGCGACACAGCAATAGCATGAAGCGACAGGAGACAAAATGTCTACGATTGATTCCAAAATCATTTACACCGAGACCGATGAAGCACCGGCTCTGGCGACCTACTCACTGCTGCCGATCATTCAGGCATTTACCCGCAGTGCTGGTGTAGAGGTTGAAACCCGCGATATTTCATTGTCCGGCCGGATTCTGGCCAACTTCCCTGAATTCCTGGAAGAACATCAACGTATTCCTGACGCGCTTGCTGAGCTGGGCGAGCTTGCTGCCCGCCCTGAAGCTAACATCATTAAGCTGCCAAACATCAGCGCCTCGCTGCCGCAGCTGCGTGAAGCGATCAAAGAGCTTCGCTCCAAAGGTTTCGATGTTCCTGTGTATCCTACCAATCCGGCGACAGACGAAGATCGCGATGTTCAGGCGCGTTATGACCGAATTAAAGGCAGTGCGGTAAACCCTGTGCTGCGCGAGGGTAACTCTGACCGTCGTGCTCCTGCATCTGTAAAAGAATATGCCCGCAAGAACCCGCACAGCATGGGTGAATGGAGTGCCGATTCCCGTAGCGCAGTTGCGCACATGGACCAGGGGGACTTTTACGGAAGCGAGAAGTCTCTCACTCTGGCATCGGAAGATATTGTCGATATCGAGTTTACCGACACCGAAGGTAACGTTACTCCTCTGAAAGAAGGCCTCAAGCTACTGGCAGGTGAAGTCGTTGATGCATCCGTGATGGAAGCTGCCGCACTGCGGGAGTTCCTTGCTAAGGCGATTCAGGAAGCGAAGGACAAAGGTGTACTGTTCTCGGTTCATCTTAAAGCGACCATGATGAAAGTATCGGATCCGATTATTTTCGGTCATGTTGTTTCTGTGTTTTTCGCACCGGTGTTTGAAAAGTACGCAGAGACATTTGAGCGCCTGGGTGTTGATGTAAACAATGGTCTTGGTGATGTCTATGCCAAGATTGCAAAACTTTCTGATGCTGAGCGTGAGGCCATTGAGGCTGATATCGCCGCCTGTTACGCAGACCGACCAGCAATTGCGATGGTTAACTCTGACAAGGGTATCACCAACCTGCACGTGCCAAACGACGTGATTGTTGATGCTTCCATGCCAGCGATGATCCGTTCATCCGGTCAGATGTGGGGCGCTGATGGTAAGCTGCATGACACGATCGCTGTTATTCCTGATCGTTGCTACGCCGGTGTTTACCAGGAGACCATCAGTTTCTGTAAAGAGCACGGCGCCTTTGATCCGCGCACTATGGGTACAGTTCCTAACGTGGGACTGATGGCCCAGAAAGCCGAGGAATACGGCTCGCACAACAAAACATTCCAGATTCCGGGTGAAGGGACGGTCCGCGTTGTGAGCGAGAAGGGCGAAGTCCTGATTGAGCACAAGGTAAGCAAGGGTGATATCTGGCGTATGTGTCAGGCGAAAGATGCACCGATCCGGGATTGGGTTCGTCTTGCTGTTACCCGTGCCCGCGCGACCTCAACGCCAGCGATTTTCTGGCTCGATGAGAAGCGTGCGCATGATGCTGAGCTGATCCGTAAGGTAAACAGCTACCTGGCAGAAGAAAACACTGAAGGACTCGACATCCGCATTCTGGCACCTGAAGAAGCGACGCGAGTGACTCTGGCGCGCATGAAGGACGGTCAGGACACCATTTCTGTGACGGGTAACGTGCTGCGCGATTATCTGACAGACCTTTTCCCGATTCTTGAGCTGGGCACCAGTGCCAAGATGCTTTCGATTGTACCTCTGATGAGTGGTGGTGGTCTGTTCGAAACCGGTGCTGGCGGTTCCGCGCCTAAGCACGTTCAGCAGTTCCTGGAGGAAAACTTCCTGCGTTGGGATTCTCTCGGCGAGTTTATGGCGCTGTCTGCGTCGCTGGAGCACCTGAGCGAAGTCAATAACAATCCGAAGGCGGCCGTACTGGCGGACACTCTGGATGTTGCAACCGGTAAGATTCTTGAAGAACAGAAGTCGCCGGGGCGTGAAGTCGGTCATCTGGATAACCGTGGCAGTCATTTCTATCTTGCCATGTACTGGGCTGAGGCGCTGGCCGCACAGTCAACAGATGCTGAGCTGGCTGAGCAGTATGCGCCGCTGGCTAAGGCTTTGGCTGACAATGAGAAGACTATTCTGGCCGAGCTGGAAGCTGTCCAGAAGCATGCGGTCGATATTGGTGGTTACTACCGCCCGGATCCTGCACTTGCTGGGGCAGCGATGCGACCAAGCAAAACACTGAATGCTTTGATCGCCTGATTTGGGCGTCAGAGTAATTCTGAATAAAAAAACCGCCTTGTGGCGGTTTTTTTATGGGCGCTTCAGGCTGTTTCAAGCTCTGAGCTGCGAGAGGTCTGCTGCACCGGTTCATCAACGGATCTGATGTTGATGGCGTGGAGCCCCTTATCGCTGGGTTTCACGTCAAACTGAACTGTCTGTCCGGCCTTGAGCGTCCGGTAACCGTCCATTTCGATCATTGAGTAGTGTGCAAACAGGTCTTCTGCCGTGTCATCGGCGAGAATAAAGCCATACCCCTTTGCGTTGTTAAACCATTTCACTTTCCCTGTTTTCATAGTCACCTCCCTAACAGAGCCCGATGAACGATGGCGAAATTCTTGGCTCCCGCCATCCTGGCTGAAAACCCACACTACGCCCAGGCTTTTCGGCAGTCAAGCCTCTCATATACGACTTATTGGTTATACGAAGGCAGGGGCGTTATCATGTGACTAATTTTGCAAACTCATACTCCTTCAGGCGCAACATGTTCAAATCTCAACTAACATTAAGTAGTGAAGACACTCATCACGACGAAGACGGGAATACAGCCGTTCAGGAGTCTCTGCCGGAACTGAAACGGCCTTCAATGTACAGCGTTGTGATGATGAATGACGATTACACACCGATGGAGTTCGTGGTTGAGGTTTTGCAGAAGTTTTTCGACAAAACCTCTGAACAGGCAACGCAGATAATGTTGACAGTTCACACTAAAGGCAGTGCGGTCTGCGCAATCTATACAAAAGATATTGCGGAAACTAAAGCGGCGATAGTGAATCAATACTCCAGGGACTGTCAGCATCCGTTGATGTGTGAAATCGCCCCGGCAGAAGACTGATAACCAGGAGGCGTTATGCTGAATAAAGAACTCGAGCAAACCCTGAACGATGCGTTTAAGGAGGCTCGTACCAAGCGTCATGAGTTTATGACCGTGGAACACCTGCTATTGGCACTGCTGGACAATGAAGCAGCGTCAGCGGTATTGCAGGCCTGCGGTGCCGACATGCTCAGACTGCGTAAAGAACTCGACGAGTTCGTAGATGCTACAACGCCATTGATTCCGGAAGCTGATGCCGACCGGGAAACTCAACCAACACTTGGCTTTCAGCGCGTACTCCAGAGGGCGGTGTTCCACGTACAGTCCTCCGGCAAAAGCGAAGTGACAGGCGCCAACGTCCTGGTGGCCATTTTCAGCGAGCAGGAGAGCCAGGCGGTCTATTTCCTGAAACAGCAGAACATTGCCCGCATCGATGTTGTTAACTACATCTCTCACGGAATTTCCAAAGTCGCTGGCCCGGAAGAGGGTAGCGACCAGATGTCAGAATCGATGGATGAAGAAGCCGAGAGCGGCTCTAAGTCTGCGCTTGAAGGCTATGCGACTAACCTGAATAAGCTGGCCCGGGATGGGAAAATTGACCCTCTCATCGGACGGGATTTTGAAGTTGGCCGGCTGGTACAGATTCTGGCACGTCGACGTAAGAACAACCCGCTGCTGGTTGGTGACTCAGGGGTGGGTAAAACCGCCATCGTCGAGGGCCTCGCCAAGCGAATCATTGATGGTGATGTGCCGGATGTGATTTCAGATGCGGTCGTATATAGCCTGGACATGGGTGCACTGCTTGCGGGTACCAAATACCGGGGTGATTTTGAGAAGCGCTTTAAGGCTTTGCTTGCGGAGTTGAAGCGCCAACCGCATGGCATTCTCTTTATTGACGAAATTCACACCATTATTGGTGCTGGTGCGGCGTCAGGTGGGGTGATGGACGCCAGTAATCTGCTTAAACCCTTGCTCAGTTCGGGCGAAATTCGCTGTGTTGGCTCAACGACCTTTACAGAATTCCGTGGCATTTTCGAGAAAGACAGTGCGCTTACGCGTCGCTTCCAGAAAATTGATGTGGCTGAACCGTCAGTTGAGGATACTTACAAAATTCTCAAGGGTCTGAAGCCCCGCTTTGAGGAACACCACAACGTCCGTTATACCGACAAGGCGCTCAAGGCAGCCGCTGAGTTGGCTGAACGCTACATTAATGATCGCAATATGCCAGATAAGGCAATCGACGTGATTGATGAGGTGGGTGCTCTGCAGCAGATGGTTCCGCCAAGTCGTCGTAAAAAGACGATTGGGGTGACCGAGATTGAGGAAGTGGTTGCGGCGATTGCCCGTATTCCACCTAAATCTGTCTCTGCATCAGACAAAGAGTTGCTGTTTGGTCTTGAAGATAAGCTCGGCATGGTTGTCTTTGGCCAGAATGAGGCAATTCAGACGCTCTCAACTGCTATCAAGATGTCCCGCGCTGGCCTCAGTAACCCGCAGAAGCCAATCGGCTCGTTCCTGTTTGCTGGACCGACCGGGGTGGGCAAAACGGAGGTTACCCGTCAGCTCGCGTCTGTGATGGGTATGGAGCTGGTGCGTTTTGATATGTCTGAGTACATGGAACGCCATACCGTGTCGCGCCTCATTGGTGCGCCTCCGGGGTATGTTGGCTATGACCAGGGTGGTCTGCTGACCGAGGCAGTGAACAAGACCCCGCATTGTGTGCTTCTGCTTGATGAGATCGAGAAAGCGCATCCGGAAGTCTTCAATATTCTGTTGCAGGTCATGGATCACGGCACGCTGACGGATAACAACGGACGCAAAACGGACTTCCGTAATGTGATTCTGATTATGACAACCAATGCCGGGGCCTCGGTGATGACCCGCGCGAGCATTGGCTTTACGCAGCAGGATCACTCAAGTGATGGTGCTGAGGAGCTGAAGCGGTTGTTTACCCCAGAGTTCCGTAACCGTCTGGACGCTGTTATTCAGTTCGGCGCCCTGCAGCGCGACACTATCATGCATGTTGTCGATAAGTTCCTGGCGGAACTTCAGGGGCAGCTTGATGACAAGGGTGTGCTGCTGAACGTTACTGAGGAAGCCCGTTCCTGGCTGGCTGAGCACGGTTACGATGAGAAAATGGGTGCACGTCCAATGGCGCGTCTCGTTCAGGATAAGATCAAGAAACCACTGGCAGAGAAAATTCTGTTTGGAGATCTGTCGAAGGGCGGTGATGTGGATGTGGTTGTTACTGAGGGCGAGCTTGCGCTCGAAGTGCCAGAGGCGGTGCCGGCGTAACCGGCACCATCCACCTTTGGCTCGAAGATTAACGGGCGCGGTAGGTGATGCGTCCTTTGCTCAGATCGTATGGAGTGAGCTCAACCTTCACCTTGTCTCCAGTCAGAATACGGATGTAGTTCTTACGCATTTTGCCTGAAATATGAGCGGTCACCACGTGGCCGTTCTCTAATTTTACCCGGAACATTGTGTTTGGAAGCGTGTCGATGACTTCGCCTTCCATTTCAATGTGATCATCTTTTGCCATTCGTCACCTGTCTGAAACTTGTTCAACGCGCGCGCATTCTGCACTAAAAAGACGCCTATAGCAAAGGTCATTCCGGGTTTATTGGCTGCCAGACGCCGTCGCGGAACCACTCCAGTGGCGAAAATCGCGTTTTATATTCCATTTTACGGCATCCTTTTACCCAGAAACCGAGGTAGTTGAACGGGAGGTTGAGCGCGCTCGCCAGGTGCGTGAGGTGGGTGATTAACAGGGTGCCGACAGAATATTGTTCGTAGTCCGGATCGTAAAAACAGTACACCGACGACAACCCATCATCGAAGGTGTCAAACACGAGAGTACCAATAAGTCTGCCCTGATGATGTGCGTTAAGAAATCGGGTGGTGCCGAAGTCTTCGGTTAAAAACTCTCTGAACGTCTTTTCTGTCGGAGGAAACATATCTCCGTCGGAGTGTCTGAGCGATATGTAGCGCTCGTATAAGCTGTAATGCTCTGCGCTGAAGTCTGCAGGGGTGACGGAGAGCTGCCAGCTGGAGGCGCGTTTTAACAGCCTGCGGGTGGTTCGCCCCGGGCGAAATGCCTTTGTGTAAAGGCGAACGGGAATGCACTCCATACAGCCCGGGCATTGTGGCCGATAGACCAGACGCCCACTGCGCCGGAAGCCCATCCGGTTCAGAGTGTTCAGCTCTTCTGGTACCAGCCAGAGTCGTGGGTCAACATACTGGCTGCGACTTTGACGATCTGGCAGGTAACTGCAGGGGGATAACTCTGATGGGCTGAACAGCACCAGTGTTTTCACTTAATAACTCCGGGGACGGGGCGTATTTCTTCAGAGTTTACTGCACGCGCAAGTCTTGCTTCAAATTCATCCCGGGGCAGGTCGATCAGGCCGAACCGCGCCAGATGCTCTGTTCTCATCTGGCAATCAATCAGTGTAATGCCGCACTCAAACAACACAGGGACTGCTGCAGCGAATGCTATTTTTGATGCGCCGCTCTGGGCCGAGAACATGGATTCGCCAAACAGGGCGCGACCAATGATCAGTCCATAGAAGCCACCAGCCAATGTGCCGTCGGACGCCCAGCATTCGATGCTGAGTGCTCTGCCACTGTGCTGAAGGGTGGGGTATACGGCTGTAATTTCGCTGTCGATCCAGGTACCGTTCTGACCATCGCGCGGTTCAGTGCAGCCAGTCATGACTCGTTCGAATGCGAGGTTGCTCGTTACTCTCATCCGGGATTTCCGGAGTTCTTTGGCGATCTTGCGCGGGATGTGAAAAGAATCCGGGGTAATAACCGCGCGTGGCGTCGGGGTCCACCACAGTCTGGCTTCTTCGGGGTCATTCCATGGAAATATCCCACGTCGGTACGCGGTATCCAGCCAGAGTGGTGAGATCAATCCCCCGGCAGCCAGAAGTCCCTGAGGATCCGACAACGCCTTGTTAGTCGGGGGGAAGTCCGGAACTTCGTACTCGTTTAACCAATCTATCATTCAGTTACTAACCCCAGGCTATCTTTTGCAACGATACCTTTTCGTTGCGGTTAATGCGATATGCGGTAGCATGGCAGATGCTTTTTTTATCCTGCAGTCTCAGTGCGCGAGCATGTTAGACTGAATCGCCGAAGTTATTGAATTCAGGAAGGTATTTTGTCAAAGGACTCACCTCAGCACACAGGCCAAACCCCGCAGTGGCACAAGAAACACGATATCCTGTTTCTGCTCCTGACGTTGGGGTGCCTTCTGTTGTTTGTTGCGCTCTTTACGTATGACCCTGCCGACGTTTCCTGGTCGGTCATCGGTCAAGGTGCTGCCGGCAATTCGGCAGGGAAGGTCGGCGCGTATCTGGCCGATTTTCTGTTGCATAGTCTTGGCTATCTCGCGTTTGCCCTTCCTGCGCTGATTCTCGCAAAAATGTGGATGCTGTTCAGAAAAGCACCATCAGTCAGCGGGCGCGTCTGGCTGCAGCGGCTGTCAGGGCTTCTGCTCACACTGACTGCCTCGTGTGGATTGGCAGACTTCAGCATCTGGAGTGGAGAGCAATTGCCCGCCGGCGCTGGGGGTATACTCGGTGGCGTATTCTCAGACCTTCTGACCCCCTTGTTTGGCTTTGTCGGGACATCCGCAATATACGTTATTGGGTTGGCGGCAGGCCTGGTCCTGTTTCTTGAGTTTTCATGGCTCCTCTTTTTCGAAAAACTGGGTGGACGACTATTCTCTGCTGCATCCTGGCTGGCTGATCGTCGTCAGGCAACAGGGGGGCAGCGAGAGGGGGCTGTCAGTCAGGAGCGCAATGTGGAAGGCCATGCTCATGCGCGCGCCAAAGCAAACCAACCTGCGCCTGCTGACGTTGGGCGTGCCGTTACCAGTAAAAAGGGGACTCCTGAGGATGATGCACCAGAGGAAAAAGAATCCTCGGGTTTACTGGCTGGCCTCAAGTCCCGGCTCCGCTCCGTTGCGCCGGATCGTAAACATGAGCGCAAGCAGGCCGGTAAGCAACAATTGACGGCGGATGCTCCTGATGCAGGTGTCGCAGCGCCTGTAGCGTCTGCACCTGTGGATGACGACGAACTTATTCCTATCTCGGGTTTTTCAGCGGATGACGATGATGAGATCCTTCCTTGGGAAGACGCTCCGGCTCCTGCAAAACCGGTAAATACACCAGTAGCGAAAGTACAACCGCAGGCTGAAGAGAAAGAACTGCGAATTGAACCGCTGGAAAAACGTGAAAGTAAGCCCAGTGATCGTGCCAAGCGGGATCTGCAGGGAACTCTGTTTAAGGCGGACACCCCGTTACCTTCAATCGCGCTGCTCGATTCACCTAAATCAGAAAACAAAGGCGGCTTCTCGCCTGAGAGGCTGCGTGAGCTTTCCCATCTGCTGGTTCAGAAGCTCGCTGATTTTGGCGTCAAAATTGAAGTGACTGCGGTTGCACCAGGTCCCGTGATTACGCGGTTTGAAATTCAGCCAGCTCCCGGGGTCAAGGCCAGTAAGATTTCGAATCTGGCGAAAGATCTGGCCCGCTCCATGGCGATGGTAAGCGTTCGTGTTGTTGAGGTCATCCCAGGCAAGTCTGTGATGGGTATTGAGGTACCGAACGAAGACCGGGCGGTAGTTTCCCTCTCAGAGGTCCTTTCGTCAGAGGATTATGATCGCAGCAAGTCGCCACTGACTCTGGCGCTCGGGCATGATATTGCCGGCAATCCGGTGATTACCGATCTTGCGAAAATGCCGCACCTGCTCGTTGCGGGTACTACGGGCTCGGGTAAGTCTGTTGGCGTGAACGCCATGCTTCTTTCTCTGTTGTTCAAAAGCACACCAGAAGAGCTTCGCCTGATTCTTGTTGACCCTAAAATGCTCGAGCTCTCTGTGTATGAGGGGATTCCCCACCTGCTGACGCCGGTCATCACCGATATGAAAGAGGCTGCCAGTGGCTTGCGCTGGTCTGTCGCAGAGATGGAACGTCGTTACCAGTTGATGGCGGCCATGGGTGTGAGGAATATCGCGGGATTCAACAAAAAGGTGAAGGATGCACTCGATGCGGGCCAGCCCATTGTGGATCCTACCTGGCAGATCGACCAGTCTTTTGAAACTACGCCTCCGATCCTTGAGCCTCTTCCGTATATCGTGATCGTCATCGACGAATTTGCCGACATGATGATGATGGTCGGCAAAAAAGTTGAAGAACTGATTGCCCGGATCGCTCAAAAGGCCCGGGCAGCGGGTATTCATATGGTGCTGGCGACGCAGCGCCCGTCGGTGGACGTTATCACGGGGCTTATTAAGGCAAACGTGCCAACCCGTATCGCTTTTCAGGTGTCATCCAAGATAGATTCCCGCACCATTCTCGATCAGGGGGGGGCCGAACAGCTGTTGGGGCATGGTGACATGCTCTATATGCCGCCCGGCCTCGCGCTTCCTGAACGGGTGCATGGCGCATTTGTCGACGACGATGAAGTTCACCGGGTGGTTGCTGAATGGAAACTCCGCGGTGAACCTAACTATCTCGAAGAGATCACACAGCTGGGCGAAGATGGGGCCGCTCCGGGGGGCGGCGGTGGTGATGTGGATGGTGAGCAGGATGACCTGTATGACCAGGCCGTTGCTTTTGTTACCGAATCCGGAAAGTGTTCGATATCGTCCGTGCAGCGTAAGTTAAGAATTGGCTATAACCGTGCCGCCCGACTGGTCGAAACCATGGAGTCGGCGGGAGTGGTATCACCGCCATCACATAATGGCAGCCGTGAGGTGCTCGCAGGACCACCCCCGGGTATGAACTGATGTTTTGTAATTAAGGGAAGTTGATGAAGTTTTTCACTCTGGTGTTTTCTTTCTGGTTCGTATCGTTTTCTGCACTGGCGGACGATGCGCTTAACGCCTTTATCAAGCGGCTCGACAGCGTTTCCTCTATGGAAACCCATTTCGAGCAGGTGACGGTGGATCAGTCGGGCAGTGTGCTGCAGTCAATCAGTGGCTTGTTGACGGTGGCTCGCCCCGGAAAAATGCGCTGGGAAACTCAACCGCCATACGAGCAACTGGTCGTCTCTGATGGTGAGCTGGTGTGGATTTACGATATGGATCTCGAGCAGGTCACTATCCGGGAGCTTGAGCAGAAGCTGCAGGATACCCCGGCCCTGCTTCTCAGTGGTAACACGTCAGAGATCGGTGCTAATTACACGGTGGCGATGGCTGAACAGCAGGGACTGACCCGCTTTACACTGACCCCCAGAGACTCCAGTCAGTTGTTTGAAGCGCTCGAGTTCGACTATGAAAAAAGTCGGTTAACTATGATGCGAATCTTCGATGCTGCCGGGCAGGTTACGGAAATCCGTTTTACGGATCTGCAACTGAATACAGACCTTGATCCGCAGGCGTTCTGGTTTGATCTCCCTGAAGGGGTGGATGTCATCGACGGGCGTCATGCACTCTGATCTGTTTTCTACAAAGAGCCCGTACGAGCCTCTCGCCTCTCGATTGCGCCCGGCCAGTCTCAATGAATACGTCGGGCAGCGGCATATTGTTGGTGTTGATGCCCCTCTGCGTAAGGCACTCGACGCTGGCGAAATACATTCGCTCATTCTCTGGGGCCCTCCCGGGGTTGGTAAAACAACGCTTGCCAGATTAATCGCAGGGCATGTCGATGCCGTCTTTCTGTCTATCAGTGCGGTAATGGCGGGCGTAAAGGAGATTCGTGAAGCGGTTGAGCGAGCGCGTCAGGCCCGGGCGGAAGGACGCAAAGCACTTCTGTTTATTGATGAAGTGCACAGATTCAATAAATCGCAGCAGGATGCGTTCCTGCCATACGTAGAAGACGGCACGTTTATCTTTGTTGGCGCTACAACAGAGAACCCCTCGTTCGAACTCAACAATGCGCTGCTTTCCCGAGCGCAGGTGTATGTTCTCAGATCGTTGAATGAAGACGATCTGCTCAGTGTTTTACGGCGTGGTCTCGACAGTCTCGGCGTCAGGCAGGAGGACGAAGGCCCGCTTCATCTGCTGGCAGGTGCCAGTGATGGCGATGCGCGTCGCTGTATCAATCTTCTCGAACAGGCGTTGCAGCTTAATTCGGGAACCCCTCTGACTGAAGAAGATGCCCGCGCAGTTCTGGTCAGTAGCTTCCGCCGGTTCGATAAGGGTGGGGATGCGTTTTACGACCAGATATCGGCACTCCACAAGTCCGTCCGGGGGTCAGACCCCGACGGCGCTTTGTATTGGTTCTGCCGTATGTTGGATGGTGGATGTGATCCTCTGTACATTGCCCGGCGCCTCGTGAGAATGGCCAGTGAAGATATCGGTAATGCAGATCCGAGAGCGCTTACCCTCTGCACCTCTGCCTGGGAAACCCAGGAACGTCTTGGGTCGCCGGAGGGTGAGCTAACCCTCGCGCAGGCGGTCGTCTATCTTGCCTCAGCCCCTAAAAGTAATGCGGTTTACACTGCCTACAAAGCGGCGAGAAAACTGGTGCAGAGCACGCCCGGCTATGAGGTACCATTACACCTTCGCAACGCCCCGACTAAACTGATGGCCTCATTGGATTATGGTGCTGAATATCGCTACGCGCATGATGAGCCCGGAGCGTTTGCAGCGGGGGAGGTGTATCTTCCGGAAGCACTGAAAGGAACACGCTTTTATCACCCGACCGAACGTGGACTTGAGCAGAAGATTGGTGCAAAGCTTGAGCATTACCGGGGCCTGAATGAAGCAAGTTCACTGCAGCGTTACTCCGGTTCTGCTGAGGATGAAGATTTATGATGTATCTCTGGATTGCCATCGGTGGCGCTCTGGGAGCCGTGGCCCGTTACTCTATGGCAACGGCGGTGTTTAAGTGGATGGACAGACCTTTCCCCTATGGCACGCTTTCGGTGAACCTGTTAGGCTCCTTCGCCATCGGTGTGGCCTATGTCTGGTTAGTGGAGCATCAGTTTGGTGGGGATCAACACAAGCAGTTGGCCATGATTGGTTTCCTGGGTGCTTTCACTACATTTTCCACCTTTTCTCTGGAAAGTATCACCCTGCTGCAAGAGGCCCGTTACGAGGCATTTGCATTTTATATTCTGGCGAGTCTTGCTGGTTGTCTGACGGCGACGGCGGCAGGAATCTGGTTAACAAAATCTCTGGTTTAAGTAAGTACGATGCTCGATATCAAATTTGTTCGCGAAAATATTGAAGAAGTAAAAGCAGCTTTGGCAAAGAAAGGCTTTGCCTTTGATGATGCCGGTTTTTCTCGCCTGGATGAGGCCAGAAAATCGGCAATGACTGAAGCGCAGGCGCTTCAGGCTGAGAAAAAGAAAGCATCGAAGCAGATTGGTCAGCTGATCGGTCAGGGGATGTCACCCGAAGAGGCCAAAGCTCAGGTCATGAGTGGTCTGGATGCAGATATCTCGCGTGCGGAACAACAAGCCAAGCAGGCGGAATCTGATCTCCGCGATCTTCTGTTGAGTATTCCTAATGTTCCTGTGGCGGAAGTACCGGCAGGGGCTGACGAAGAAGACAACGTTGAAGTTCTGACCTGGGGAACGCCGCGAAGCTTCGATTTTGAACCGATGGATCACGTTGATGTTGGCGCGCCGCTGGGACTCAACTTTGATGCGGGTGCTCTGGTTGCCGGCTCACGCTTTGCTGTTATGAGTGGTTCGATTGCCCGACTGCATCGCGCCATCACTCAGTTTATGCTCGATGTGCACACGACCGAACACGGTTACGAAGAAACCTACGTACCGTATCTGGTTAACCGTACCGCACTGGAGGGCACTGGACAGCTGCCTAAATTTGAAGAAGATCTGTTCCGTATCCCTCAGGCGCAGGGCGATAAAGATCTCTATCTGATCCCAACGGCAGAAGTACCTGTGACAAACCTGCTGCGCGACGCCGTACATGACGTTGAACTGCCGGTGAAAAAGGTGGCTCATACACCGTGCTTCCGCAGTGAAGCGGGGAGCTACGGTCGTGATACGCGAGGAATGATACGCCAGCACCAGTTTGACAAGGTTGAGCTGGTTCAGTTTGTCCGTGCGCAGGATTCTGAAGCAACCCTCGAAGAACTGACAGGGCATGCAGAGGCCATTCTGCAGAAGCTTAACCTGCCATACCGCAAAGTCATTCTGTGCGGTGGTGATCTGGGCTTCTCTGCGGCTAAAACCTACGACCTTGAAGTGTGGCTGCCCGGTCAGCAGAAGTATCGTGAGATCTCCTCCTGTTCAACGTTTGGGGATTATCAGGCCCGCCGTATGCAGGCTCGCTGGCGCAACCCGGAAACCGGCAAGCCAGAACTGTTGCACACACTGAATGGCTCAGGGCTTGCGGTGGGTCGCACACTGGTGGCTGTGCTTGAAAACTACCAGCAGCAGGATGGTTCGGTTGTCATTCCTGAAGCGCTGCGTCCGTACATGGGTGGTCTGGAGACTATCAGTAAGTGATCAACTTACCACTGGTTCACAACGCGAAACGCTGTGACTTCGTCATCGTTGGTGGCGGCGCTGTCGCCACACGAAAAGTACGTACTCTGGTGAAGGCTGGAGCGAACGTCACTGTCATCAGCCCCGAGGTAAGCGACGACATTCAGGCGCTTGCGGATGCGGGGCAGGTCACCCTTCAGTGTCGCAGTGTTGCGGACGATGAAGCCTATCCTTCCGGGGCCTATGTTGTTCTCGCTACGGAAAACAGCGGCGTAAACGCTGTGCAGGCCGCGCGTGCACGGACCGCAGGTGCGAGCATCTGTCGGACGGATATTCAGGATGATAATGACTTCATCTTTCCTGCGGTGGTTGATCGCTCGCCATTACTGGTAGCAGTGTCTACGAGTGGCGCGACACCAGCATTGACCCGGTACGTCAAAGAACGGCTTGAAGCCTTTATTCCTGATGATTACCGTCGCCTGGCGTCGTGGATGGAAACTCTGAGGTCGCGTCTGAGGGACTCCGGAACCTCCGCTTCGCGCACCGGTTTCTGGCGTCGCTGGATGCGCTCTCAGGCGCCCGAGCAGATTCTTGCACGACGCCCCGAGGTTGCTGAGTCCATCACTGAGCAGCTACTGCAAGGTCAGGAGGTATCTGCAGGAGAGGTTTTTCTGGTGGGTGCCGGCCCGGGCGATCCTGACCTTCTGACGTTCAGGGCGTTGCGCCTGATGCAGATGGCCGAAGTCGTGTTTTATGACCGACTGGTCAGTCCGAAAATTCTCGCAATGCTGCCCGCCGACGCCGAAAAACGCTATGTGGGAAAAGCCCGTAGCGATCACTCGGTGCCGCAGGAGGGTATCAACCAACTACTGGTTGATGAGGCTCTGAAAGGAAAACGTGTGCTGCGCCTTAAAGGGGGAGATCCCTTTATATTCGGGCGTGGTGGTGAGGAAATCGAAGAGCTGGCGGCCGCCGGAGTGCCATTTCAGGTTGTCCCGGGAATCACTGCCGCCAGTGGCTGTTCTGCCTACTCTGGCATCCCACTGACCCATAGGGATCATGCGCAGAGCGTGCGTTTTGTTACTGGGCATATCCGCAACGATACCTGTGATCTCCCATGGGATGAATTGATTCATCCCTCTCAGACGCTGGTCATTTATATGGGGCTCGTCGGTCTGCCGCAGATATGCGAGAAGCTGATTGCGCATGGAATGCCTGCGGATACGCCTATCGCGCTCGTTGAAAAGGGGACACTTCCGGATCAGCGTGTTCATACGGGGACGTTGTCTTCGATGCCGTCCTACGTTGAAGGGCGGGATATTCAGGCGCCGACACTGACGATCGTCGGCAGTGTGGTATCACTTCACGAAAAATTGCGTTGGCGTTAACCGTGTAAGTGGCCCGGCGTGCAAAGCGCCGGGTATCTTCTATGCTTAAATCTGACAATAATGCATTGGATCAGATTTATCCCATGAGCATACTCAATAAACTCACCATCAAAACCAAGATATCAGTTCTGACAGCGATTGCTGGCCTGGGTCTGATAGTGACGCTTATTTCTAATTCAGTTGTGAATAACGCCAATTCGGAGCGACTGAATCTGATACAGAGCCAGTTGTTTCCTGCTGTCCAGGAAGCGCGGTCAAATCTCGTCCGGTTATCCAGAATCGAGGAGTCGCTTTCGTCGGCGGTGGTGGTGAACGACTCTGATTTTATTGAATCTGCAAAAAGAACACGTGCTGAGTTAATCAAAGGGTACGAAGATCTGACATCTCACTGGCCTGAGCAGAAAGCCCGTCTCGATAAAGACCGGGCGCAGTTCGAAGCCTATTTCAGCACGGCGGCGGGTATATCCAGCGATATGATCAGTGGCAATATAGACGCCCAGTTGCCTGACAAAATCGAAAAAATGAATCAGCAGCTTGCTCAGTCTAAGGCGGCGATGCAGAGCTTCCACGATTATGCGCTGGAAACTTTTAATGAGGTGGTCGTGGCCTCCGATGTCGCCACAGATCAGGCCCTGACCGCGGGGGTTGTGATCGCATTGGGCACCCTCGCGATCCTGATGTTCGTTTCCTGGAGTATTACCAATTCGATCTCGTACGCCCTGGGCAGTCTTCTCAAATCTATGCGGGATATCGCCAGTGGCGACGGCGATCTGACTCTCCGGATTCAGCGCCGCACTGAGGACGAGATTGGTCAGGTGGTCGATTCATTCAACAGCTTTGTTGAAAAGCTGCATGGCAGTATTGGTGAGCTGGTCCGTTCGTCCACACCTCTCGGGCGTATCTCTGATGAGCTGAGTGGGCTGACCCGTGAGAGTCGTGATATGTCTGCCCGTCAGACGCAGGCGGCAGAGCGTGTTTCTGATGTGGTTCAGGATATGGTAACCAGCGTTCGCTCTGTATCAGAGAATGCAGCGAGCGCGGCGAAAGCTGCAGGTGAAGCGGATTCTGCTGCCAAGCAGGGACGACTGATCGTTAACGATACGGTTGAGAGTATTAACCTGTTGGCGTCAGAGGTGGAGCGCGCCTCTGATGTAATTCGTCAGCTTGAGCAGGATACAGAGAACGTTGGCTCTATTCTTGATGTGATCCGGGGAATAGCCGAGCAGACCAACCTGCTTGCTCTGAACGCCGCTATTGAGGCAGCGCGTGCCGGGGAGCAGGGGCGTGGGTTTGCGGTTGTGGCCGATGAGGTCCGTACTCTCGCATCGCGGACGCAGGATTCTACTCAGGAAATCCAGAAAGTTATTGAGCAGCTTCAGAGTGCGGCGGGGCAGGCGGTGAGTGCCATGAGCAGCAGCAAGGACCGGG
>Ga0208830_1000121_pt1 | contig 43560 bp, 38 predicted proteins | sample DeeseametaMP2634_FD_184169 | JGI IMG/M metagenome (GOLD analysis project Ga0208830, IMG submission 184169) | Marine microbial communities from the Deep Atlantic Ocean - MP2634 (SPAdes) | ecosystem: Environmental > Aquatic > Marine > Oceanic | place: Northeast of Antigua and Barbuda, North... | reverse complement strand
CCTTGAATGATGGGCTGTGCTTCCTCCGTTCTTTCGACATGTCCCACTCCTCCTTCACAGCAACAGCTGCGCTTATTTTAGGAGCAGGTCCCTCACTTACCTACCTGTCCGAATTTCCGGGTCCACCTCAAAATTACTTGTTTCGACCTATCAGGCAATCGCCAGCCCTAGCTGACTACCTCCACCTTCTCCCGCTCTATCAGCTCCCAATCGATCTCGTAACCCAGGCCCGGTTGCTCCGGCGCGTATACCAATCCCTGGCTATCGACCTCCACGTCCTCCACCAGACCGAACTTGTTGGCGCCGCTGGCGGGAAACACTTCGTAGTAGTCGCAGTTGTTCATCGCCATGATGACGTGCAGATTGGCCACGTTGTTCAGCGAATTACCCCCATGGTGTATCTCGCACTTCATGCGGAATGCTTCGGCCAGGTGAGCGATCTTTATCAAGGGAGTGATTCCTCCGGTAACCGCAACGTCCCCGCGCAATTTGTCGGTAGCCCTCTGTTCTATCCACTGGGCCATGCCATAAAGCCGTCCAGGGGCGTACTCGGTGGATAGGATGGGGATGTCCAGGCGGCTCTTAAGCTTTACGTAGTTATAGATGTCTTCCTCGGTCAACGGGTCTTCGTACCACAAGTAGTCCAGGTCCTCCACGGCCCGGCCGACCCGCAGCGCATCCTCGTAGGAATACGCCCACATGGAGTCCAGCATCAGGTCCATGGTGTCTCCAACGGCATTGCGCACCACCCGGCAGATCTCTATGTCCTCCTTGGCCTTGGCGTGAGGGTGGATCTTATAGGCCGGCCACCCCAGGTCCCGGAAGTGCAGCGCCTCCTCGGCGTAGTCCTCGGGAGTTGCCAGCCAGCCGGAACTAGCGTAAGCCGGTATCCGGTCTCGGCAGGTCCCTAGCAGGCGATGGATCGGGAGCCCGGCGACCTTGCCCATGATGTCCCACAGGGCGATGTCAACGGCGCCTATAGCGTTAGTGGAAACGTTACGGGTCATCGGCCACATCTTGGCCCAGATGCCCCCGATGTCCATGGGGTTGGCGGCCATCACCATGGGTTTCACGAACTGCATCAGCGGACCCACGAAAGCGTCAGCGCCCTGGCGGGAAGACCCTAGAAAGGCGTGGCCTTCCACGCCCTCGTCGGTGCGCAGAGTCAGCACGCCTAGCAGCTTGTCACTGCCGAAAGCGGCGGTGGCCGTTTGCCAAGCGGGGCTGCTCCACTTAGACATTGTGACGCTGAAATCCGTAATGTTCACGTTATTTACTCCTAGAAAGCCATGATATCCGGTACACCGGCGCCTGGCTTGGTGCTACTATACACCAGCCACATTCGGAACCTGTCAGCCGTCAGCCGTCAGCAACCAGCTATCAGGAGAATATGACCAGTCCAAGACTTATCGATGTCGATGATCCCAAAAAGCTGACAGCTGAATGCTGATGGCTGATAGCTAGCAAAAATGGTTGCCTTACTCGCTCAGCTGACTTCCGTACGACACCGGGTGCAGATTTTCCGGTCGTTGCGGCATCGGGACTTCCGATGGTTCTGGCTCAGCACCACCGCCCAAGCGGCGGCCCGGGGGATGCAGTTTTTGATCCTGGGCTGGCTGGTGCTGGTTCTCACCGACTCATCATCTCAATTGGGTCTGGTCGTCTTCCTGTACGGGGTGCCCAACCTGGCATTTGTCCTGTTCGGCGGAATAATCGCCGACCGCATAGACCGGCGCAAGATGTTGATCGGCACCCAGGCCGCCGTCAGTGCGATCATCTTCATCCTGGCTACCTTGATGGTGACAGACTCGATAGTGATATGGCATCTGTACGCCGCCACATTATTGCTGGGTACCCTGCAGGCAATTAATATGCCTGCCCGGATGGCGATAGTGTCCGATCTGGTGGAGCGAGATGACCTGATGAACGCCGTGGTGCTGAACTCGGCGGTTATGAACTCGGGACGCATCTTGGGGCCGGCCCTGGCTGGGGGCCTTATCGAGCTCTACGGTATTGGCGTCGCTCTCTACGTCAACGCATTCTGCTATCTGATCAGCGTTGTGTCCTTGGTGGTGGTCCGGCACGTGTCAGCGATTAGGCCGGGGAGGAAGACTTCTATCCTCGGCGATCTTTTCGAGGGATTGAGATTCTACTGGAAGACGCCGGCCGTATTCACTATGATAACCATTGGGTTTGCCATGGGCTTCTTCGGGATGCCCTACGTTCAAATATTGCCGGCCTTCGCCAAAGACGTGTTGGGGGCCGGCGCGGGAGAGGCGGGGCTGCTGATCACCGGCGCTGGGGTGGGCTCTTTAGTGGGCACCGTCATACTAGCGTCTTTGGGGGATTCTCCCCACAAGAACCGCGTCTTATTGATCAGCATATTTGGGTTTGGAGTAAGCCTGCTCGTCTTTGCCTGGACCCAATGGTTCTGGGCGACGTGGTTGACCCTATTGTTCGTCGGCATGGGCACCAGCATGATTCCGATGATAACCACCATTCTGCAGTTAACGGTGCCAACCGAGTTCCAGGGCCGGGTATTGAGCCTGTGGTACTTGTCCGCCGGGCTGATGTTTGTCGGCGCTTTGCCCATGGCCATGGTGGCGGATGCAGTGAGCTGGCCCATCGCCATCACCGGCGGCGCGGTATTTTACCTGTTAATCGCGTTTTGGCTGGGCCTGTGGCGGCCCACTCTTCGGCGACTGAAGGTGTAATTCCTACACGGGTATCGCGGGAGGACGAAATGGTTTGATCTCAATGCCAGGCGATCGAAGGATTCTTCGATAAACGGGAAGCCGGCAGAAAACTTAGCTCCTACCGCAAGTCCGGTCCAAGCAAAACTACGAGCATGTTGGTCGAGGCGGTCAAGCAGAAGGGGATAGAAGGGGATTCTCTCTTGGACGTGGGCGGCGGCATCGGTGCGATACAGCACGAGTTGCTGCGAGCGGGGGTAGCCCGGGCCGATAGCGTCGAGGCGTCGACGGCCTACATCGATGCCTGCAAAGAGGAAGCGGCGCGGCAGGGCTATGGAGACCGGATAACCTACCATCATGGCGACTTCGTTGACATCGCGCCAAACCTGGAACGCGCGGACATAGTCACTCTGGAAAGAGTGATTTGCTGCTATCCCGATGTGGAAAACTTGGTGGAGTTGTCTTCCCGGCTGGCCGACCGGGTTTACGGGTTGGTCTATCCCCGGACGAATTGGGCATCCAAGATTGCGGCACGCCTGTTTAACCTGACCATGTGGCTACGCCGCAGCTCCTTCCGTGTTTTTATACATCCCGACTCGGTCATCGACTGGGTTGCCCGCTCCAACGGTCTGCGGCCCGTCTCGCGCCGCAAGACACTGATATGGCAGGTAGTGATCTACGAACGGTAAACTGATTAAACTTAAGGACTAGCCATGGACCTACCGGCGCACAGATTTTTGGAAGGACTTGGCATACCACATCAGAGGCTCAGCTTTCCTTCGGATACGGAGAAAGGAGCGGCCGGTGTCGCCCGCGCCTTGGGATATGAACCGGGCCAGATGGTCAAGACCCTGATTTTTGAGACGGGAGCGGCAGAGCGGGTGTTGGTCATGCTTGGGGGCGACAAAAACGGAATTTCCGGCCACTTGAAACGGGCCATCGGCTCCCGCAACATCAAGCTGGCCGGCCCGGATACGGTGAAAGAAGTCACCGGATACGAGATTGGGTCTATCCCGCCTTTTCACTGGCAGACTGCGGGGTTCCGGTCTTTTCTCGACGCCTGCCTGATGGATGAAGAGCTGCTGGGCGTTGGAGCCGGAGTGTGGGGAGAGGAGATCTTGCTAACCCCGCAAGATCTGGTAACCGCTGTTGGTGCTATCGTCGTGAACCTGACCGATAAGTCGAAGGACGTGTTTTCCCCAAGTCCGGCCGATCCTTGACCGCCGAGTTGCCAAGGCCCGTCTCGTCCTGCGACGCGGGTTGACAGGAACTTCCCTGCAGGTTGTAATGCTATCGACCCTGGGACCGCCGGTTGGCGGTGTCCGGCCAACAAGAATACAGCATCGGGAGGAGCGCAGTGGCACGCATAGTATTGGGTATCGGCAGCTCCCACAGCCCCCAGTTAAGCACCGCGTCCGAGGGTTGGCTGGCCAGAGGTGAGAACGACAAACGGCACAAGCAACTGGTGGGGATCGACGGCCAAGTAACCGACTTCGAAGGTTTGATGGAGAAGGCGGACGTCGACCGTATCGCCAAAGAAATCACGCCGGAGAAGATGCTGGACCGTCACGAACGCAATCAAAAGAGCATCGCCAAGCTGTCCAAGGCGCTGTACGAAGCGAACCTGGATATTCTGGTGATGCTGGGCGACGACCAGCAAGAGTACCTGTTAGACGACAACATGCCCGGTATCTGCGTCTTTTGGGGAGACGAGGTCAAAGTCCACGGCGGTCAACCGCTGATAGGCTACTCAGCCGAAGACAGGACTGTCCCCACCCATTCAGCCCTGGGGCTGCACTTGATCGAGTATCTGGTGGAATCCGAGTTCGACGTGGCCTGCTCCAATTCCCTGGACCCAAATAAGGGCGGTAGAGCGATGGGCGGCATCGGCCACGCCTTCGGCTACGTCTACCACCGTATCATGACCGAAAAGGTCATCCCCGCGGTGCCCATCATGGTCAACACCTATTACCCGCCGAACCAGCCCACTCCCAAGCGGTGCTACGACCTGGGCCGGGCCGTTCGCAGCGCCATCGAGGCGTGGCCCAACGACGCTAGGGTCGGTGTGTTGGCTTCGGGTGGTCTCAGCCATTTCGTCGTCGACGAGGGTCTGGACGAGATGGCCCTGGACGGCATGAAAGAAAGGAGCGTGGCTAAGCTGGGCGCTCTTCCCAGGGAAAAGTTGCACTCTGGAAACTCGGAGATCCGGAACTGGATCTCCGTCACCGGAGCCACCGAGCATCTGGAGATGGAATTGGTCGACTACGTTCCCTGTTACCGCTCCCCCGCCGGCACCGGCTGCGCCATGGGCTTTGCCACCTGGACTTAAGCGGCAGGTTTAGAGCCTAAAGCCCAGAGCTAGGGGTATTCGCCGAACGCACCCCCATCCCTTCGTCCTGCCCCCTTGCGGGGGAGGATTAAGGTGGGGGGTGGGTACTTCATCAAAATCACTAGGCTAAGGCATCATCCTGGCGCTCCATCCACCCTTTAAGAAACCCGAGCCACCCGGTAGGCCCATATGCCGCCCCGCTGGGGCTCCTTGCCTTGCAGAACGTCCCGGAAATGGGGTAGTTCATGCAGGGGAGTCCGGTTGGACATGGCGTCAACCAACTCCAGGGGGATCTTCGGGTAGTCGCGGCCGGCGGCGCTGTAGGCCAGGTAGTTCATCCGGGCCTGCTCCTCAAGCTGCAGCATGGCCGTTACCGATTCTTCCAGGTCCTTTCCGGTGGTGACCGCGCCGTGGCCCTGCATCAAGATCGCCTTGTCGCTGCCCATCAGGGTGGCCAGGTCCATCCCTTCCTCGTCGGTCTGGATGGTCTTGACGTGGGGATAAACCTTCAACGGGTTGCGGACCAGCGGGGCCCCTTCCTGGCACATGGGCACGATGGTCACGCCCAGAATGCTGAGGAGAACGGTGTACCGGGGGTGGACGTGGACCACCGAGTTCACCTGGGGTTGGGTTTTGTAGATGCAGGAATGTATCTTGATCTCGGAGCACTGGGTCAGTTCGGGACGTCCGCCCACCTTGAATCCCTCGGTGTCGCAGACCACCATATCGTCGGCCTGCATCTCCGACAGGGCGTCTAGCTCGTACTCCCGGCCCTTGACCACGAACTTGTTGGGCTCGGAAGGGACCCGCATGCTGACGTGGCCAAGCGCCGAGGTGACTCCCACCGCCAGCCCCAGGTCGGTCAGGATGCGGTTGGCGGCGGCGGTCTGTTTCTGAACGTCCTCTAGTTCGGTAGGCATATCTGTCTGCGTCTCCTTATCTCGTTGATTATGGGGTTACATAATCCGCCGCCAACTCTCGACGGTCAAGGGCGCTGAGCGATGGTAGAATTATCCTATCGTCCCAGCCATATGAACCCGTGCAACGGAGGGTTTCTTTTCCACGCTATGGAAAGAGCAGATATCCTGGAACAATTCGATCAATTGGGCGGCATGCCGGAGGACGACATCGACCTGGCCTGGGCGGCCTTGCTGATCGCGGCCTCCGAGTATCCCGAACTGGACGTGATAGCGCAGATGGAGGTCCTCGACAGTCTAGCCGCCGGCGCAGCCAAGGGGATGGGCGACGACGGCGACCCTTTGTCCAGCGTCAACAACCTCAGCGCCTATCTCTTCGACGAGGTGGGGTTTCACGGCAACGATTCGGAGTACTACGACCCCCGGAACAGCTACCTCAATGAGGTGCTGGCCCGCCGGATGGGTATTCCCATCACCCTATCCTTGGTGTGCATCGAGGTTGGGAAGCGTCTGGGGGTCCCTTTGGAGGGCGTGGGGATGCCGGGGCATTTTCTGCTGCGGCACCGGGACGAGCCGGGCATCTACATCGACCCCTTTCACCGGGGTATTCTGCTGTCAGAAGAAGAATGCGCCCAACTGCTGCGAGACGCCACCCGGACCGCCGTCCCGTGGGACCAGAGTTACCTCACCACCGTCAGCAACCGAGAACTCATCGCCCGCATCCTGAGAAACCTGAAAGGCATCTACCTGAACCAACACGACCACCAGCGCGCCCTGGGAATCGCCGGCCTGGCAGTGTCCCTCCAACCCAACATCATCGGAGAGCGCCGGGACCGGGGTCTGATCCACTACCAACTAGGCAACCACCAGGCCGCCCTAGAAGACCTACGCATCTACCTAGCCACCTCACCACCGGGAGCCGACACGTCGGATGTGCAACGCCTGGTTGACCGGATTGGCGGGGATTTGGACGGGTAGTGTAGCACCCAGAAGAAGGGAATGTTGTCGTTTCGATCGTATGGAGAAATCTGGGGATGGCGCGGCCGGTCCCGGCCCAAATGACCCGACGCCGTCGAGGACTCGCTACGAAGTCGGAGCTTCGCCGCTGAGGCTGGCTCAGCATGACGTCCGCCTACCACAGATAGGTCCTGTCACCCGATCTACCCACCACAATTAACTGGATTCAGTGCTAGTTCGGCATCCCGACCGTACCGGTCACATCTTCCATCCCCCCTACCCCCGCAACGCCCGCCAAATCTTCTCTGGCGTCAGCGGGGTGTCTATGTGGCGGACTCCGGCGCTGGATAGGGCGTCTAGGACGGCGTTGGCTACGGCTACAGGGGAGGGGACCGTGGAAACCGACCCCACGCCCTTGGAACCAAGGGGGTTGGTGGGGGATGGGGTGTCGATGTTTTCCATGATCAGATCGGGTATATGGGCCGCCCGGGGCAGGGCGTAGTCCATGAGGCTGGCGGACAGGGGCTGGCCGTCCTCGTTGTAGGCCATGCCTTCGGTCAACGCTTGGCCGATACCCTGGGCGATGCCGCCGTGGATCTGGCCTTCCACCAGCATGGGATTGACGATGCGGCCGCTGTCGTGGACCCCGGCGTAGTTGAGGAAATTCACGTGGCCGGTTTCCCGGCTGACTTCCACCACGACCACGTGGGCGGCGAAGGAGTAGGCGGGACGGGGCAGGGTGAAGCTTCCGGTAAAGTCCAGACCGGTGTCACCCCCGCCGGGCAGCAGCTCCCTTTCCCGCGCCGCGGCGGTCAGTTGGGCGATGGTCATGCCGTTATCCGAATCGTTCCGGTTGTAGACTTGGCCTTCCCCGAACCCAACGTCTTCGGTGGAGCAGCCCATAACCTGAGACGCCAAGGAGGCCAGCTTTTCCCGCGCCTCCTGAAGCACCCCGTACAACGCTGACCCCCCGACGATCAATCCCCGGCTGGCGCTTGTGCCCACGCCGTTGGGGAACAGGGCCGTGTCGCCGTGCACCACCCGCACTTGGGACGGGTCGACTCCCAGTTCATCGGCGGTGATTTGAGCGAAGGAGGTATCGTTGCCCTGTCCGTGGGGTGACAGTCCGGTTAATACCGTGATCTCGCCGAAGCGGTCTATCTTCACTTGGGCATGCTCTATCCGGTGGTCACCGGACGACCCGGAGGATTTGAGGACCGTGGCCAGGCCGATGCCTATGGCCGGTTGGTCCGGGCTTCGCTGGGCAGCTTTCCGGCGCCAGCCGTCGTAATCAGCTAGTTCCAACGCCCGGTCCAGACCCTCGGTGTAGGCTCCCGAGTCGTAGGTGGGGCCGGTGATGGTTTGGTAGGGGAACGATTCCGGAGGGATGAAGTTCTTCTTGCGGACATCGGCCGGGTCCAATCCCAGGTCTTTGGCCACCAAGTCCAACGTCCTCTCTAAGCAGAACGCGGACTCGGGTCCTCCGGTGCCCCGGAAAGCGCCGGTGGGGGTCTTGTTGGTCACGGCGGCCACCAGCTCCACGCTGACCGCCGGTATGACGTAGGGACCGTTGATGCGGCGCACCGTATTGAATATGGGAGAGGGAGAGGTCAGCAGGAAGTAGGCTCCGGCGTCGGCGACCACCTCCACGCGCATCCCGAGGATCGTGCCGTCTTTCTTCACCGCCATTTCGATGGCCAGGCTCTGACCCCGGCCATGATAGGATAGGATGTTTTCTTGCCGGCTCTCCAGCCACTTGATGGGACGGCCCAGCTTCATCGAAAGATAGGGGACCAACAAGTCTTCCGAGTAGATGCAATCCTTCATGCCAAAGCTGCCGCCGACGTCAGGAGCGATCACCCGCACCTTGTCAACGGGCACATTCAGCGCCTCGGCAAGGTAGCCCTTGACCCGATGGGGCGCTTGGGTTGAGTTCCAGACAGTCAAGGTTTCGTCATCGACCTGGAAGTCGGCCAGGATCCCGCGAGGCTCCATGGGCGCCGGGGCTATACGCTGGGAGTCGTATTTCTGCCGGACCACGTGATCGGCTTGGGCGAATGCCGCCGCCACGTCGCCCCCTTCCGTCTTCAGACGGATCGACACGTTGGCGCCCAACTCCGGGTGGATCACCGGGCACTCTGGCTTGACCGCCTCGTCGGGGTCCATGATAGGTGGGATGGGTTCGTAGTCCACTGAGATCAACTCGATAGCCTCGGCGGCGATGTAGTGGTCCTGGGCTACCACGATGGCGATGGCCTGCCCGGCGTAGCACACCTTGTCCTTGGCCAGAACGGGATGGGTAGGCGGGTTCATCTCTTGAATCATCTGCTCGCCCGCCATGGGCCTTGAGGGTATATCCTCCAGAGTACCGGCGATGTCCGAGGCCACCAGCACTTCGACCACACCCGGCAGGTCGCGGGCGGCGGAGACGTCAATCGACCTGATCCGGGCGTGAGCGTAGTCGCTACGGACCATGGCGGCGTAAAGCATGCCGGGCAGCGATACGTCGTCCAGGAATCGGCCTTGACCGGTCACCAACGGAGCGTCTTCGAACCGCTTTACGGGCTGGCCTACGTAGGGCATCACACACCTCCCGGTGTCAAGCTTTGACGGCTATGATAGCCATGAGGCGTGTGGGAAGCAAATCTTTGATAGCCACAGAGACACGGAGGGACGGAGAAGTTTTTAGGTTGGCAGGGTGATGTTGCGGGTATGGTTTAAACTGTCGGCGAACGATTCGGGTTTATAACGACTTGTTAGATGGGGGAAAGTATATGCAGGAAAAACCGTTGGCAGGAAAAGTTGCGATTATCACCGGCGCGGGCAGCCCCATCGGGCTGGGCCGGGCCATGACCGAGGCCCTGGTGGGGGCCGGGGCGCGGGTCGCCATGCTGGACATCAACGAGGAATGGCTGGAGTCGACGGCCAACGACATCCGAGAGGTCGGCGGCGACGATTGCGTGTTACCCATCATTTGCGATGTGTCCAGTCCCGATGACGCCAAAGCTTCCGTTCAAAAAACCATCGACGGCCTGGGCGGCCTCGATATCCTAGTGAACAACGCCGGGACCAACCCCAGGGCCGCCGGATTGGGTAGTGGGGGACAGGTGCCTTTCTGGGAGACGTCGGCCGAAGCCTGGAGCCGGGTTGTCTCTATCAACTTCTCCGGACCCTTTTTCATGTCCCAGGCGGTAGTGGGCCACTTGCTGGCCCAGAAGTGGGGGCGGATCATCAGCGTCACCACCAGCTTCGACACCATGCATCGGGAATACGGCTCACCCTATGGCCCTTCCAAAGCCGGTCATGAAGCCTTGGTATCGACCATGGCCAAGGAGTTGGAGGGCACCGGGGTCACCGCCAACATCCTGGTGCCCGGCGGCGCGTCCAATACCAACCTGATCGACCCCAGGCCCGATTTGGACCGCGATATCCTGATACAAACAGATGTGATGAAGGCGCCGGTGGTCTGGCTGGCTTCGGAGGCGTCGTCAGAAACCAACGGACGCCGGTTCATCGGTCAATTCTGGGATGAGTCGCTGCCCATCGAGGAGCGTCTGGAAAGGGCCGGCGCCCCCGCCGCCTGGCCCGAAAAGGCCCGTCAAGTTATTCCGCCGAGGTAGGAACTGTTGTGGCTGTTCCGGTCGGGTTGATTTGTACTGTTTCTAGATGATTTTGATGCGTGGAGCAGCACCCCCATCCTAACCTTTCCCCATCAAGAGGGAAGGGATTTGTCCCCGCCCCCTTTATGGCAGAGAGTCAGAGAGGAGGTGATTTGCATCCACCACAATTTACTGGTTGTTGTACTACATCCGCAGTTGTGCCTTGGAGGCGCTCCTGGTGCCGGTTACGAATAGCATCAGCAGCATCCCCGCCAGATAGGAAACAGCCAGAACCGAGAAGGCTACTGAGAACCCCAGGGTCTGCATAAGAGACCCCACCACCAGCAACCAGACGGGCCCGGACGCGAAGCCCACGAAGAAGAAGGCGCTAAACGCGGCGTCGCGGTCCGCATCGGGAAGGGAGTCGGCCACGATAGCCTGGGTCAAAGTCATTCGGGAGCGAGTCACCGTGCCGTATAGCACCAAGCTCAATAGCAGGAGCGGCAAGAACGCTCCCTGAAAGGCGACCCATACTGTTGCCAAGGCTGAGAGACCAAGGGACAATTGGAGGATGCCGGTGCGGGAAAGCCGGTCTGAAAGCCAGCCAAATCCGATGGGACCGATCACTCCGCCCAGCCCTAAAGTGGTGATGGCCACGGCCACCATGAACGTCGATAGCCCCAAGTCGGTGGCGAAATACACGGCCATGAAGGCCACCATGCCTCCCCCGCCCCTTCCAGCCCCGCCAACCATCATGACCAGAGAAACCAAGATCATGTTCTTGTTCCGAAAGACCCTCAGGTAGCTGGAAGTGCTTTGAATCAGCTTTTCTTTGCTGGTCGACGCCTGGCTGGTGACCGGATCGACCCGCTTTCGGAACAAGAAATAGATGAGCCCCATCGCGATGCTCAGAGATGCGACGATCATGAACACTTGCCGCCAGCCCATGATCACCAGCATTGCGCCGGCGGTCAGGGGCGCCAACAGGCTGCCGACATTGGAGATGCTGCTGTTCAGCCCGATTATTTTGCCGCGGGCGTTGGGAAAGTAGCCTGCCAGCATGCTGTAGCCCACCGGATGTTGGGCGCTGGCGCCGACGGAAGCCACACCCCGGGTAGCCACGATTCCGCCAAAGGAGTTGACGAAGCCGGTGGCGAATGTACCCAAACCCAGGACGAGATTGCCGATGCCCAGTAGCCATGTCCGGGGTAGGAAGGGAGTGGCGAACCCGTAGAAGCCCTGGGTCGCGCCGCTAAGCATGCTTTGGACTGCCAGGAGCAATCCCAGTTCGGCGTAGCCAAAGCCCAATTCGGGCATGATGACGGGGTACAATACCACCATCATCTGATTCTGGAAGTGATTAACCCCGTGGGAGACGTTGGTCAGCCACAGAATGATGTTGCGCTCTACTGGTGAGCTTACGGCTTCTTCCGTAGTGGCCGAGCTTGATTCCGCTTCCGATTCTTGCATGCTTTGCTTAGAATCCCCCATTGCCGTTTGGCGAACCTGTTGACCCGCCAAACGTAGAACAGTATACTCCCGCACAATATACGGACGAAAGTGAGCAAGTAACGGCGAGTTTTGGAGCCTGTTGCTTGTTATGGTTTCAAACTCGATACGAATTTCCTTAGCGAGGTGTAACCATGGGAGAAATACTAGGTGTCGGCGCGACTCATTACCCGCCCGGTCTGGTGCCGGACGAATACAAGCCCTGGCCCCTGGTCAGGATGTTGGAGAGCGATGAGCGGATCCCTCCTCACATGAAAGACCCCGCCAACTGGCCCGCGCCCATGCGGGAGGAGTGGGGCGATGACGAGGGGATAACCTCCCACAAGGCCCATCGGGCCAAGGTCCTCAAGGCCTTCCAGAAGATCCGCGATGAGATAGACGCATTCAATCCCGACTTTGTTCTGATCTGGGGAGACGACCAGTACGAGAACTTCAAAGAGGACATTATCCCGCCCTTCTGCGTCCTGGCCTACGACCAGATCGAGTTCCAGCCGTTCAAACGCACGCGGGGACGTCCCAACATTTGGGGCGAGCCGGAAGACAAGGTGTTCCGGTCGCCGGGACACCAGGAAGCCGGCCGGTACCTGGTCACCGGGTTGATCAACAAGGGTGTGGACATGTCCTACGCCTACAAGCCCCTCCACGAGGAGGGACTTGGCCACGCCTTCGCCAATACCTTGCTGTATCTGGACCAGGACCGGAGCGGGTTCGACTATCCCATCTTGCCGGTGGCGGTGAACTGCTACGGCAGCAACATCATCCGCATGCGGGGCGGCTCCAACGAGCATTCGGACGAGCCCGACCCTCCGTCTCCCACCCCGAAGCGTTGCATGGAGATCGGCAAGGCCACGGCGCAGGTCCTGATGGACAGCCCGTACCGGGTGGTGGTGATGGCCTCTTCCAGTTGGTCCCACGCCTTCCTCACCAAGAAGAACAATTGGATCTACCCAGACCTGCCCGCCGACCGGGTATTGCTGGAGCACCTGAAAGCTGGGGAGTACGACAAGTGGCGGGATTATTCCTTAGCTCAGATAGAGGATTCGGGGCAGCAAGAAGTGCTCAACTGGTTCTGCCTGGTGGGGGCGATGGAAGAACTGGGCCGCAAGCCCGAGGTGTTGGAGTGGGCCGAGACATGGATATTCAACGCGCCCAAGTGCCTGGCTCTCTTTAAATAGACTGGGTAAGCCAACCTGAACAAAAACGGGGGAGAGTCCACCAAGGACCCTCCCCCGTTGCTTTTGCCTGCTAAGTATTTCCAGGACACATCGCCACAAACCCCGTTCGTGGTGAGCTTGTCGAACCACTCCCTGCGCCTCCGCCCTTCGACAGGCTCAGGGCGAACGGATGATGTCAACAGAGCAAGTCCGAAAGCCTAAATGTTTAGCTCCAGGATGTACATGCCGCCCTTGATCCGGTCAACCACGTACATGATGCCGTTCTCGTCCACGTGGATGTCGTTGATGCCGTTGGCTTCCGCGCCTTCCGGTATCTCGGGCACGAAGTAGGCTACTTCCTCGGGCTGGAAGGGATTCTTGACGTCGAACACCCGGATGCCCGCATTGAAGAACGTTCCGAATACCAGGTCTTCGCTGATGAGCGAGGTCTCGCCCGGCTGGTTCTCGTAGATGTTGTGGGCTCCGTATCGGCCCGGCCGGTTGAAGAAGTCTTCGGTGTCGGCCATTGGCAAAGTGCTGGTTATGATTGGGTTGGATTCCACCCGGTTGTCCATCAGCCAAACCAACTTGGGATAGTCTTCGCCTCCGTTCCTGACGGCTTCTTGGGTGACCACCAGCATTTCACGGTCGAACAGTGGCAACACCGTGTGAGTGAACCCAGGGAACGGCGGAGCGTAGTTCACGTTGGCGATCATGGAGATGTTTGATTTGTCGGAGATGTCCAGGGTCACCACTCCGGAATCTTTCCAGGCGCAATAGGCCCGGTCCGGCCGGTCGGGGTAGACGTTGGCGTTGTGGAGGCTATGGCCGGCATCGAACTGGGGATGCCTGGCCAAGGGAGGCGCGCTGTCCCCTTCCTGAGTGCCGGGGAAATGCCAGCGTCCGGCCTCAACGGGGTTGGAGGGGTTCTTCACGTCCAGAATCACGTAGAACTGGTCGTCCTTGGAGTTGGTGGGACGGGAATCCGGTGTTCCCGATGACAGGTGGGCGTATTCGCCGTCAACCCACCACAGACAGTGGCAGCCCTTGGACTGAGGACCCTGGGCGTTCCAGAATCCGATGCGGCGGGGCTCTTCCGCGTTGGAGATGTCGTAAACGCCAACCCCGGTGCCGGGCTGATTATGGTCGGTGGACTGGTAGGCCACCAGCATCGTGTCGCCAACTATCGAGAGGGAGTTGGACCGCAGGTGGGGGTATTCCAAGTCGGTCTGGGCGATGAGCTTGGGATTGTTGATGTCGGTTACGTCTACGCTGGTGATATCTTTAGGCGCGGCCACATGGGCCATGTAGAAGATCCGCCGGCCGTCCCGGGTCTTGTGTATGGCCACGCCTTCGCCGATATTACCATAGCCGTTCAGGTCATGGTGAGAGATCAACTTCATGTTCTTTATTTCTTGAGTGCTGCTCGTCATCACGCCTCCTTTATTTGTCATTCGACCGATTCGGTCTGTTTATTCACTGAGTTGGCCTCCTGGGGGAATTCCCAGGAGGCCAGTTTAGCTCCTTTATGTGTGCATTACGGTCCGACTGTGGCCCCGATGCCATCGGGGCAAATCAAAGGCTGTTCGACGGGTCTGTTTTTTCTCTACTGGGCCGCCTTGATCAGGTCCCAGTGGCTGGTCTTGGACCCTGAGGTGCCAGGGAAGCTCCAGCTCTCCACAAATTTGGGGTTGTACATTACCGTGAGGCGGAAGAAGAAGAACGGAATGTCAGCGAAGTTGTAATACTTGTCGTCCCCAAAGTCCTGAATAATTTCGCCGATCCGTTTTTCATCGAAGTCGTCAAGAGCTCGGAATTCATTGTATCATTCCATTATGCGGTCCGTAGATAGAGAAACGAAAACAAATTCTACCGACCTCTAGATCTGATGAATTTATGGAGGCTAACCATGCCTGGCGCTCTCGACGGTATCCGCGTTATAGACTTTGGACAATATGTCGCCGGTCCACTGGCTGGGATGTTGCTGGCCGACCAGGGAGCCGACGTGATAAGGATCGACCCGCCTGGTGGACCCCGATGGCAGACGCCGGCCAACGCTACCTGGAACCGTGGCAAGCGCAGCGCCGTGCTGGACCTGAAGCAGCCCGAGGATCTGGCGACGGCCCAGGCGCTAATCCAAGGCGCGGACGTTGTCGTGGAGAACTTCCGGCCGGGTGTGATGGACCGTTTGGGTTTGGGCGCCCAAGAGATGACTGAGGCCAACCCCCGCCTGGTCTATTGCTCGCTTCCCGGATTCGCCTCCGATGACCCCCGGTCGAACGTCAAGGCCTTCGAGGGCGTGATCGGCGCTGCCGCCGCGACCTACGGCACCCGCACCATGGCCGACGACTTCAAGAGGCCGGTGTACACCGCCGTTCCCATCGCCTCGGTGTATGCCGCGTTCCAAGGGGTAGTCAGTATCGCAATGGCCTTGAACGCCAGGGAGAGCGACGGCCTGGGCCAGCGGGTAGAGGTACCCTTGTTTGACGCAATGCTCCCGTCCAACGGGCATCACGGGTTGCGGGTGCACGACCCAGACATGATCCCGCCGACCAGTCGCGGCCTCTGGGGCGGAGTATTCGAGTGCAAAGACGGCCGGTATATCCGCTTCGGCGGCACCGGAAACCAGAACTTCCGCCAGTTTGTGGAGGCTGCCGGAATCACTTCTTGGGACGCCGAAGGCCTCACCGACTTTGATCGGCTCATGCAGAACCGGGAACTGGCCGACGAAGCGGCTGCCCGGTCCAAGGAGCTATTCAAGACCCGCACCGCCCAGGAATGGGAGGACTTGGTGGCTGAAGCGGGGAGCGAGGGCGCCATGTGCCGCTCCAGCGAGGAGTGGTTCGAACACGAACATGCCCGTCAATCCCGGATGGTGATCGAAGTAGACGACCCCACCTACGGCAAGATGCTGCAGCCAGGCATCGCCGCCCGCATGTCGCTAACTCCGGGTAGTGTGCGTGGCCCCGCGCCCGTCCTGAACCAGCACCGGGAGGAAGTCCTCGCCGAGTTGCGCGCCGCCAAGCCCGCCGTTGCCGCCCAAGCTCCGTCATCGTTCCTGAGGGCGGCATTGGAAGGAGTGCGGGTGCTGGATCTGTGCATCATCCTCGCCGGACCGACCCTAGGCCGGACCCTGGCCGAGTTCGGGGCCGACGTTATCAAGATAGACAACCCGGTCCGTGACTCCACGGTGGCCCGCCACAACGAGGTCAACCGTGGCAAACGCAGCATCCTGCTGGACTTGAAGTCGGAAGAAGGCCGGGATGTATTCTGGAGATTGCTGGAGGACGCCGACGTGGTGGCCCAGAACTACCGGGCAGGCCGAATGGCTGAACTGGGACTGAGCTACGAGGATGTCCGCAAAAGGAAGCCGGATATCGTCTACGCATCCCTCAACGCCTTCGGCCACTTGGGACCTTGGGCCGGCCGCCCCGGCCACGAGCAGTTCGCCCAAGCGGCCACCGGCATGGACCGGCGATTCGGCGGCGATGGACCGCCTACTGTTCAGCCCAACCCGGTTAATGACTACGGGACAGGGTTTATGGGCGCCTACGGTGTGGCCCTGGCCCTATTGCACCGGCAGCGCACCGGTCAGGGACAGCACGTGGACGCGTCCTTGGCCTACACCGCGATGACTCTTCAGTCTCCCTTCATGCAGCAGTACGATGGCAAGGTTTGGGACGAGACTAAGGGCCAGGACGCTTTGGGCAGCCGCCCCCTGCACCGGGCCTACGAAGCCTCAGACGGATGGTTCTTCCTGGGCGCCCTGGAAACCGAGCTTGCCCGATTAGATGCGGTAGAAGGCCTCTCCGGCGTTGGCGGATTGAAGGATTCGGACTTAGCCGATGCTTTGGAAGAACGCTTCCAAGCAAGCACTATCGACACATGGGTCGGACGTCTCACGACAGCCGGGTTGGGCGCACACAGAGTTGTGACCCATCCCAGCGAGTTGATGGATGACCCGTGGGTAGTGGACCATGGTCTTTCCCTAACCCGTCTCCACCAGGAGATCGGCCTGGTGACCACCGCCGGGCCGGCCCCCCGCATGTCGCGCACGCCGGTGGCTCCAGGTCGCCCCGCCCCCAAGCCCGGCGCCGACGCCCAGGAGATCCTGGAAGAGATCGGCCTGGGCCACCAATTCGACGGCCTGGTGGAACGAGGCGTGATTCGCCTTGACGGCGTGGCGGCCGGGTGACTCCGGGAATTGAACCAACTGGGGAATCGGAACAGGCCTTATCCAACCAATCGTGGCTGACGAGTGAGTAGATACATGCTCTGGAACTTCCCGCCGGGAAGAGAAGAAAAACGCCAGGTCCTCTTAAACGCCGTGGCTGAGGTGCGTGAAGTTCTGGAGGCGGGAGCAGACCAGTCCGAAGAGGAAGGCACCCTTCCCCAGGATTCGGTGGACGCTCTCTACGAGTCCGGTTTATTCGGACTTAAACTCCCGGCCGAGCTTGGCGGGGCCGAAGCAGATCCGGTGACCCAATTGGAGGTCATTGAGGCCTTGGCCCGCATAGACTCCGCGGCGGCGTGGTGCACCATGATCGGCGCCACGTCGATGGGTTCCTGGGGCGCTTTCTTGCCCGACGAGGCTATCGAGCGGCTGTTCGTGGGTGGCCGCCCGCCCAGGGGAGCGGGAGTCTTCCTGCCCGCCGGAATAGCCGTGCCCAAAGGCGACGGGTATATCGTCAATGGCCGGTGGCCCTTTGCCAGCGGGATACGCCATTCGGAGTATGTGTCCGGCGGGGTCAGGGTCGCCCTCGACGGAGTGGAAACCAGCGAGCGTTTGCGGGTGATTTTCCCAACCTCTGACGTGAAGATTCACGACAATTGGCAGGTGTCAGGACTCAGGGGCACCGGAAGCAACGACTTTTCGGTAACCGATCTGTTCGTGCCAAAAGAATTCTCCTGGGACCCCATACATACGCCGCCTGAACGGGGCGGGCCGCTGTTCCGCATGGGTTCGCCCGGATTGGTGGCCAACGAACATTCGGCCTTTGCTTTGGGAGTGGGACGCCGGGCGTTGGATACCATCGTCGGCCAGTCTACGGAAACGCGGGGTTGGCGGAACCAGCAGGCCATCGCCTCCCGCCAGTCTTTCCAGCGGTCCCTCGGTTGGTGCGACCTGCGGTTACGCGCTGCCCGGTCCTTGGTCGTCGATATATTGGAGCGGGCCTGGGAGTCGGCGTGCAACGGAATCACACCTGACCTGCAACTTCAGATAGATATGCGCAGCTCGGCCACTTATGCTACCGAGGTGGCGGTTGAGGTAGCCTCTCAAGCATTCCGGTATGGCGGAGGCCGGGCGCTGTATAACACCAGTGTACTGCAGCGGTGCCTGGGGGACCTCAACGCGGCGGCCCAACACTTTATGGTCAACGACACGTCCTACGAGAACCATGGGCGATTCATGCTGGGCATGCCAGGTATCGATCCCATGGGCTGATACACTTGGGAATCTCCTTGGCCAACCAACTTCCTCGATTTCTTGACGCGATAAGCAATACCGGGTACATTCACGAACCGTGAGTCCGAATTTATATATAGGAGCTCGATGCCGCCATGGGCTGGTCCACGCATCATTCAACAGGTCTGATCCACTATGCGCCTCAACACAGCTACCGGGGTTACACCCTGCTTGTAAGCAACAGCGGCAATATAGCTCACCTAATCGACATGGAAGGCCGAATCTGCCATGAATGGCGCTCTGATGAGGGCATAAGCTACGGCTATCTTTTGCCCAACGGCAACCTGCTGCTTCGGACCGGACCGGCGGCGGAGGAGACATCATTTTTGAGCCGTCCGGAGCGAAACCTTGTTCCTGGCGGCGGTAGGACGACCTCCGGGGCCATCCTTGAATTGGACTGGGACAGCAACGTCGTCTGGGAGTACCGGTATCCCTTCCTGCATCACGACTTTGAACGGCTGCCCAACGGCAATACGCTAGTCCTAGTGTGGAAGTCTCTTCCCGAAGAGCTGGCGACTCAGGTCAAAGGCGGCTACACCGACGGCTCCGAACCGGGGCAGATGCTGGGGGACGCAGTGATGGAAGTCACCGCCGGCGGTGAAGTAGTGGACGAGTGGCGGTCTTGGGAGCACCTCAGCCTTGAGGAGGACACCATATGCTTCCTCGAGGGCCGGGCCGAGTGGACCCACCAAAACTGCCTGAACGTGACCAAGGACGGTAGTCTGTTGGTAAGTTTCCGCCAGACCGACACGGTGGGCATAGTGGACCGTTCCACTGGAAAGTTCACGTGGAAGTGGGGTCCGGGAGACATTTCCCACCAACATAACCCGACGTACCTGGACAACGGACACGTCCTCCTCTTCGATAACGGTCCACATCGCAGAGGTGTATGTCACTCGAGGGTCGTGGAGATCGACCCCAGCGACAACCAGATTGTCTGGGAGTACCGTGGCGACCCGCCCATATCGTTTTTTAGCTACCACATTAGCGGGGCGGACCGTCTGCCCAACGGCAATACCCTCATCTGCGAGGGCGCCCCGGGGCGCATCTTCGAAGTCACCCCCGCCAAGGACATCGTGTGGGAATATATTAACCCCTTCCTCGGCAAGAGTGGCGCGGGCGTCGGAGGCACCACCTCCGGATTCGCAAACTCGGTATTCCGCGCCCACCGTTACGGGCCGGACCATCCGGCGCTCCAAGGCCGTGACCTGGATCCGGACCGCCACGCCAACCTGAACCGGCTGTATTCATCGGCGTAACCGGACTGCCGCATGCGCGGCTGGAAGGTTATGATAATGCGGAATCCGTTGCCCAAGTCCCAATCTCCGCGGGATGCCGCCCATTGTCTCGCCGAGAAGGGGGACACGATTGACAAGGCTAAGGCTTTCTGGTGGAATGGGGCCATTCAACGAACAGCCGGGCAATTACCCTTTTTCTTGACCGGCTAGTATGGAGGACGAATTATGGCGGCGAACAAATCATATGCATATGTGGGTCTGGCGGGGGAAACCGCTCCCGGACGGACAGTCAAGTCCGGACTATACCGGCTGGCGGAAGGCGAAACCGAGTGGGAGTTGAAGGGCAGCGGCCTGCCCGAAGCCCCCGCGATCCGGGCCTTGGCGATCCATCCCCAAAAACCGGAGATCGTGTACGCCGGCACCCAAGAAGGACCCTATCGCAGCACTGACCACGGGGAACATTGGGAGAAGGTCAACGTGCCGGATCACGGCCAGCCCGTGTGGTCATTGCTTTACTCCCCCAGAGACTCAAATGTGATGTACGCCGGCTACGAGGCTTGTGAGATTTACCGGAGCGAGGATGGCGGGGAGAACTGGCAGCCCATCCCCATCAGCGTCCGCTTCCCCGAAGTGACCATGGCTCCGGGCGCAAATCCGGCCAAGCGGATATTGATGATGTCCGCCAGCGCCGCCGACTCCGGCGAGCTATACGGCGCCATCGAAGTTGGCGGCCTCATCCGCACGGTGGACGGCGGTGAATCCTGGGAGAATCTGAGCCACGGACTGTACGCGAACGACGATTTCGTGGACATGCACGGCGTCATGGCCAGTTCGCTTAGCCCCGGGACCGTTCTCAGTATCTCCAGAGCCGGCATGTTCCGCAGCACTGACCGTGGCGACCACTGGACCCACGTCGATCTGGAGCCCCTGAACGCCAAGGGACAGACCTACTGCCGGGGCATTAAAGAGGTGCCGGGGGACCCCAAGACTGTCTGGGTGGCTGCGGGCGGCAACTTCCAGAGCGACCTGGGCGTCTTGTTTCGGAGCAAAGACGTTGGCGCCACCTGGGAGCGTGTCGACATGGGGTTCGAGGCTAATAGCACGATGTTCGGCGTCGCCTTCGATGAACACCAACGCGGCCGCATGTACTGCGCCACCAACGGTGGACAAGTGTTCGGCAGCCTGGACCGGGGAGAGTCCTGGAACGCCTACCCGCTGCCCGAAGGAGCGACCCAGGTTTACGCGCTGGCCTGCGGTTAAGACCGGCTCCGGACACGCCAGGAATTGAGCCATGGAATGCCCGAATTGTCACGCGGACAATGCAGAGGGAGCCGGATATTGCTCTAATTGCGGAACTTCGCTGACCTCCGCAAGGGCATCGGCTAAGCTCGCCGATAGGATCGCCCGGTTGGGCGCGTTCATCTTAGATGGATTCGTCTATGTGATCCCGCCGGTGATCCTGGCACTGGTCACTCCTTTGCTCGTTCACGGGCCTGGTGGAGAGACGGTCTCCGGCGTTTTCATTGTCGTCGCCATTCTCATCGTTTTCGTTTACCAGATGGTACTGCTCATCAAAGACGGGCAGACATTGGGTAAGAAGGCGCTGAGGATCCGCATCGTAAAAATGGATACAGGGGAGAACGGCGGCTTTGTTCCCAACGTGCTGCTGCGGCTCATCGTCAACGGCCTGCTGGGGATCATTCCTTTGTACGGCTTGGTCGACATCCTGTTCATTTTCCGAGGCGACCGCCCCTGCATCCACGATATGATCGCGGGAACGCAGGTCGTTGAGGTGTAAACGCTGGGTGGTTTAGCTCTAGCCCGGCTAGGTGCGGGTTAGAAGCTCGAGGATGTGGCCGTCTAGGTCCTTGAAATAAACACCCTTGCCGCCTCGCCGGGTATTGATCTGCATGTCGTCCAGGTCCCGGGGTCCGCTGCCGTAGGTAACTCCCCGGTCTTTGATGCGGCCGAAAATATCATCGAACTCCTGATCGTCGACGTGGAAGGCGTAGTGGTGGCTGTCGAATCCTTCCCGGTTGTCGAAGTCCAGGGTCAAGGTATCGTTGGCTTTAACCGGAGCGAAGTGTCCCGCCGGGCCGTCGTAGCTAAGCCCGAAAATGTCCGCGAAGAACTTGGCCGAAGCTTCCTTGTCGTGGGCCGGTACGATGGTGTGGTCTAGAATGATGGACATGAGACACCTCCACGGCGTTGTTATTCGAAACCAGGCGGAGGCAGCCTTCGAAAGGGACGCTCCAGCCGCCTATTCGCAAGCATATTCCGGTTGATCTGCGTGGTCAATCCCCGGACGTATTTGGAAGGAGGACAATCGTGGAATTGGGTCTAAGCGGCAGAGTAGCCCTGGTGGGTGGGGGAAGCATGGGTATCGGCAAGGCCTCAGCGCTGGCTTTGGCGCGGGAAGGGGTTGACGTGGCGATCTGCGCCAGAGGCAAAGAAACTCTCGACCGGGTCGCGGGGGAGATCGCCCAGGAAACCGGCCGGCAAGTCCTGCCCATCGTGGCCGACCTGGGTACCGAGGCCGACGCGCGGCGCTTTGTGGATACGGCGGCGGAGCATTTTGGACGCCTGGACATCCTGGTGAATTGCGCCGGTAGTTCTCCCGGCGGCAGCCTTCAATATCTGGAGGAAACCGACTGGATGCAAAGCCTGAACCTGAAGTTTCTGGGGTATGTGCGTACCTGCAAAGCGGCCATACCGTACATGAAGGAGCGGGGTTGGGGCCGCATCATCAATGTTATTGGGAATGACGGGATCAAGCCCATCTATTTTGAGATTACGCCTGGAGCGGCCAACGCGGCAGGGATCAACTTCACTCTAGCCATCGCCGAAGAGTTGGCGCCCTTTGGCATTACGGTCAATGCCTTAAACCCCGGTCCAGTGGATACGGACCGTTGGTGGGGTTTGGTGCGTACCATGTCCAGGGAGAAGGGGATCACCGAGGAGGAAGCCCAAATGCGAGCGATCAGCAGCATCCCCATCGGACGATTGTGCACCCCCGAAGAGGTCGCCGACATGGTTGTTTTTCTGGGGTCGGAGCGGGCCAGCTTCGTTACCGGCGCGGCAATCTCCATGGACGGCGGCCAGCGCAAAGCCATCATGGACGTTTAAGGAGAAAACATGACAATTGATGTCCACGCCCACTACGTTCCAGCGTCCATATTGAAAGCGGTGGAGCAAAACCCGTCCTTGTATGGCTCCCGCTTAGATGGTCCGCCCGGCGCCGGTGGTTGCTTGTGCTACGACTACGGCCTCACCCTACGGCCCTTCTACCACGCCTTGCTAGACCTTGATGACCGGTGGGAGGTAATGGCCCGACAGGGCGTGGACCGGCAAGTCTTGTCGGTATGGGCCGACCTGTTCGGTTACGGGATGCCGGCGGAGGACGGAGCCCGCTGGCACCGGTTGATGAATGACCGGTTGGGGGAAGAGGTGCAGGAACACTCTGAGCGCCTGTCCATGCTGGCGTCGGTCCCCCTCCAGGACGCTCACCGGGCCGCCACCGAGTTAGAATATGGGGTCAAGGAATTGGGAGCTTTGGGTGGTGTAGTTGCTCCTAGCGTTGACGGCATCAATCTGGGCGAGTCCCCTCTGGACGACTTTTGGGCTGCGGCAGTGGAACTGGATGTGCCTATTTTTATCCATCCCACCCAGCCGGTGCCCGCTCCCAGAACCCACAACTTCGGCCTCAACGTCATTGTCCAATATATCTACGACAGCACGGTCAGCGTCGGCACTTTGATATTCGGCGGCGTGTTGGACCGTTTCCCCGATCTGAAGCTGATCCTCTCCCACGGTGGCGGGTTCTTTTCCTACCAGATAGGCCGGTTCGATAGGATCTACCGAAACATGGGACCCGGTGAGGCCTCGGCTCAGCCGCCTTCAGCCTACTTAGGCCGATTCTGGTACGACACCATCGTCCACAATGCGGCGGCCCTGAGTTTTCTGCGGGATCTGGTTGGAAGCGAGAAAATTCTATTGGGTACCGACTACCCCTTCCCGGTGGATGACCCTGACCCGATCGGCAGTGTCGGCCAAGTCGGCTTTTCCGCTCAGGAGATTACCCAGGTCACATCAGGAAACGCCCAGCAGTTGTTCAAGTTGCCGGAGTAGGCGAGGTCTCCCCTCTCCCTCTGGGAGAGGGGGTGAGGGCATCGGTTGACAGGGGGCATATCCGTTGCCATCATGCTACCTGAATCGGGAATCCGTCGCAGCTTCGGATAGCCCATCCAGAAGGAGAAAGAGCCACATGCGAGGATCGAGACTGCCGGCGGGTGGCGAAAACGTGCTCCAGACCATCCGGGGCAAGCGAGCCGCGGCGGAGGCGTCGGGCATCAAGCTTCTGGACCTGTCCATCGGCGAGCCCAAGGGCGCGGCGCTCCTCAGCGCCAGACAGGCGGCGGCCGCCGCGGTGATGAGCGAAGACGAGGCGATGCACACCTATCAGTACAACGCTAGTCCCGGCGTGCCCAACTTCGCCCAAAGGTTCATCCAGGTCCACGTGAAACGAGACTTTCAAGAAGGCGACGTGGACTATCTGGCGATGCCAGGAATCAAGCCCATGCTCGGTCTGGTCCCGCTGGCTTGCGGATGCGGTAACCAGCCGTTAACCGTGGCAACTACCACTGACCCAGGATATCCAATTCCGGCGGATTGGTGCGGCTACCACCCCTACGCTACCAACTACGCTCTTTCCCTCAACCCCGGAAACGAGTTCCGGTTCGCGCCGGATCAGATCAAAGATGGCACCGGCTTAATCATGATGAACTACCCTCATAACCCTTCCGGCCAGGTGGCTACTGAGGGTTGGCTGAGGCAGATCTGCCAGTACTGCAGCGACCACGACGTACGCCTCTTCAACGACGCGGCTTACATCATCCTCAGCCATGGCCCCGAGAGTCTTTGTTTGTCCGACATAGCCCCCGATTACCCCGATCTTTCCTGGACGGAGGCCTTCACCGCCGCAAAGCTCATCGGCAACGGTACCGGGTGGCATGTTGGGGCGATGGTGGGTTCTTCCGATTTCGTCGGAGACTTCAAAGAGGTTAAAGGTAAGACCGACACCGGGTTCGTCGCCCCCATGGCGGCGGGAGTGGTAGCGGCTTTTGAGACAGACATGGAATCTATCTACCTGGTCAAGGAGATGTACCGGTCCCGCCTGGGATTACTCGCGAAGATATTGACGGGCCGAGGAATGCGCCTAGCCCTGGAGCCGGCGGCCGGTTTCTTCACGCTGTGGCTGGCGCCGGACCATGCCTTTGGGCAAAAGGTCGAGAGCGCCGAACACTTCAACTTTATGATGATTGAAGAGACCGGCATGGTAGGCGTCCACTTTCCCCCCTACGTTCGTTACGCCGTATGCGCCGACGTCGCGGCTATGAGTGATGAGATTGATGCGGCATTCGAAAAGGCGCAGGTCTCTTATGATTAATGATTCATAGCTGAATCGACCGTCCTTAATAAGAGAAAGAGGCTCCCCAACGCGGGAGCCTCTTTCTCTTGATGTCCGTCGGTGGCGAACCACCCTCCACCTTAATCCTCCCCCGCAAGGGGGGAGGAGATTAGTCCCTTCCCCCTTTACGAGGGAAGGTTAGAGCCTGCCCTGAGCGCAGCCGAAGGGATGGGGGTGCGTTCCCTGGCTTCAAACCAAATCCAGTCTTACCCCAACGGTCCCTGGAACACCTGGTCGACGTAGGTGTCGGACAGGGGTTCTAAGGTTTCCGGCCATTCGCCGCCGTTGCTCCGCCTGAGATCTTTGGGGCGCGGTGTTCCCTGCCAACCCAGTTGCTCCATGTAGTAGTACAACTGAATCATGTGGCCGTCGGGATCGGTGGCGTAGGCGGCGAAGTCTACGCCCGGGTGCAGTTCTTCGGGGATCTCCTTGAAGGTAACGCCCCGTTCTTTTAGGAAGGCGACCGCGTTTCTTAGCTGTTGATAGCTGCCGACTTCCACGCCGAAGGACATGCATGAGGTGTGGGGACTGCATCCCAGCTCTTGCCGCAAGGCTTTGGGGAAGAGGCCCAGGCTGTGGTGCTCGTTGCCGTTCCTCAGGAACACTACCCGGTGGCCCTTGTACACGCTCTCCTCGGTAAACACAAACCCCAGGTCGTTGGTGTAAAAGTCAAAGGCGTTGTCCAGGTTATTGACGAACAGGTTAACCGGACCGATCTTGGTGATTTTGAAAGGCCGGGGCAGCAGTACGCCCTCCACGTCGAAGGTGGCCGGCAGGTTTTCCACGTCTCTGGTGCCCGAATAGATGTCGATTCCCTTTTCCACTGCCTCGTCGACTTCCAACGCTTCCGACATCTGGGGCAATCCAGGTTTCTCCCCGAAACCCCGGTAGTGCATCTCCCTGGGTTTGCTTCGTCCCAGCCAGCCGATCTGCTCGATACCGTAGTACAGCTCGTTGATGTTGTCGTCCGGGTCCCAGACGTAGGTGTGCCAGTTGCTTCCCGGCATGTCCCGGCCCGAGCGGCGGATGGGGACTTCCCGTTCGTCGAAATAACCCACGCCGTTCACCACTTCTTCCAGTGACCCGGTCTGCCAAGTGATCTGGTTGATGGTTACATCGCCGTCCCCAGTGTGGCCGCTGTTGCGTCCCATCACGTCCATCGCCTCTCTGGGGAACAGGACAAAGGAGTGGTGGTCGCCGCCGTGGTGCATGAAGTAACCGCCGGCGTCGGCCACGTCCTTCAGCATCTCTGCCCGCTGAGGGTTCGCCTTGAAATCCAGGTGATCCGAGATTTTGAAGCCCAGCAGGTCCCGGTAAAATGTCAGAGAATCTTTGGGACTGTTCACGTTGAAGCCGAAGTGTCCCAACCGTCGAATCTTGAACGGCCGGGGCATCAATACACCGCCCACGCTGTACTCTTTCTGCTGTGTCGTCGCCATCACATTCTCCTTTTCATGCCGGCTTTCGCCGACTTTGATTGAGATTAGGCTATACCGCTGATCCAGTAACCGGCGTCTCCATGTGGTGGGGCATAATCTCGGTGGCGAAAAGCTCCAATGACCGCATCGATTGTTCGTGCGTGAGGCTGCCCCATTGGAAGGACGCCACGAAGTAGTTGGCGCCGGTGGACACGTATTCTTCCATGTACTCTTTGATGGTGTCAGGCGAGCCGGCGATGACGCCAAAACCCGCTCCGGCGCCACGGCCCGCGCTGTGCTCCAGACCGCCGGGATTGACGCGTCTTCGCTGTACTTCCGCCGACTCCAACTCGGAAAATAGGTCCTTTCGCGCCTCCCGGTCGGGCTGGTTGGCCGGACGCATCCGAGCTCTTTCACCTTGAAACTGAGTTAGTCCTCTCTTCTCGACTTCCAGTCTTCGGGGAGTTCCCAGGTTCCATTTGTAATGTTCCCAAGCGGGCGTCGCTATTTCCAAAGCCTCTTCGTCAGTTTCCGCGACGACCAGGTGATTAACCAGGCCAATCTTGCGCTCCTCGCCTTGGGCGGTGAGGGCGCCCGGACCTTGGTGCTCTTCCCATAGCTCCTTGTATCGCTTGACGTTGGCCTCGAAACCGTCCAGGTTTCCCACGATAATGGAATGCATCCCGGTGATCGCTGACGTCTCGACGTTCCGCATGTACCACATCGGCGGATAGGGGGCCTGTTTTGGCCTCAGACGCATGGGCAACTCTTCGAAATTGTAGAACTCGCCTTTATGATTCAATTCATCGTGGCTGAGCCCGTTCAATATAACGTCCAGAGTTTCCAGGTATCGGGCTTGGTTGACTTCGATGTCGGATTCCTGACCCCAGAAATAAGCTTCAATGACGCCGCCCCGGCCTACACCGATCTCCATCCGCCCACCGCTAAGGTTGTCCAGCATGCTGATCTCTTCGATCAACCGAACCGGGTGATGCAGGGGAAGGACGTAGACGCATGGGCCGAACCGAAGCCTAGTTGTTCGCTGGGAAACGGCGGCCAGAAATACGTTTTGGGAAGGGGCCAAGCTGTGGACCGCGGGCGTATGATGCTCCGCGAGATGGTAAGCGAAGAATCCGGCGGAGTCTAGCCGTTCGATCTGCACCAACCGGTCCCGGTAGATCTGGTCCAGAGGCATGTCAGGAACAGGCTCGATGTGATCGAATACGCCGAACTGCAAGGGCATCGCTTAGCTCCTGTGAACCACCTTAAGATGGAATCACTGTAGCGTCCGGTCTGCGCCTATGTCAATTGTCCAGATATTAGCCACAGAGGGACGTAGAAAAATAAAAACTCCGTTCCTCTGTGGCTCTGTGACTAACCCCGTAACGTCTGCAAATTGACAGATAGGTTAACGTGATGCTACGGTTCCGCCTGGAATTATCCACACGTCCAGGAATGGCGGCCAGGAGAGAATTATGCGAAGTATCGATGTCCATGCCCACGTGACTCCCCAGTGCTATTGGCGGGCCACGGAAGGCGGCGGAGAATGGCACGGGATGCGGCGAGAGCAGGATGCCCGGGGGCGAGAAGTGATGATCTCCGGGAGCAGCCGCGGTCAACTTCCTCCGCGTGCCAGTTGGACCCCAGAGCAACGCCTGGCCGACATGGACTCTTTAGGAGTCGATGTGCAGGTCCTGTCCCCCTACGCCGGGTTCTACAATTATGAGTTGCCCACGGCCACCGCCAAGGCGACCTCCGTGGATTGTAATGATGAGATAAACCAGATGACGACGACCTGGCCTGACCGGTTCGCCAGTTTGGGAACCCTGCCCATGCAGGACCCCGCTGCCGCCATTGCCGAGCTGGAGCGGATCATGGTCCAGTTGAAATTCAAAGGAGCCATGATCGACGACAAGATCAATGGCAAGATGCTGGACGAGCCGGAATACCTGCCTTTCTGGAAGGCGGCGGAGCAGTTAGGCGCGCTGATTCTTTTCCACCAAGGTGGCGACACCGTGGTGTCGCCGCGCATCAAGAAATACCACTTGCCCAACTCCATCGGCAACCTGGCCGACCGGACGTTGACCTTCGCCTCTTTGGTCTTTGGCGGGGTCATGGATGCCTGCCCAGACTTGAAGATTTGCTTCTCCCACGGCGGCGGATACACGTGCTACGGCATCGGCCGCATCGATCGGGGCTGGCAGGGCATCCCGGAAGCTAACCGGTTGAATCCCAATCCGCCAAGCACCTACCTGCGCCGCTTCTACTACGACAGCATCGTCTATACCGAGGAAGCCCTGAGGTTCCTCATCGACCAAGTGGGTGTTGACCGGGTGGTCTTCGGCTCCGACTGGCCCTACGACATGGCCCAAGACTGGCCGGTTTCCTGGATCATGGAAATGGAGAGCATCACTCAAGAAGAAAAAGATGCCATCCTCTGGAAAAATCTGGAAGGTTTGCTGGGAATCTAGTCCTATTCAGGGCGCTATTTGAATTCCCCAATCGGGAGGACTATTCGTGAGACACATCGACGTGCACACCCATCTGATGCCCCAGTGCCTGTGGAAGACCGTTGACGGCGGCGATGACTGGTATGGGATGCGCCTGGAGTCCGGAGACGGCCTGGGGTTCGTCGCGGGCAATGGTAAGCGGATCTTTATCAACTCACCGAAATTGCGCTTCACCCCCGAAGAGCGCATCGTCAACATGGATGAAGAGGGGACCGACGTCCAAGTGGTGTCGATCCACACGCCACTATTCCCTTACCACTGGGAGAAAGGTCTGGCGATCCAGATGTCCAAAGACGTTAACGACGAGATCGCCGGGATGGCCAAGCAACATCCCAGCCGGTTCTCCGGGTTGGCGACTCTGCCCCTTCAGGACGTGGATGCCTCCATCGAGGAACTGGAGCGGGCGGTTAAAGTGCTGGGCCTTAAAGGCGCGGAGTTCGACATGGTGGTCAATGGCAAAACCTGGGACGAACCCGAGTTTCTGCCCTTGTTCAAAGCCGCCGAATCTATGGGGGCCTTGCTTTTCTTCCACCCCCAGCCCCAGGAGAACTTGGTGGCGCTGGAACGGACCAGGAAGTACGGCCTATCCAACAGCATCGGCGTTCCCTTGGAAGACGCGATTTTGGTGGCCACTCTGATCTACGGCGGCATCTTAGAGAAGTGCCCTAACCTCCGGGTGATTGTCGCCCACGGCGGGGGACCGGCATGCTTTGGGATGGGCCGCATGGACCACGCCTGGAAAGTCCGCTCCGAGGCAAGGGCGAACATCCCCAAACCCCCTAGCCGCTACCAGAGCCAGCTTTACTACGACTTCTTGACCAGCAGCGAAGCCTCGCTGCGTTTCTTGATCAACGCCGTTGGCGCCGACCATGTGGTGATCGGTAGCGACTGGCCCTTCGTCGGATGGGACCCCTCGCCGGGCGGATGGCTGGAAAGTCTCACCAGTCTGTCAACCGAGGAGAAGGAGAAGATTTCCTTCAGAAACTTGGAACAGATGCTGGGGATCTAGGCCCCCTCACCCCCCTTCCCCTCTCCCGCAGGAAGAGGGGTGCCGACGATGAAATCGAAGCTGGAATGACGGCGCACCGCGCACAAAAAAGCAATTTATTTGGAGGGACCGAAATGGGTGTTTACAGGTTGTACAGCGGGGACGACGGCGAAAGCCGAATAACACAGTACACCGACGAAGAACTGGCCAACATTAAGATCAAGGGCACCATGAGCTTCAGCGTTCAGAAACGGGAGCCGGGTCACTTCATGGACCAGCACCCGGCCGCCTCCCGCCGTTGGCACATCCACGTGGAAGGGAGAATGATTATCGGGTTGTCGGACGGCACGTCCCACACCTTCAATCCCGGCGACGTGCGGTTGGTGGAAGACACCGACGGCAAGGGGCACACCACTACTTTGCCCGATGGCGACACCATAGCGCTGATGATCTCTATCGACGAGGAATAGTCGTCTCGTCCGATCAGCGGGCCTAGATCGGTAGAGGCTCCTCCACCAAGTCGTGGGGCAGACCCAGGTCTACGGCGTTGGCGTTGAAGGCCAACATGGCGTAAAAACCCATCAAGGTGGTCAATTCAACGAATCCTTGTTCGCCGAACTGGTCCAGCGCTGCTTGGAATGTGTCCTGGCTCACTCGGTGAGGCAAGAAGAACTCCATGCCCAGATTCAGAACGGCGGATTCTTCAGGAGACATCTGGGGGAGAGGTTGTTTGTCCCGTAGCGCGTCCACCAGCGAGTCGCTGAGCCCCGCTTGTCTTCCCAGGGCCACGTGGGCGTTCCAGATGTATGGGCAGTCCATGGCCCGGGCCGTGGTGAGCATCGCCAACTCCCTGGCCTTGGCCGGGACGGTCGACTCGTTGCGCACGTAGTTGAACAAGGGTATGGCCCGCTTGGACATCTCCGGACTGTGTTTTAAGATCGACATGGGTCCGGTGCCGACACCGCCGGGACCGGAGGATACTTCATCAAAAGTTTCTCTGAGATCTTCTCTGACTGACTCGCGAGTGACCGGAGGGATCCTAACCATGCGTTTCTCCATTCCAGAGAGCTATAATCGTTCATTGCTCTCTGATTTATTTCGCTGTGCCGGTGGTCAACCGGCTTAGATTACCGCATCCTAGAGTACGGGGCCAGTGACGCGGGCCAGTGAAGATCAGACCTCAGGTCAAATTTTAGCATTGCGACGAGGTGAAACATGGATGTCTATCAGTGCATCAGGAGCCGCCGGACCGTTCGGGAGTTCAAGCCCGACCCGGTCCCTGAAGACGTGATACTGAAGATCCTCCAGGCGGCACGTTGGGCGCCCAGTTCCAGCAACACTCAGGCGTGGCACTTCATAGTTATACAAGACAGTAGTACTCTGACGACTCTGGGAGAGATATGTAGCCAGGGGCGGTTCATCGGCCAAGCACCGATGGCCATCGCCATCGTTATGGAAAACGCTCCCCGGCCCCAACTGGACGCGGGAAGAGCCCTGCAGCAGATGGAGTTGATGGCCTGGTCCGAAGGCGTTGGCACCTGCTTCGCCGGCGTGCGTGACCCGGCCCAGCAAACAGCCGTCAAGGAGCTTTTGGGCATCGCCGAAGAGATGGAATTGATCACGGTGTTGCCCTTCGGCTACCCCGCCGAGGGGCCCCGGAAAAAAGGCACTCCACGGAAGCCCATGGAAGAGATCGCCCACCGGGAACGATTCGGCCAGCCTTACCGGTAGCGAAAATATGTTTCCCGGTTGCGGCCATACTCCTCTGATCGTTGGGGGATGGCCGCAAACCCTGTCGTCAGTTCAGGACGGTCTAGCGTCCTTTAAACGAGGGCGTCCGCTTCTCCAGGAAAGCTCGCCGGGCCTCTTCCGCGTCTTCCGAACCGTTCAAAATCCCTCCGGCGTTGGAGGTCAAGACCATGGTGTTCTCTAAGGTGGAATCCAACGCGGCCCGCATGATCCGCTTGCTAACCCATTGCACCATGGGTGGTGTTCGCATGATGCGGCCGCACAGTTCCCTGGTTGTCTCTTCCAGATCGCCGGAGTCTACCAGGTAGTTCAGTATCCCCCAGTCGTAAGCCCGCTGGGCGTCCAGGTGGCCGGTGTAGGCGAACTCCAGGGCCCGGCCCAGCCCGACCATCTTGGGGAAGTAGTAGCTACCGCCGTTCTCGATTATCTGTCCCAGTTGCTGGTAGCCGATGAACCTGGTGTTCTCGCAGCCAAGACGGATATCGCAATGCAGCGCCATGTCCATGCCGGAGCCGACGGCGGGGCCGTTGATCATGGCGATGGTTGGTTTGCGTATCTGCGAGATGTCCCGGTGCAGCTTGGTGAAACCGTGGAAGAAGTGCTCCCTGGCGGCGTCGGGTCCCTCCGTGGTGCCCCGGTTCCCGGTAAAATTCTCTCCTTTAAGAGAGTCCGGCGTGTCCCGCCTCATGTCGGCCCCCGAGCAAAATCCTCGGCCGACCCCGGTAAGAACGATGACCCGCACGTTGGGGTCGTCGTCGCCGGCCCTCATGTATTCGCCAACCTTGGCCACCGTCCCGCTCTCTTCGGACGACCCGATAAGGGCGTTCATCCGCTCCGGACGGTTGAATTTTATCCATAGGATTCCCGTATCCTCCGGTTCGTACAGGAGATAGTCAACCAATTGCGGACCCATATTCGCCTCCAACCACCCGATTAAGAACGATTTTACCTTTCACTGTGCCCGAGTCAATAGCCCCTGGGGTTTGGTGACTAGATGCACCTTGTCACAGCATCAGGCCCTGGGTACAATTCCCCTAGTCCCCGCCCTGTTGAGCCGGGAAAACAGCACTATGACTAAGGTGTTATCTAATGCCGGAAGTAACCAGTCACGCTCCGGGTACGCCGTCGTGGTTTGAGTTATCCACCACTGACGAGAAAGGGGCCATGGAATTCTACAGCGCCATATTCGGATGGGTAGACGACCCCCAGCCGATCTATGAGAACTGGTCCTACCATATGCAAAAGCTGAACGGCCTGGAAGCGGCGGCCATTTATCAGCAGCAGGCGGAAGAGCGGAAACTGGGCGTACCACCCCACTGGAATACCTACTTCTCTGTTACCAACGTGGACGAGTCGGTGGCTAGGGTGCAGCAGGCCGGAGGGTCCTTGCTGTTCGGCCCCATGGATGTGTTTGCTGCCGGGCGCATGGCTATGCTTCAAGACCGTCAGGGCGCGGCGTTCGCGGTGTGGCAGGCCGAGGGACACATCGGATGCCGGGTCAAGGGGGAGCCGGGCGCCATCATGTGGAACGAGCTTATGACATCCGACCAAACGGACGCCACCGAATTTTACACCGGTCTTCTGGGCCTTGGCAGCGGTTCGATGGAAGGACCCATGGAATATACACTGCTGAAAGTATCAGGCGACGATGTTGCGGGCGTGATGCAGATCACTGAGGGCATGGGTCCGGTCCCGCCCAATTGGATGGTGTACTTCGGAGTCGCCAACGTCGACGACACTACCAGCCAGGCCGAGGCCCTGGGCGCCATCGTATTGGTGCCTGGTACGGACATCCCGGGAGTCGGTAGATTCGCGACGATACAGGACCCTGAAGGAGCTGTATTCGGAATGTTCACCCATGCCTAATCTGGAGAGGCTAGCCCGGAAGAGACTAGATCCATCGACCCTGTTGTAGTCGCTGGATATCTCCACTTAGTGTAATATCTGAATCAGGAGTGCTCAATAAAGGGAGGTTGCCCCATGGAAAGACCGCGGATTCGTCACGTCGCGATGAATGTTCAGGACCGGGACGCGGAAGCCGAATACTATAAGAGAGTGTTTGGTATGGAAGAAAAATCCCGAGGCCCCAACGGAACCGTTTACCTTTCCGACGGATACGTTGGCGTTGCTTTGATCCACAACCCGGACATGCCCTGGGGCATCAACCACTTCGGGTTTCAAGTGGAAAGCGTTTCCGGCATCGAAGAAACGGCGGACACCACGGCTGTATCCAACACCTATGGAGCCATAGCCGAGAGCTGGATCCGTGATGGGGAAGGCTACCGGGTTGATATCTCAGAGGGCGGCTGGCCTATTTAGTGCCTAGCTTTGTAGATAGCAGTTAGAATTTTCCGTTTGCCCCGAGCCTGTTAAAGGGTCCTTGCGGGGAAGGGTGGTTCGACAGGCTCACCACGAACGGGGTCTGTAACGCCGATTTTCGCGTGGAAGTACGAGTCATAGACGGGCCGGAGTTCCTATGCCCTATGCTCGGTGATTACCCTCTGTGATACCAAATAGGGTCCACCCGGGACGCTGGCGGGTCATGTCGCTTTCGTACAACATGAACCCTGCGCCCTCCGGCGTATCCAGGGCCCGGCGGATGGACCAAAGGGAAAATCCCTGGACGCCCTCCATGTTCTCGATCTCTTCCCAGGTGAAGTAACCTGCGCCGATGGTTTCGTCGCCGTCGAATCGCGGCTCCCCCGACACCGGTTCAAGGCGGAAGACTACGTACACGTTGGAGTTGGGGGCCGCTGTGGCGTGGCGTATGCCCACCACGTCTTTAACCTTGGCCACAATGCCGGCTTCCTCCAGCACCTCCCTTTCCACTGCGGGCAGGATCTCCTCGCCGGCCTCCACGTAGCCTCCGGGAATCTGCCAGGCCCCCCGGTTGGGGTTGATACCCCGCTGGATCAGCAGCGCCTTGTTGTCCCGGATGACCACTCCGCCGCAGCCGATGGAATGGCTCCCATAGAAGACGAACCCGCATCCGTCGACGAGACACGCGGGGCGGTCGCGGCCTCCGTCCATCTTTGAACCGAGCTTGGCGCCACAGGTCGGGCAAAAATTCATGATTGGCTACCCCTTCGTCCGGTAAGCGATCGAAGACCCGATTATATCAGCTAGGCCGAACTGGCTACTCGGAGAGGCTGACGCTTGAGCACGGACGGGGGATTCTGAATTATTGCACTTGGCGGGAAGGTGGATATCACCTGAGAGCAGGCCACTTTGGCGAACCGGCGAGCAGTTGACGCGTTCAGCGCTTCGTATTATAGGCCGGGCCATCCAAGAGGCACATGTTCCGGAGAATCGGTTTGATCTGGGAAATCCCGGTAAGCGGCGTTGCGAAGATGGGCCGGTGAGAATAAAAATCGACCAAAACCAAATGCTCTGGTGGTTGATTCCGGGTTTGGTGACGGTGGAAATCGCCATTGTGATGTTGGATGCGCTTGTCACCGAACTTGGATGGGTCCCCATTGGCGCCGCGAGAAGGTTGTTCAATATCACGCGTGAAGATGGGGTGGCGAACTTCTTCTCCAGCTTCCAGATGCTCGCCGTCGCCGCAGTCCTTTTATTGATAACCCTGGTAATCAGGGGCCAGAACCAGGGCTCTCGGCCCAAATTGGTTTGGGGCTGGGCCTTGATAACCGCGCTATTCTTTTACATGGGCGTGGACGACGCGACCAAGCTGCACGAGCGCATGGGCACCATATTCAGCGAGTTGGTCACGGGCTCTGAAGGCCGGACGGACCCTGGATTACTGGGGCAGTTATACGATGTTTTCCCGAGCTATACCTGGCAACTGGTCCTAGGACCAGTCGTTGCGATAGCTGGATTGTTTGTCTTCGTATTTCTGATGCGTGAATTACCATCCCTCCATCTGAAACTACTGGTCTGCTTGGCGCTGGGCCTGTTCGTGATTGCCGTCGGGATGGACTTCGTGGAAGGCATGGAGAACGGCATCATGATTCGCGTGGCCGACGTATTTTCTACCTTCCCCGGCCGTGCTGTACACTTCTCTAAAAGTATCGAAGAGTTCCTGGAAATGGCCGGGACAACTATTTTTCTGTTCGTGTTCCTGAAGACGCTGGCGCATACCACGCCGTCGATAACCTTCGAGCTCAACCACCAAGAGTAGCCCCTATCTCGGTGGCCGCTGGTCCGGACGGGCGTACACGATGATTCTTCGCCCGGTTCGCTTCCCTCTCAGACGACGGGACCCAGTCCCCGCGCCCGGCGGCAATGGGCTGCTTATGGACATCTCGCCTAACGTGGTGGCGTAATCCCAGTAACCAGACCTCCCCCTCCGAAACCTCCCAACCTATACTTACTTCACTATACCTAACCAATATCTTCTGGACTTCGCCTTCCGTGTCGAAATGCGTTGAGACTACGTGATTAAGCTGGTATATTCCAGCCGTTTCGCTCAGGGTAGGGGGGATCCTCCGCGAGAGGGAATCAGGCCTCGAGTTGTTGGACCGGCCACCGCCGGTGTCCTTCTATTGATCCAGTGTTCCGAGGAATGCATAGTTGTTTTGCCACGGAACGCTCGCCGGGGATCTCAAGACAGGAGGTGGCACTCGCGCATTTTAGTTACTCTTACTGTATTTGTCCGTCCGTCGGCTGGCGTCGTCCTCTCTTGTCTAGGATAACTCGGTTACGGACGCTCGGTTAGGACCAGATTATCTTCGGATACAGTCCCAATGCTGTGAATAAGGTGAATGATTTGCCTAATCTAAGACTCTCAGCAATTCCCATGCCTTTGATCGTCTTCGCGGCGGTCTTGGGAGCGTTGTTCTTGTTCCTGGCCGTGCCACGCATCATGGCTCACGATGCTCCAGTGGCGGACCAAGTCATCCACTCTTGCGTAAAAAAGAGCGGCGAGATTAAAATCATTGATCCGCAAGGCGATGGTGGCAGCAAGGACAAAGGTAGCAAGGACAAAGGTAGCAAAGATTCTAACGACGGCTCAAGAAAAAGGACCTCGTCCTAGACTGGAACGCCATAGGACCACAGGGTGACAAGGGCGACCAAGGCAACACCGGCGCTGGCCTCAGCGGCGAGTTCCTGTCCATTGCCTTCGGCGGCGGCGGCGGCAGCGCCTTCTCGGCTCGTCGTTGCTCCCCCAATGGCAGTTCCTACGCTCAGGTTCTAAGGGGCGGGGCCGGAGACGACATTGACCGGGTGCATCTCGGGTGCAGGTAATATCTGTCGATGGGACCCTTCTCTCCTAACCTGGGTGGCTTCACGAATTCGCCCAGCGCGGGTGGAGGCGGTGGAAGTAGCTTCAATATCGACTGTGGCTCCAACCGGGCGCTGACTGGTGTCCGGGCCGAGCAACGTAACGGCGCCCAACTAGACCGGATCGGCGCTCGTTGCCGAGACTACGTAACTGGGTAGTGTCCAATGTCGATTATGTGGGAGCAAACTTGGGATCTGGCGGGATCGTTAACGTTGACTGCCCGCTTAACGGTGTGGTCACCGGATTCCAAGGTAGATTAGGTCTCCTCATTGACCGGATCCAGATGATCTGCCGCAAGTAAGGGCGACGGACTGAAACCAAATATACCTGGCTACTAATCAACGGCCACCCAGCTATTGCTGGGTGGCCGTATTCTATGCAAGGCCCCTTATGCTCCACAAACTCTCCGTCCAACGAATTATGCTCTCCGTGTCGCTGTTGCTACTTCTAGCTGCATGGGCATGTGGGGACGGTCGACTGTCGAGATGGACTAACCTGGAAGTTATGGCTTCGGAGTAGGCTGCCCAGGGCCGGTACGACGAGGCTGTAGTCCCTGCGCGTGAAGCGATAGTACTGGCTGAGGAGTTGTTCGGACTCGAAAGTCCCAGCCTGGCTGCCTCGCTGAACAACCTGGGATTGATTTTGCGCAACCAAGGCGATGCCCAAGGGGCGGAGGAAGCGGCGTTGAGGGCGATAACCGTTTCGGAGGCGGCGTTTCCACCAGGCCACCAATTTGTCTCCACCACCAGGGCCAACCTGGGAAAGTTGTATTCAGAACAAGGTCGTATCGCCGAGATGGTGCCGGTGTACGAACGGGCGCTGGCTAACGCCGAGGCCAGCTATGGAGCATCCCACCTCAGCACCATCTTGGCCGCCTAAAAGCTGGCTAGCACACAACGCCAGGCTGGCGACTTCCTGTCTGCAGAGTCTCTTTACGTCGACACCATCCTTCTTCATTCAGAGGTTTTGGAAGAAGCGGACCCTGCTCTGATTGTTCCGCTCAGTGAATTGGGAACACTGTACTTGGAATACGGTAATTACGACTTCGCAGGGGACGTCCTCCTAGAGGCGTTGGTCATAGCTCAAGAGAACTCCGGCTTCAACCACATTTCGACAATTGGGCTGCTACAGCAATTAGCCACACTCCATATGTTCGAAAAGGAATACGAAGACTCGGACCTAACCCTTCAGAGGGTACGCCGCATCGTGGAGGATGCCTACGGAACGGACGACCCGCGCCTAAGGCCGGTATTGGAACAGACCGGGTCTCTTTACATGGAAATGGGTCGGAATGAGGAAGCTGGCCTCTTATTCTCAGAAGCAGCCGCCCTGCCGCCGAAAACACCCTAACGGCGGTCGCCACATGTTCTCGCAGGAGCCCGCGTCCGGACCCCACTGAACACTGCGTGAAGTTAATCAATCTCGGGAGAGATCCTTTATGGTTGCCGCTGTGTTCCGCTTTGGTGTCCCTACAGCCAACCCGCCTACAGGCTTTCAGACTTGAATCCTATAGTATTGGCTTATCCGTAAACTCATGGTACATATGGTGGTGCGTAACTGTAGTTCTACGCTGTGTCTGGCTGAACGATGCCTAACGTGCTCATTAGAAATGTAACAAATCCCCCCAACCCCTCTTTATTAAGGAGGGGCGCAGGGGGGATTTCGGCACTCCTCCAGCACCGCTTTTCGAGAGTGTTGATGCTGTTCGCCATCCTGTTGGCGGCACTTCCCAGTTCCACGGTCATCGCCCAGTCTCCAAGTGGCACTACCATGGATCCTGGGATCGGAGTGATAATCCATACCGCCAAGCCTTACAAGAAGATCATCGACGCCATCGAGGGCATGGGCGGGACGGTAAGCATCCAATACCAAAACGCCGATGCCGTCGCTGCCCGGTTGCCCGCGGGTAATCTCGACTTCCTGGCGTCGCTGACGATGGTGGAGCGCGTCGAGAAGGACCGCATCGTTGAAATACCAAAGCTCCAAGGAGAGCACCTGGAGCCCAGACCGCTGGCGCTGAATCCTTCCCATCTGTTGGATCGTACGGCCCTTGCGGCCAAGATCGGGGAGGTCCCCGATGGGTTCCCCAGCTATATAACCTCGGTTACTGGGGCTGCGGATACCTGGGCGGAGAACGGCGCGGGAGCGGGGGCGATCACCGCGGTGATAGATACAGGGACCGAGGCAGGCCACATCTGTTTGGCGGGTAGGGGAGACGTTGGAAATCCAGACAGCCGGGTGATTGAAGGGCCGGATCTGTCACCCGACGCCGGTACAGAATTCGAAGGGTCTACTGTTCCGACCAACAATTTCCACGGCACATTCGTGGCCGGCGTCATCGCGTCAGATTGCTTCATCGTCTTGGACCGGAGGTCGCCGGCGGACGCCGACATGGCGGCCATATTTCAAGCGCATCTGCCCGAGGAGAACTTCTTCACCACAGGCCAGTTGATAATGCTCCCATTGGTGGGCCTTGCCCCTAAGTCCAGCATTTATGCGGTAAAGGTGTTTCCCCATACCGGTTCGGGCGTTTCGTCTTCAATCATCGAAGCGGCTATCGACCACGTTATAACCAAAAAGAAAGAGCACACTGCCGGTCTGCCTGGCGGTCTGGACATAGACGTGATCAACCTGAGCCTGGGCGGCTCCGCCCGATTCGACGGCCGGACCCTGGAGGATCAGCTTGTGGACGCCGCCACCGAGGCTGGTATCCTGGTGGTGGCAGCGGCTGGTAACGATGGACCGGCGCCGGTTTCCGTGTCCACTCCGGGGACGGCCTTCAGCGCTTTAACGGCTGGGGCGTCCAGCGACCCGGTGCACACACGCATATTTTGGGACGTTTTCTTCGGCCCAGGCCAGGGCCACGCCATGTACCCGGACGATGAGATCAGGCCCTCCGATTTCAGCGGCCGTGGACCCTTGGCCGACGGACGGGCCAGTCCGGATATTACAGCTACCGGGGTCTTCAACCTTTCCCTTTTCCCGCAAAATGCCACCGGTTTCGCTTCCGGGACCTCCTTCTCAACCCCCGCCGTGGCCGGTGGGGCGGCGCTCCTGATGGGTTGGGCCGAAGCCAACAAGCCCGAGTTCGGTCCCTTGGTGATTCGCAATGCGATGATCGACGGCGCCGCGCCGTTGGGCCGCGAGTGGAAGCGGCGGTCTCAGGGAGCCGGTTATCTGGACGTGGCCAAAGCTCTCTCGTTGCTGAAGTCGGGCGAAACCAGCAACGAGTTGCGTCAATCGGTTCCCGACGAACAGATTCCCAACGTGGTGTTGCAGAACGGGACTTTTAGCATAGACATACGGGAATTGAAACCAGGGCGAACCGTTGACTTGATCTTTGAGATTGAGCCCAGCACCAGTTCGGTGACCATCGATTTCGCGGATGTTAGCATCGACCCCAACCCGGTGCCCGCGGTCCTTCCCAACTCCATCGAGGTCTATGTGAAGGGCGCCAAGCGTGGCGGACTGCCCTACTTGGTTTACAGTGCCAACGTCGTCGGACCAGCCCGCTTTACCATCGGCGATAACCACGTTGGGTTGAGAGGGGCTATCTTTGGGGCCTTCGTGGACAGGGCTATCATGGAGCCCGGGCTGATGAAAGTAACCGTGCAGGGCGACTGGACCAACAACGGCAAAGTGGGAACCCGCGTAACCATCAGAAGGACCGACGGCAAGATCCCCGTAGCTGCCACCGACCCGATACGACCAGGGGACACGATTTTGATACCGGTTGATGTACCCAGCGGTACCACCCAGGCTTCGTTCGAACTGGGTTGGCGGCAGAATTGGGCCCGGTTCCCCACCAATGATCTGGACCTGTTCCTCTGCGCTCCCGGCTTTGTCTTGCACTCCGACTTCAGCGGGGCGACGCTGAATTCGCCGGAACGTATCACGGTTTCCAATCCCGAGACGGGGACATGGTATGTAATGGTGATCGGATTTGGCGTGGTCACGCCACGGGACGCTTACTATCTGGACGTGGATGTTAGGTCACCTGAGGGCGCCCCGCCCGGCCAACCGGCATCCCACCAGATGGTCTACGGTAAATCAGACGACTCCCAAGTAGAAGGCTCCCACAACCCGGACGGGCACAATGAGTTGGTGTTTCGGGGGGAGCCGTGCTTCTGAAAACGTAGCTGTGCCGCCTCGGCCATGGTGCCAGAAGCCTAGTGCCCAGATCTAACCCGCACCGCCGCTATCGAATTGGATGAGGATGCCGTCGGGATCACGGACGTAGATGTACCGGAACTTCCCTTCCGCGTTGATGAATGACTCCTTGGGTCCGGCCGGCTCCACCCCTTTGGATATCAGTTCCTCGGCTAGGGCGTTCACGTCGGCAACGGTGATGGAGAAGTGGGTGATCCCCACCTGGTCTAGGAGGATCGGGTTGCCGTCGGGTTCTTCGCCGGGATGGCTGGTCAGTGTGAGAGAAGGAATGGGGACACCCTCTCCGGAACTCAAGCTGACGCGCCTGCGGGTCTTGCGGGCGTGCTTGTAGTTGTGGGGGCGCCCTCCTTCGGTCGGATCGGTGGGACCGTCGAAGGTGACCTCCATGCCCAAAATGTCCCGGTAGAAGCCCAAGGACTTGTCCATGTCACGGACACAGATCGCGATATGGGACATACCGATGGCGTCCATAAGCGGCGCCTCCTAGTAAAAATAAGGTTTAAGGTTCAGGCCGTGATGCGGATAGCCGCGGTTAGTAGTATTCGAATGGTGGGCCGTGCGCCTCGCACAAGGCGATCTACTGGATCAGCCGGCTACGGAAATCCTCCCATGGCTAGGTTCCCTGACTTTCCATGGCCACGGCCATGCGGCGTCCCATGTTGAGTGGAAAACCGGCTCGTTCTCTTCAGGCTGGATAGGACCGAAACCGTGCGTCCCGCCCATGTCGTGCACGCCGTTCATACCCATCGTCTTTCGCCTGATCTGAGACTAAGAATACAGGCGATGCCGCCATGTGTCCATCGAATCATATGACGTTCTACAAGGCTTAATGGATGGTCTGGATCCGCGTCCTGGCTAACCGCTTACCGGGAGTGTAGGTCATCAACGAACCGGCAAAGACTTATAAAACCTCGAACAGTAGCTGGGGGGACGAGAGTTAATTATGAGTGTGAAACATAAAGAGGCCAACCCCGCGGGGTTGGCCCCTTGTTCACATTGGAGGGAGCGCCGTTCGCTACTTCTATCTGCCCCGGCCTCGTGCTGCCTCCCGTTCTCGTTCGGACCGAGCCTTTGCCGCCTCCCGCTCCTGCTCGGCTTTAGCCTTCGCCGCTTCTCGCTCTAGCTCGGCTTTAGCTTTTGCCACTGCTCGCTCTAGCTCGACTTTAGCCTTTGCCACTGCTCGCTCCAGCTCGGCTTTAGCCTTCCTCGTTGCCCGCTCCCGCTCGGCTTTTGCGTTCCCCGATTCCCGTTCTCGCCTGGCTTGGACCATCTGACGCTTCTTCTCGGCCCTGGCTAGGACTTTCTCCCTTTTCTCTTTGGCCTTCGCCCGGGTCTTCATCCTTTGTCTTTAAATTTGACCCGTGCTTCCGCTGCTTTCAAGGTAGCCCGGCTCCGGCCTCGATGGGCATTCTCTAAGGCGGTGGCGATGCCCCGCAAGGCCTCGTCGGGCAGAATGCTCCCCTCAGCCAGCGACTGGAGGATATCAGTGTGCCGCGCTGTCAGCGCATCTAAGATCGAGGCGACATCGGAGATCCGCTCGGCACGGCGCTCGGCCGCATCCGCCTCAGCTCCTGCAGCCTTTTCAACTGCCTCTGCCTGTACCTCGGCCACCTCGGCTTCTGCCTCGGCCAGCTCGACTTCTGCCTCGACAGCGTTCTCTTCCGCTTCCTCGGCGCTTTCATTCAAGTCCGCCGCCTCAGCGCCTTGAGCCGCCTCCGATCTCGTCCGAGCCGCATCGGCTTGTGCTCGGGCCGCCTTAGCCCTCTCCCGTCTGCCCTCCGCCCTTTGCCTTGCGGACCTTACCTTTTCTCCCTCTGACTCTGCCGGTACACGGGCTTCGTCGGTTGTCAAATTCTCTAAGAACCTTTCCAGACGTGCCCGAATCTTAGAGGCCCTCACCAAGCCCTTGGCCTTGGCGTGCTTTTTGCCTTTGTTTGCTCCTTCGGTAGGAGAAGATCCGGTAAACCCGGTCACCAATTCCCCTATTTCCGGCGGCGGCGCTCTTGCTTCGAGCTCAATCTCCGTTGTTGAGCCGTCGGGCTGCATGATCGTAACTGAGGTGGTCCCGGTTATTTGAACAATAACGGGGCTAGATTAAGAGAGTCTTCCGCTGCCAGAGGCGTTGTGTTGACTCCGGGAATTAAAACCACTTC
>Ga0208830_1000120_pt1 | contig 43621 bp, 37 predicted proteins | sample DeeseametaMP2634_FD_184169 | JGI IMG/M metagenome (GOLD analysis project Ga0208830, IMG submission 184169) | Marine microbial communities from the Deep Atlantic Ocean - MP2634 (SPAdes) | ecosystem: Environmental > Aquatic > Marine > Oceanic | place: Northeast of Antigua and Barbuda, North... | reverse complement strand
CGGCCCCGTCCTATCCCGACGGCCTGACCCAGCGGGAGGTCGAGGTGCTGCGCCTCGTTGCCGCCGGCAAGACCGACCGGGAGATCGGCGAGGAGCTGTCCATCAGTGTGTCGACAGCGAGCACGCACGTGCGAAATATACTGAATAAGACCAACGTGGTAAACCGAACCGAGGCCACGGCGTACGCCGCCCGGCTTAATCTGATCTAGTATCTACGTCCTCCCACACCCGAATACCCCTAAGCTCTCCGGCTTCAGCCTCATCATTCCCTCGCGGTGATCCGCGATCCCAAAGCACTTAGATACCCCGCCGTAACCATTATGCCCTACCAATACCTAATTCTAGGTATAGCCGCTCGCCATCCTGGTTTTGGGTCCGGGCGCAAAAATACCGAACTCTCTCGATGTGTGGTGTCAGTCCCGACAACTAACCTATGGCCAAGCAAGAAGGAGGTAGCACGATGGCAACTCAGACCAAATTTAACCAGAACGAGCCGAAAGGAGACATCATGGTCATGACAAATCCATACCACACAGTATCCATCACGGCCTATTCCGAGATCGAAGAGAGCCGGAGCGCCCTGCTCAGCCCAGAGGAAGTTACCAAAGCCCAATTACAAGAAGAGCGCATTACCACGATAGAGGATCCGGCCGAAGTTTGGGCCGCCCCACGCAAGGAGGCCCTTCCGGCCAGAATAGCACGGGGCTTTCTGGCATTCGATGACTGGCTGTCTGGCCCAGGAATGACCCATCGGGACCGGGTTAACGAGGACCTCGCCAAGGCGCGGTCCGTGTGGTACGAGCGTTTGGAACAAGCCAAAACGCTGTAGAAATGTTCAGGGAAATCTGCTTGATCTGCGGAATTCCGGATCAAGCCTTTACTGAGACTCTACCTAGCAACGAGGAGGACATCACTTTGACTGAACAGCGATATCCGATCTACCGACCCATCCATAAGGCCATTCGCCACATCTTGTTTTCGACATCCCGCCAGGTTGGTCTAGCAGACTTCACCGATGAAGACGTAACCCAAGAATGCTTGGCCGATCTGGACCGGACCATCGGATTTCTACGGGAACACAGAGGTTACGAGGATACCCACATACACCGAGCCCTGGAGAGAAAACTGCCAGGCGTCACGGCCGGATTCGCCGAAGACCATGAAGAGGACGAACCGTTGATCGCGGAGATCGAGCAACTCGGAGCCCGGATCAAAAACGCCGGCGAGGCCCAACGGGTGGCGCTGGGAATAGAGTTGCATGAGCGATTCAACGCGTACGTTGGGATGTATCTAGGCCACCTGTACCGTGAGGAAACCGAGCTGCAAATGGTCCTCTGGGACAATTTTACCGACTCAGAGTTGATCGAGATTCGCGCGGCGATCGCCAGGGACATTCCTCCGGGACGCACGAGGGGCGAATTTTTACCCGAGATGTGCGCCAGCTACAACCCCGATGAGATTTCCATGGTCCTCAAGAACATAAAGGCGAATGCACCGCCCGAGGTTTTCCAACGCCTGACCCGGATAGCTGAAAATATCATGCAACCGGCAATGTGGGCAAAGGTGCGGACGTGGATCGCATAGTCGTAAGGATCAAGCGGCCAATGGGTGATGGTGACAGCCATCCCGGCTGTCACCATCACCCCGGCCTAGTCAACGTGCGGTGGCGGGGGTTGTAATGGCGGCGCAGCTGGTCATCGCTCAACCCAGACCAAGCGAAATTCTCGCATTCGTGGTATCCCCGATATAATCGGGGCGAACTACGCCGCTTGATGTTGAGATAAACCCCGGTGGGCCGGCTATATCAGGTCGATCAGGGGAGTGACCTTTAGGAACACCGGAGCAAACACCAGAGAAACGATGGCCATCAACTTGAGAAGTATGTTTAAGGACGGTCCGGAGGTATCCTTGAACGGGTCTCCCACGACGTCTCCTTCGACGGCGGCTTTGTGGGCATCGGAGCCCTTTCCCCCGAAGTTTCCCAACTCCACGTACTTCTTGGCGTTGTCCCAGGCGCCGCCGGCGGTGGCCATCATAATCGCCAGCATGAACCCGGACCCCACCGCGCCGATCAACAGCCCACCCAGAGCTTCCCGGCCCAAGATAAAGCCGGTGGCGATGGGTACCACAACGGCCATCAATCCGGGGACAATCATCTCTTTAAGGGCGCCGGTGGTGCTGATATCCACGCATCGGGCGTAGTCGGGCTTGCCCGTGCCGTCCATTATCCCGGGAATCTCCCGGAACTGGCGGCGCACCTCGTTCACGATCGCCATCGCGGCTCTCCCCACCGCTTTCATGGTGAGGGCCGAAAACACGAAGGGCAGCATGGCGCCGATCAACAGACCAACCAGCGTGGTGTGGGTTAGCAGATTGATTCCGTCCTCGCTGAGGCCTGCCGCCACCGCATACGCGGCCAGCAGCGCCAATGATGTAAGAGCAGCGGAACCGATTGCAAACCCCTTGCCGGTGGCCGCAGTGGTGTTGCCCAGAGCGTCCAAGGCGTCGGTCCGCTCCCGCACCTCCGGGGGCAACCCGGCCTGTTCGGCGATACCCCCGGCGTTATCCGCTACCGGGCCATACGCGTCGGTGGCCAGGGTGATGCCAAGGGTGGACAGCAACCCAACCCCTGCCAGGGCCACTCCATAGAAGCCAGCCAACTCAAAGGCTACTAATATCGTCACCCCGATCGCTATCAACGGAATGATGGTGCTGACCATCCCGATGGCGATACCGCTGATTATGACCGTGGCGGCTCCTGTCTGAGTGCTCTCCGCGATCTGTTTGACCGGTCCGTAGTCGTAAGAAGTGTAGTATTCGGTGGATAACCCAATCACTATTCCGGCCACCAAGCCAACGAGGATGATCCAGAACAGTTTCAGTTCCAGACTATCCATTACCAGAACGATGATCAGGGCGAAGATCGCCACCAGTATCGCTGAGGCAAAGATCCCCCGTCGTAGGGCCCAAAGCAACTGGCCGAAATCAGCACGCTCCCCGCTTCTCACGACAAAGGTTCCCAAGATGGCCGCCAATATGCCCGCGGCGGCGAGAAGAAGCGGCAACATCGCGGTTCCGGCATTGTAGGAAGTTACGCCCGCCAAGGCGATGGCGGCGATGATCGAACCCACGTAGGATTCAAATAGATCGGCGCCCATGCCTGCCACGTCGCCCACGTTGTCACCCACGTTGTCGGCGATCACGCCAGGATTCCGGGGGTCGTCCTCGGGTATGCCGGCCTCAATCTTGCCCACCAGGTCTGTCCCCACGTCGGCGGCCTTGGTGAAGATGCCCCCTCCAACCCTAGCGAACAGGGCTATGGAGCTGGCGCCGAAGCCGAATCCCGCCACCACCGTGATGTCCTGGAAGATGACGTACAGGATGGTCACACCCAGAAGGCCGATTCCAACCACCGTCACGCCCATCACCGTGCCGCTGGAGAAGGCTATCCGCAAGGCCGGGTTCAGACCCTGGATAGCGGCAGTTGCCGTCCTTACGTTTGCTCGCACGGCTACGCTCATGCCCACTAATCCGGCCACCGCCGAGCAGATCGTACCCGCAAGGTAGGATATAGCTGTTCTGGGAATCACTTGTCCCAGGGTCAGCCAATCGATCAATACGCCCAGAACAATGGCGACGACGACCACGAAGGGGACCAAGGCCATATATTCCCGGCGCAAAAAGGCGTTGGATCCTTCACGGATAGCGTCGCCAATAGCTCGTACCTGCTCGTTACCCTGGTCGGCCCTGAGTACTCGTATAGCGGTGAAGGCAGCAAACAGGAGAGCTACGCAACCCGCCGCGATTGCCAGAATTATCGGCACCATAAATCGTTCCTCTACACCCACAAAATCCCAGGATTTAGGCGTGCGAAACTTATCACAATCCCTAGGGGGTGTCAAGAAAATCCAATGGCGCCAGGGGCCCGAGACAGCCTAAAATCCGCTTTGCCGGTGGGTGTAAACATCAACACCGGGAAGGGCGATGGCGATGGAAAACCAGAATGAACGCCGTGTGTTCAACCTGGTTAATTGGACGCCGGACATCGGACCGCCGGTAGCCCGCCCCGCCGCGTCCCAGATACTGGACGTCTCCCGGTCAACGAAAACTTGACGGTCCTGCCGATACTCGAAGGTCAGTGTTTTGCCGTCGATCACTCGAGAAAACGCGCCCACGGCCCCGCCATCAGCCCGGATAAAGACCGCCATCGGCTCGGCGCCCACTTGGTGATTCACGACACCGTCGCCGATTATTTCCAATGGGAATGCGGTGACCTCGCCGCCCACTTCCACCGTCAAAACTATCTCCCCGGCGGACAGACGTGGATCCAGTTTCTTTTCATTCACCGGAAAAATGAACTTCTCATCGTTGATCCGGCTCTGATAATCTCCGCCGAAACCCCTGGAATATCGCCTGCTGCTGAACATTGTCGGCGAACCTTGTATTCCTGTCAGCAGTTGGGTCTGAGGGTACAAGCGCTTCCACTCCCCCCAGGCCATCGTGAAAGACGGCAACAGATTCAGGCGGGAGCCCGTCAACTCGCCAACCACGGCCTCTCCCGCAGCCTGGAACCAGTAAGAGCCCGTTTGATGGTCGTACATCACTAAGTCAGACTGGTACAGGGCGCTAGTATTGCCGAAGGTCAACAGCTTCCCGTCCAGCTCCCGGTCGTAGACCGCGCCGCTGAAGCACAGAGGGCAGTAAGTAATAAGCACGGGGACGCCGTTAATCACGTCGTTGACTATCTCGTGCATGTTCAACACATTGATGGGATAAGCGTACGTGTCTTCTCCCGAGACGTAACCCATGACCAAGCTATCGTCCTTCATCCAAGACAGATCTCCCGCCGCCCCGTATTCCGGATGGAGAATGGGCACGATCGCGTCCCGGAGAGCCAGGATCCTATCTTCTTTAGCCCGATCCAATGGCAGAAAGCGCGGCGACCCGCCAAACGTGTCGAACAATATGTCGGACAGAGACACGCTATGGAGGCTGGAATCGACCAAAGGGAATTCCCCTACTGGAATCACCACGCGGCCCCGTTTAGGAGGAGTTGCGGTTGGAGTATCCTGAAGAGATGGCGCGGATGCCCGCGCTGTTGGCGACCGGGGATTCAAGGGGGTCGTGTCCGCAGCCGGGCTCGAGCCTTTTGTGGCGGCGGGTGATGACGTGCTAACGAAAGGCACACCCGTTGCGGCGGCGGGTGACTCCGCCGGGGTCGCGGCGGAGCCACCGCACGCGATTATCAAAGCCGAGCCGGCAAGTGCCAGGCCGGCACGCCTGTGCCACGCCCAACATATTTCCCTTAACAACATTCCAGCCATCCGGCGACGCCTCTTTCGGCAAGCCGAGTTTCTTTTGACCCCAGGTTAATCATGGGATGCTTAAATCGGACCAATCGATTCAAGCCGAACATTTCGGCTACTTCCCCACAAATATCACGCCGCTCGTGCTATCATGCTTGGGGTGGTAAGCGAGGCGCTGCACCAGCGTTTCTCCGCTCCAGGCAGCCTCGGGCAATAGGGCTGCTGGAACACCTACTTTCAGGAGGAAACACTGATATGGCCACGAGTGCTCAGATCTGGAGCGAAAAGATCGTGGAAGCGGCCGGCGGCGCCGTTCAACTGGTAAAGGGGGGAGACGGTGAACCCTTGCTCATCCTCCACGACGAGTTGGGGCATCCCGGCTGGTTGAATTACCACCAGGCTCTGGCCCAAGACTACACCCTCTATATCCCGTCCCACTCCGGCTTCGGCGATACCGTGCGGCAAGAGTGGATCATGAACATGCGGGACATGGCGGGTTGGTATCTGGAAGTGCTGGACGACTTGGGGTTAGACCGGGTTAACCTTATGGGCATCTCCTTGGGAGGATGGCTGGCGGCCGAAATGGCGACCATGAGCCCGCAAACGTTTAAAAAGTTGATCCTGGTGGGCCCCGCCGGCATTCGGCCTCCCACCGGAGAGATCTTCGACATGTTCTTGGTGGTGGCCAAAGAGTTCATCTTAAAGGGGATTCTTGACCCGGACACTACATCCGAATTCTCCACCATCTGCCCCGACGAGCCCACACCCGAATTGGTCGAAAGATGGGAAGTTGCTAGGGAGGAGGCCTCCCGGATGAGTTGGCGGCCCTACATGCACTATCCCGGACTCTCCCATCTGCTGCACCGCCTTAAAACTCTCCCAACTTTGGTGGTGTGGGGCAAGGAAGATGCCATTGTGCCGTTGAGCGCCGGACAGGTTTACCATGAGAATATCCAAGGTTCGAGGCTGGCCGTCATAGACAACTGCGGCCACCATCCGGAGATCGAGAAAACCGAGGAATTCCTTCAGTTGGTCAAGGAGTTTCTAGCGGCCTGATCGGCCGGTCTTACCTGAAATCTACAGTGATATAATCGCGCTGACTTGGCTCTCCGGTGAGACCGGAAGGAGAGGAAGATGTTCATAGGCTATTTCACCGAAAGGCCCTACCAAGACGAACGAACCGGGTTCTTTGGGGCGACGGGAAAACCCATCATGGATCTTACCGTCAGCAACGAAATGTTTGATCCAATCTTGGCGGCCGGCCTTTTCAACCGGTACTTGGACGAGAAGATCTACGCCGAGGAAATGGGTTTCGACGGGTTGATGCTCAACGAGCATCACAACACCGCCTTCTGCATGGGCGGCGCCATGAACGTCGAAGCATCCATCCTGGCCCGAATCACCAAGCGGGCCAAGATCGTTCTCCTGGGAAACATCATTCCGATTTGGGACGACCCACTATTGCTGGTGGAGCAACTGGCGATGATCGACATGATTTCCCATGGCCGGCTGGTTTCCGGTTGGGTGCGCGGCACCGGACGGGAAAGCGTGTCCCACAACATTGAACCCCACTACAACTGGGAGCGGTTCCAAGAAGCCCATGAGTTTATCGTAAAGGCCTGGACCACTCCCGGTCCCTTCCGCTGGGAGGGCAAGCACTACAACTACCGGCATGTCAATCCGTGGGCCAAACCGTACCAGAAACCCCATCCCCCCATCTGGCTTCCCGGCGTGGTGAGCAGGGACTCCCTAATGTGGGCGGCGGAGAAGCGCATCCCTTACATCATGCTGGCCACGGAGATGGACCCCACCAAGCAAGCCTTCCAGCTTTACAGCGACACCGCCGCCGAACACGGCTACGAATCAGGTCCTCAGAATCTGGGGTACCTGTGGAAGGTCCACGTGGACGAGACCGAGGAACTGGCCGAGGCGACCGGAAGGAAGTACGTTCAAGGCCCCAGTAACCCCTTCCTGGCGGGCAACGAAGGCACCGTTAACCCGGCGCTGGTCAATCTGCCCGGCTTAACATCGCGAAGAAGAGTCCTGCCGACCCAAGCCGTGGCCACCGCCGCCCGAGGCGGTGGCGGCGGAGTCGCCGGAGTGCTGGGCCGGCCCTACGAGCAGCAGATTGAAGATTACACCATCATCTGCGGAACGCCCAAAACCGTCATACCCAAGATTCGCCACGTCCTGGAGTACCTCCGCCCCGGCAGCATCTTCTTCTGGGACGGCGACGGTGCTATGACCCACGACGACGCCATGCGCAGCCTGCGCCTGATGGGAGAGGAAGTCATTCCAGCGGTGCGCGAGATAGCCAAGGAACTGGAGCTGCCCGGCCCCTTCGAAGTCGACCCGGCCACAAACAAGCCCATCGACCCGGCGCCGGACGAGGCGTCTAAATAAGTCAGACTCGCGCCGGTGGACATCGAACGATTCTGAAGAAGCTAAATGACAACAGCTGACCAGTCATGTGAAGTTGTTGTCATCGGCGGCGGGCCGGCGGGAAGCACGTCGGCCACCATGTTGGCCCGGCAGGGCGTCAGCGTGCTTCTGTTGGAGAGGGAAAGATTTCCCCGGGAGCACGTCGGCGAGTCGCTGTTGCCGGCCAGTATCCCAGTGCTTGAAGAGTTGGGCGTGCTGCCCGCCGTGGAAGCCGCCGGTTTTCTGAAAAAGTGGGGGGCTACCATGGTGTGGGGGACGGACCCCACTCCTTGGAGTTGGTACTTCAAGGAAACCAACCAACGCAATCCTCACTCCTACCAGGTCTGGCGTCCCCAGTTCGATCAACTGCTACTAGAGAACAGCCGCGCCCATGGAGTGGACGTTCGCGAAGGTCACCGGGTGGTGGAGGTGCTGTGGGAGAGTGGGAAAGCTACCGGCGTCCGCTACCGATCTGACACCGGCGAAACCGCCACGGTCCGCTGCCGGTACGTAGTGGATGCCAGCGGTCAGGCCGGCGTCCTGGCCAGGGACCTGAACCTGCGCCAATTGGACTCTTTCTTCCAGAACCTGGCCGTGTACGGCTATTTCTCCGGTGCGCAGCGCCTGCCTTCTCCCGACGAGACAAACATATTCATCGAGGCCTATCCCAACGGCTGGCTCTGGAGCATACCGCTGCACACCGGCTGGACCAGCGTGGGAGCGGTGGTGGATAGCTCCACCGGCCAGTCGGAGATCAGCAAAGGGGGCTTAGGCGAATTCCTCGAAGCCCAAGTGGCCCAAGCGTCGCACACTTCCGAAATGCTTCGGGACGCCCACTTGGAGTCCGGACCGTTCATCGTTAAGGACTGGTCCTACGTATGCGAACGGGTGGCCGGGGACGGCTATGTGCTGGCGGGGGACGCAGCCTGCTTCGTGGACCCCCTGTTTTCCTCGGGCGTCCACCTGGCATTGATGTCCGGCATCCTAGCCGCGGCTTATGTAACCTCGGCGCTGAAAGATGCCGAGATAGCCGAGCCCGCCGCCGCTGCCTACCATGAACTATACCTGAAAGAGTACGGGCACTTTCGGGAGATGGCCCAGTTGTTTTACTCAAGCAACCTTACATCGGACTCTTATTTTTGGGAGGCACGCCGCTTGCTGGAAGACGCTGGAAACTTCACGCCCCGCCAGGCATTTATTCAGGCCGTGGCCGGCCAACCGCCTCGAGGGTACGAACGGGCGGTCCTGGAGCAAGGGAAAACTCCCCTAGAATTCGCCTCCAGCGTTCGCCAGGTGGAGTCGGAGCGGGAACGGCGGCGGTTGAGATGGGAAGCAGCGCGCTCCGGAACCGATACCGGAGACCCAGTAATGACCGCCATCCCACGGCTTGCCCCTGGAACGCTAACCCAGCGAAAGCCGGTCCTGGGCGCGGGAGAGTTCGTCTGGGGGACGGTCCTGACTACGGTAAGCCAGCCCGAGGGCACACCGTGCAGCGGGCTGATCGCCGCCCTGGTATCCAAGATTGACGGTGAGAAAACCGTGGCCCAATTGCTGGACGGATTAAGTTCTCTAGGAGACGAGTCCCAGGCCGATCAGATACGGCAAACCGCACTGGCCGCCCTGGGTATCCTCTACGTGGACGGGACAGTTGAGGAGTTGGGCAGGCTGTAGCCTGGTGAACCGGCCTACTCCCGCACTGCCACATAGCGGTTTGCCAGGTCCCCTGCCACCGGCGAAGATTGAGCCCAAAAGGTCTTGTTCTCTGGGTCTCCGGCCCCGAACAGGTGATCGTACTTTATCCGGTCTTCTCCAAGAGGCATGCGTTCCACCGCACGTACCGCGAACTCCCGTAGTTGGCGGGCGTTGGCCAGGCGGGGTGTGGTGGCCACAAAGTAGAGCCCCAGCTTCTCCACAGACTGCACTTCTTTGCCGGCTTCTTTTCCCGCCTGCAGGAACTGGCTGAGCGCCACCAGCACCCGGTCGCCCACCCCCATGGCGGGGATCTGGTACTCATTGCCGCCGGGGATGCGGCTCAACATGTCGGTCCCTTTGGGCCTGGCGGCGATCCTCTGTTTCATCTCGCTGACGTTGGAGCCGGAACTGCCCGCCATAACGAACACGAACCGGGCGTTCCGCTCCACAGCGGCGTCCAGATACGGCAGCAAGACTTCATACGGCCACACCTCTTCGGGCTTGGCGTCGACTTCATCGATCAAGCAGAGGCACGGGTCGGTGAAATCATCCATGTCACGAAGCCCGGCAAGGAGCTCCGGCTCGGTCAGCTTGGCCAGGTTCAACTCGTGGTAGAGAACGTTGCCGGGGAGGGACGCGACGGTCTGTACGGCGAAATAGGTCTTCCCACTGCCCGGCGCTGCCCAAAAAAGGTGGTTTTCCCGCTTGCCCGTGGGTCGGCCGATACCCTCGGCGATCTTTTGACGGGCATCCTTAAACACATTGCGGGTAACCTCGTCAAACTTGGCATAGCCGGGAACCACGCTGAAGCGCCCGAGGGACACGTCGTCCATTCCTGAGATAAGCGAAAGAGCTTCCACTTCATCACCGGTCTCGGTTGATACCGAGACGCTGGCGAGTTGTGACGGGCCGGGGGCAACAGCAGACTGGGCGCCAGACTCTCCGACGCCGAGAAAACCCCGAACTTCGGATAGAAAAACCGGCCATTCAGGCTCATCTTCCCGCAAAATATGGTTTTTGCTGGCTAATGGGACGAACCGCACTCCGGGTATAAGAGCGGCCACTTGACGTCCCAACTCGAAGGGGACCTGGCCGTCTTCCCGAGCATGCAATACCAGAGTCGGAACAGTTATCTGGGGCATCCGGTTCCTCAGGTCGATCTGCGCTGTCTCACGAGTTGTCCTAACCGCGTTTTCCGGAGAAGCAGACGCTCGCTGCAACTCGTTGAACGAGTCCATGTCCTCGGCAGTTGCATCTGGCATGAAATTGGTGGCGAAAACCTGGCGGTAAGCGGGATTTTTCCTTCCCCAACCAACCCTCATCAGCGTAACAAGAGCTTCCCTCTCTTCGGCTTGCTCCGGTGTCTCGTTGCGACTAGAACTCCCAACGGCAAAACTTCCGTAGATTATCAGTTTATTAACTCTTTCAGGATGCCTCACCGAGTATTCGGCCGCGGCCGCTCCGCCTTGAGAAATACCCAAGAGAGCAAACGTTTCCAGGCCCAGGGCGTCGACCACGGTCTCCAAGTCGCTGACTCGAGCGTCGAAGGACATATCTTCCACGTTCCAATCCGATAATCCGATGCCCCGTTGATCGAACCTGATGAGGCGGTGGTTCTGGGCCAATTCTTCCCACCAGTGCCGCCATACCGGGCTGCGCCAGTCGTACTCCAAGTGGCTGAGCCAGTTGGGCGCTTTGACCAGCGGCGGCCCCTCGCCCACCGTGGCATAGCAGATACTGACCCCGTCCGGGGCGGTGGTGAATCCGAGTTGCTGCTCCTGTCCGAGTTACGCCCGGATTCTACCACGCGGCATGCTGGGCGGGGAATCTAAAGATTGGGAATGGGGATTGTATCTAGCGCATATTGGCGTAAAATGGGCCAAACGCAGCGTTAGCGGGAGTGACCGAAGACCCACATGCCTACATACAAATTCCACATCACCGTTACCGGACCCCTTGAACAGGTATACGAGCACGTCACAGGTTTCACCGACGGCGGACCGGCTAACCTCAAATCTCTAGAAGAAAAACACGGCGAACTGGTTGAGCAAGAAGGGGAAATCTACATCTTCAAGGGGGCCAGCGAGGATGACCCCACCTGGCGCTGCGAGTACGAACATCCGAGCCGGCGCGTCATGAGGGCTTATGAGTCCAAATGGGCCGACCGTAACGATCTATTCGAATCGGCGGACGACAGCACGTTGTGGACGGTTGAATGGCAGCCTAAGGCCACCGGCATCGCGGCATATACCCAATGGCTGGGTTACCAAATCAGGGGCAAGGCCCATCTCTATGCCGAGGTCATCCTCCCGGTAATCACCCACTTTCGGGACAGAACGACGACCCGGCACCGGACGATGAGCAGGCGGAACCGGCCCCGCCGCCAGTAACCGACGTACGCCTACGCGGTCGGAACCGCAGCCTGACGTCCCTGGTCCGACGATTCACGGATGGCGTCAAGGAACCGGTGCAGCTCAACCGCCGTGTCGAAGTTGGGTTCGCAGGGAGTACCGGACTTGATGGCCTGGCCGAACTGGTAGTACATCTGCCCCACGTTGTAGGGCTCTCCCTTAGGCATCCCCTCAAGCACGTAAACGTGTCGCGACGGAATCTCCAGGTCCTGCAGGCCGGCGTCACCCGTCTTGGCTCCCCTTAGCCGCACGTCGCCCAACTGGGGCGAGTCGTCCGAGTCGGCCACCAACGTCCCTTCACGGCCGTAGACTTCCATGCGCAATCCGCTGTCGCTCATCGGCACTACGGCCACGTGGACCGAAGCCACGCCGCCGTTGTCCAACTTTCCACTGACCAGGATGTTGTCCGGGGCGGTAACATCCACCATCCGTTGGGTGTCCGTCTCATACCATTGTGGGGCCTGGGTGGACACGACCGTAGAAACGTCGCTGAAATCCCCCACCACAAACCTGAGAGCATCAATGGTATGTCCGCAGGCAATGGTCAGGGTCGTCGCTCCCAAGCTATCGTCCCGCTGCCAGGTACGTCCCGACGTGCGTTCCAGGACGCCGCCGCGGATCAGGCTCACATGACAGGACATCACCTCTCCGACGTAACCCGACTCCACCAACTCCTTCATGTACAACATGGCCGGGGCCGCCCGCGCCTGAAGCCCGACCATGGCCTGCAGTCCTTTGGACCGGGCCAATTCAGCCAGTTCTTTGGCTTCGTCCAGGGTGGCTCCCAAAGGCCACTCGGTGTAAACGTGCTTCCCGGCGTTCAATACGTCCTTGGTTAAATCGTAATGGTTAGGCACCCTCACAACGACGGCCACAGCGTCTATCTCGGGGCTTGCCAGCATCTCGTTATGGTCATGGAACGCCATGCGCGCGCCAAATTTGGCCGCCGACTCTTCCGAACTCTCCCGCTTCGTGGTGCAAACCGCGGTCAGTTCAAATTCCGGACTGGCCAGCAGCGCCGGCAGGTGGGACCGGTGGGCCCATCCTACGCTTATATTGGCTCCGATAACTCCCAAGCGGATCTTTTCCGATGCCATCGACATTCCTCCTAAACTTCCGAGACCGGCCGCGCCTATCCTATCACGGGACCTTCCCAAGGGCCACAGGCGATAGACCACTCGCCACGTCTTTGACATAGACAAAGGACTCCCCATACACTGGCACCTATAGGCTCCGCCTTCATTCCCACCAACTGAGCGGCACTGGTTGTTCAGTCTGATCAGGAGTAAGCCTTGAGATTGGGCCTGACCGCCGCCCTGACCGCCGTGGCGCTTTTCGCGGCGACGGGGTGCTCCCAGCCAAGTCCAACACCTGAATCGACTACCCAACAGGCTGTTCCAACCGCTGCGGCAACGACGGCGGTCCCGGCTCCGGCGTCCACACTTACGTCCCAATCTATCCCCCCGGCGCAGATCAACCCCACCACAGCGTCCCTACCCCAGGCGACGGTCACACCGCAGCCCACGGCCACCACCGTGCCGCCCCCTACGCCCCTCCCCTTGCCTACGGCAACATTCGCGCCTCCAGCTGCGCCCCTTCCCCTGCCTACGCCGGCACCCATGCCCACCGCCACACCCGTTCACGTCCAGGTTCCGACCCTCGTTCCCACTCCTACTCCTACGAGAGTACCTCTGGAAGCAGGCCCAGGACCCACACCAACCGAACCCGGCGGCACTCTTGAGCCCCAGGAATTTTCACTCGCCATCGAACCAGCTGAACCTTATTCCGGGCGTGATGCCTTTTTCACCTTGCAAGGGCTTGACCCGTGGGAAAGGGTGACGGTCCAGTTCTTCGACCCAGCCGGGAAGCCGGCGGAGTGGGTCACCGAGTACGAAAGCTATCTCACCGATGCCAACGGTAATCCGGTAACGGAGCGCCGCTTGTACGCCGATGCCCAGGGCCGCGCCAGTTGGCGCCGCATCGGCACCAGGGACCAGGCGGGAGAATGGACCGTCCGTCTGACTCAAGAAGACACGACCACGACATTGACCTATCCGATGAACCAGCTAACCCTGACGCCCATCGGCTCCAAGACGCTAGGCCTCGAATTTCGTCTTTACCAAGGTCCACTGTCAAACACCTATTACACAGGCAACGTGCCCGGAGCCCTTACCGTTGACCTTCAAGACCACCTGAAGCTGGTGACCGATAGTCTGCGCGGCCTTTCGGGTCTTCAGAGTGACCAGACACCAACCATCTACCTGGTTGCCGATCTGGAGCTTCTAAAACAGGTAAGCGAGAGCACCGGGTCGACGTTGGGTTTTGCCGATGGATACTACCGTAGCGCCGGTGAAGACTCGGGTGTTTACATGCACACCGACTCTCTGCTCACCGGCATCCAGCGATTGCTCACCCACGAATATATTCACTTGGCCCTTTCCGAGACAGTCGGCCCGGTGGACTTGCCATCGTGGCTTAACGAAGGCACCGCCACGTACTACGAGTACCTTATCAACGTCTCCGGAGATCGGGCTATCGCCACCAAGCACCCGTTATACCGCAGTGCCACGCTAGCCAAAAACGCAGCCCAGTCAGGCGATCTGCTGGTCCTGACCAACCTGGAAGATCAAGACGCCTGGAACAGCCAAACCGAAGATGACCGAATCGACTTACAGTACGCCCAGTCACACATGGCGGTGCGATACCTTGCCGAAACTTATGGAAAATCCACCCCGATAGACATGATGACGCGGATGGGGCAAGGCGCTACTTTGTCCGAGGTTTTTTCCGAGATCGTTGGCGTCGAATACCCGGCTTTTGAGCGGCAATTCGCCCTATGGTTGAAGAGTTGGGAAGATCCGGAGCGAACTCGGATCGCCGAATACACCCGAAGCCTGAACGATATCATGTCGGGCAAAGCGTCGATCGGAGACCTCCGTTCGGTAGATCTAGCGAGTGACGCGCCTCCCTCGGAACGGGTGGCAACCAAGAGAGTCTTGGTGGCCGACGCGGAGGACCTGTTGGCCCGAATAGGAAACCTGTCCCTACCGCCGGAACTGCGCCCACTGCACGATGATGCCGCGCGCTTCATGGAACGGTTCGTCAGGTTACTCACCCTTGAATTAGAGCACCTGTTGGACCAGGAATACCTGGTATTTCTCGGAGACATCATCAGCTCGGTAGATTCGATCTCCCGGCTCAGGTCCGAGGACATTCAGGGTGGAGCGCCTCCCGGGCAGCGGGTGACGGCCAAACCGGGCTTGGTGGCAGACGCTGAAACGTTGGTGCGGCAATTACTAGACGCGCCGCCGCCACCAAGCCTGAACGCGCTTCAACTTCAGGAGCTTGCCTTCCTGGACAGATACATCCAATTCCTGAACCTCGAACTAGAGCAGCAGCGGGAGGAAGTATATCTGCGTCTCCTGACCGGTATCATCACCGAGGTAGATGGAATCTCCTCCCGCCGCTCGGAATCCATTCAGAGCACAGGCTCTTCATCCCAACGGATCGCTACCGCTGAAGGTCTCGTATCCGACTCTGAATCGCTGCTGAGTCAGATGGACACTTTCACACCGCCCTCCCGGCTTCAAGCCCTGCAACTCCAGGGTACAACCTACCTGAAAAAGTACGTTCAGTGGCTAACCATTGAGCTGGAATTTGCCCAGACCAACGATTCCGCTAAGCTCGATCAAGGCAACGCCATGATCGCTGAGATCAACACCCGTGGGAATGAATTCAGGTCTGGTGTCTCAACGGAACAAAAGGCTCAGCCCAATCAGAACGAGGCCAACAATATGCTCGACGAGATCGCAGACATGGAAAGTCTCTTGGTGCAGGGCATCAACGCCGGTTTCAGAAACTCCGCCACCCTGCAACAAGCCAACGCCATGCTGGGAGAAGTCAACGCCCGTGAAAACACAGTGAGGAATAGAATCGGCGACCTGAAGTTCATATATAATCTACGAGAGCCCTAGGAGTTGACACCGCCGGCTCGATAGATTCCAAGCATCGTTGAAAGGCTGGAGACTGTCAGGCATGGCCGACGAAATACATCTCAGGGAATGCCGCGAGGATGAGGGTCAGGCGGTCTTGGATCTATGGCGGCAGGCTGGCGACGTTGTCGCCAGCCCCACCGACTCGTTAGAGCAAGTAAAAGTCGCCATTAATCACAGCGCCGCCTTGTTTTTGGTGGCGGAATCTAAGGGAAACATCGTCGACACCATCATCGGGACTTTCGACGGTTGGCGCGGCGAGGTTTATCGGCTCGCAGTTCGCCGCCGTGGCGTGGCCCGAATGCTGGTGGACGGCGCCGAGAAATGGATGGGGGAGCAAGGCTGCCACCGAATCACCGCCCTGGTGGAGAAGGACCATCCCTGGGCCACCGGATTTTGGAACTCGGCCGGCTACCAGCTTCACGAAAGCATGAGTAGATATCTTCGAGACATCTAAGAGTCTCCCAATGTCACAATACGCGCTGGACATATCCTGACCAGGATCAAGAGGTTTAAATGAAACCATCGGACCTGTTTGACCTAAGCGGCAAAGTGGCCATCGTCACCGGGGGCAACGGTGGGTTGGGCTTGGCCATGGCCCTGGGGCTTGCTGGCGCGGGCGCAAACATTGTCGTGGCCGCCCGCAACACCGACAAGACGTCGGAGGCGCTGAGCCAGATCCAAGGATTGGGGGTGCAAGCCACCGGCGTGAACACCGATGTTAGCCAGGAAGCCGATATCGGCAACATGGTGGCTCAAACGATCGAAGCCTATGGCCGGGTTGATATCCTGGTGAACAACGCCGGCATGACCTTCCGCAAGGAACCCCAAGATCTGGCGGCGGACGAGTGGGACCAAGTGATGGACGTGAACCTGCGGGCCGGATTCCTAGCCGCAAAGGCCGTTTACCCCCACATGAAAAGCCAGGGCGGGGGAAAGATAATCAACATCGGCTCCATGTTTTCCCTGTTCGGGGGCGGCGGCAGCGGGGCCCCCTATTCCTCCAGCAAGGGAGGTCTAGTGCAGCTTTCCAAGAGCCTGGCCGTCGCCTGGGCCAAGGACAAGATCCAGTCCAACGCGATCTTGCCCGGCTGGTTCATGACCGATCTGACCGCCGCAGTGCCGGCAAACCAGCCGGAACGGTACGACCTGATCAGCCGCCGCATCCCCTACGGGCGTTGGGGAGAGCCGGAGGAACTGCAAGGCACGGTAGTCTTCCTATGCAGCCGCGCCTCGGACTACGTGACCGGAGCCGTGATCACCGTGGACGGTGGCTATTCGGTGATGTAGGGCCGAAATCTCATATCGCTTGAAGCGGGTTAGACGAGTCCTGGGACAGGCTCGGGACGAGCGAGTTTTCTTACGTTCATGGTGAGCATGTCGAGCCCCGGGCCTTGTTTCCGAATCGCTTCAAGACCTGGCGGCTTTAATACCGCGAATCAAAGCTGGCCTCTGGAGTTAGGTACGGACGAGCCTTCCCCATCCAGTGTGATTTCCCAGTAGTTCTACGAAATGACAAAACATATCATTTGAGAATATAGGTGTACTATTGCGAAGACTCGTATCGGGCGATGTAAGCCAATGGCCGGAAATTCATCGGCATAACTTCCTGCTTTTCGTGACGCCGATCGCGATAATCTCTTTAGAGGTGGGTCATGCCTCAGGGCAACCAGCGTATTTTAGTAGTGGACGACGAGGCGCCAATACGGGAAGTTTTCGCGAAAGGATTGCGTTTACACGGCTATCATTGCGCTACAGCCGGGAACGCCGACGAGGCCAATCAAATCCTACAACAGGAGGGGTTTGATCTCATCCTCCTGGACATCGCCATGCCCGGAGAGACCGGGTTGTTCCTGCTAGCTGCGCTTGTCGAAAACTATCCGGATATGGCGGTCATCATGGTATCCGGCAATGAAGAATTAGGTACCGCGGTTTACGCGATGCGGCAAGGCGCCGATGATTTTCTCTCCAAGCCGGTGGGCGTATCTCTATTGGTCTACCGGATAGAAAAGGCATTATCGCGCCGTGCCATCCTTGTAGAGAATAAGGCGTACCGCCAGCCCCTGGAACACATGGTCAGCGAGTTGAGCCTGCGGCTTGAACAGAGCAGAGGCGTACTCGCCGCTTTGAACACCGTTGTCCAGTCCCTCATGGCGCGAGAGCAAGAGATTCCGCAAGCATATGTGGGATTGCAGAGAGCAGTGTCGGATATCGATTCCGGACTCAACAGCCTGGCCGATCTTGCCACGGGATTCATAAACGATGCCCCAAATGCCCACCGGACGGATTAGGCTGACAAACATTTTGGTTAACTCAGCTATGTTAAGTCCAACCAGCCAAGCCCCAGCACCTAACCGGCTTACCGGATATCGGCGACAGCATCCGCGATTGTTAGTGCCGGCGCGGGTTCACTGGGAACTCGTTGACAATGGGACCTGGAGTTAAACACATGAGAGAATTGTCGAAAAATCTACTCTTCCAGTTTTCAGTCGCCTGCTTTGTCATAATATTTACCATCGTGTTAGTACTTGACTTAATGATTCGCGCAAGACTTGATGTCTCTCCTGGAGTTGGCTTCCTAGTACTGTCTTTCGCGCTGATCGTCATTTTATTGAACGGATCGAAGACTATATCTCAACAACAGGGTGAGCTAAAGCTGGCCAATACCGGGCTCGAATCCAGAGTGGTGGAAAGAGTCGAGGAGCTAAGGGAAACCAACCTCAGGCTTACGACGGAGATCGATGAGCGAAGATCGGCGGAAGTTCGTCTCGCGGAAACCCTCTAAGAACTGAGGGATATGCAACAGCAATTGGTGCAGCAGGAAAGAATGCAAGCGATGGGGCAAATGGCCAGCGGCGTAGCCCACGATTTCAACAACGCCCTATCGCCGATCCTGGGAAGCGTTGAACTGTTGCTTGAGGCGCCGACGATCTTGGACGACAGGGAGGAATTGATCGATTCCCTCCAGACGATTCGTACCTCAGCCCTAGACGCGGCCAGCGTGGTCCGGCGATTGCGGGGGTTCTACCGTGGGGCACAAGCCGAAGATGTCGTCGAAATCGTTGACGTAAACGAGGTGATAAAGAGCAGTATCGATCTGACCCGGCCCCATTGGAGGGTTCAGGCCCAGTCGGAAGGCCGAGCGATCGATATCGATACCGTTTTGCAGGAAGTCCCAACTGTCTCCATAAATGAGTCTGAACTGCGGGAAGTTTTGACCAACATGATCATGAACGCGGCGGATGCGATGCCCGAAGGTGGAACCATAACCTTTCGCACGCGAACCGAAGGCGAAATGGTCGCTATCGAGGTGAGTGACACGGGTATTGGGATGACAGACGAGGTCCGCCAGCGGTGCCTGGACCCATTTTTCACCACTAAGGCGTGGGACGGGATTAGGGTTGGCGATGGCCTATGGAATCATCCTGCGGAGCCAGCGCACCATCGACGTTGATAGCGAGCTAGGCAAGGGGACGACGTTCTCTATCCGCCTTCGATCGGAAACCAACGCGTCCACGGAATCTGAGCTTGCCCAGAACACAACGTCTAGCCCGTTACACATTTTAGCGGTAGACGATAATTCCGCGGCTCTAGGAACTCTGGGCCGTATGTTACGCACCCTGGGCCACACAGTTGATCTGGCAACCGGCGGGATCCAGGGCTTGGAGAAGTTCCGTGAAGGGAATTATGACCTGGTTGTGACTGACCGGGCGATGCCCGACATGAACGGAGACCAAATGACATCTGCCATGAAGGAACTCTCCGCCAGCCAACGGGTAATCATGTTGACCGGACTTGGCGACATGATGGGAACCGTTGATACTCCCCAAGGAGTGGACTTGGTATTGGGCAAGCCGGTCACCATGAGCATCTTACGGCAGGCGTTGCTAAATATCGGCCCCGGCCAGTAAAAAATCGGAGGGGGGGTGGGGGTCGAAGGCGGCTCATCTAGTCCGATAAGCCAGGCTCGGTTTTGCAGACTGGACCTGTCTCAGAAACAACCGGTCATCCCCACGCCCGCCGCGCCGTCTCTACCACCAGTTCCAGCTTGCGGCGTTGCTGCTCCCACGACAGGGGGTTGCTTTCAAAGAATGTGGCGAAACCGCACTGGGGGCTGATCGCCAGGTTCTCCATGGGAAAGTCCTATGACGCTTCCTCTATGCGGCGGAGCAGTTAGTCGATCTCCTCCGGTGGTCCGGTCTTGGTGGTTATCAATCCCAGGACCACGGTTTTGTCTCTGGGCACAAACCTTAAGGGCTCGAATCCTCCGGAGCGATCGCTGTCGAATTCCAGGAGAAATCGATCGATGTTTATGGCGTTGAAAATCTTGTCGGCTATCGGAGAGTAGTCACCCTCGCCAAACCAAGCACCCCGGTTATTGCCCCGGCAAAGGTGCATCGCCAGGATCGTGCCCTGTAAATCGATTCCGGATAACGAAGCATTGTCCGCATAGATCCCCTCATCGATGATCAGATCCGGGTCTTCACCCTGATCTCTGAACCGCTGCCGCCAACGTTCATCCACAAAATAGGTGTAGCGGGGCGCGTCGATCTGGATGTAAGAGACACCTTCAGTCACCAGGTCCTCTATCTCTTGGCGCAGGATACCAATAATATCCGGATACAAGGCCGCGGTATCTGGATACGCCGTTTCGCCTACCCCGTGCCGGTAGAATGAACTCACGGTCTGGCTGACCGACGGCAAGGTAATCTTGAACGGGGTTTCCGCGTGTTGGTTCAAGAAGCCGGACTCGTGAGCCGTTAGCCGCCGGAGCCTTTCTACTTTGTCCGCTATCAACGTGACCGAGTTAACCCCGCCAAGGGGCGCGTCCGCTTGCTCCGCCGGAGCGATCTCCACCATGCCCCCAACCGCGTCGGCGAAAACGCTACGGAACTCAGTACGCCGGTACTCGCCATCGGTGAAGACATCCATCCCCGCCTGACGCTGCATCTCCAGGAGCTGGAAAACAGCCGTGGTACAATCTGCGCTCAACCGGATCAGCTTGGCGAAGCCTTCTCCCTGGAGTACGACTATGAAACGCAGCATCGACCGCATTCTCACCACGCATACCGGCAGCCTGCCCCGGCCGATGGATCTGTCGGCCATGCTGGAGGAATTCGACTCTGGTGAGCTGCCTGACGGGGAGAAGTTTGAGAGCCGTGTTCGAGAAGCGGTAGCCGAGGTGGTCAAGATACAGGTGGATGCCGGGGTGGACGTGGTTAGCGACGGCGAACAGGGTAAAGTCGGATACTCAACCTACGTCAGGCACCGGCTGACTGGGTTCGATGGCGAAGGATCGGCAACCGCCCGGTCGGACTGGGCCGACTTTCCCGAGGCCGTCGCCCGCATACCCAGGCCGTCCACAGTGATCCGTCCCGCCTGTGACGGTCCCATCGACTGGAAAGGCCGGGAGGCGGTGCAGAAAGACGTCGCCAATTTCAAAGCTGCCGTGTCGGCGTCTCCCCCAGCGGAAGCATTCATGACCGCAGCGTCGCCCGGGGTAATAGCCCATTTCTTGCTGAATCGGTACTTCCCGACCCGGGAAGCCTACCTGGCGCGGTTGGCCGACGTGATGAAGGAAGAGTACAACGCCATCCACCAAGCCGGCTTTCTGCTTCAGGTGGACTGCCCGGACTTGGCGATGGCCCGCCATCTGATGTTTCCTGACATCAGCAACCAGGATTTCGTGAAAATCGCCGAGGCCAACATTGAGGTCCTTAACCACGCATTGTCGGACATACCGCCTGAAGCGGTCAGGATGCACCTGTGTTGGGGCAACTACGAAGGACCCCATCATCGGGACATCCCCATTGAGGAAATCCTCGGCGCCGTACTCAAAGCCCGTCCTCAAGCTTTCTCTTTCGAAGGGGCGAACCCGCGCCACGAGCACGAATGGGAAGTGTTCAAGAACGTCAAGCTTCCCGATGGCAAGATCATCATCCCCGGTGTGCTGGACTCCACCACCAACTACATCGAGCATCCCAAACTGGTGGCCCAAAGCATCGTCCGCTACGCCGAGCTAGTAGGCAAGGAAAACGTCATCGCCGGGTCCGACTGCGGGTTCGGCACCTTCGCCAGGACCAACTATCAGGTGGAACCTGAGATCGTCTGGGCCAAATTCCGCGCCATGGCCGAAGGAGCGCGGTTGGCGTCCGAGCAGCTCTGGCCTCGCTCAAGCTGATCTGAGCCCAGGTGAGGGAGACGCGGATGGCGTACGGCTCTCCCGAAGAAATGATTGACCGGCTGGGAGAGTTTCGGGACCGTATGGGGGTAACCGGCTTTCTGCTCGACTTGAACTTCGGCGGTCAGATACCTCAAGAGTTAGAGCTTAACTCCATGCGGCTTCTGACCGAAAAAGTGATGCCGGCCTTCAAATGAGCTTTGCAGCACATTCCGGCTCGACAGAGATCGGCGCCGCCGGCCCTTCGCACCCAGCGCCGTTACTGGTAAACTGCAAGGGACCAGACGCCACGATGTGGAAATGGTCCGCTCTAAGGAATCATGGCTGAAATACAGCGGTCTGTACGGGAGGCTGAAACATGGCGGAATTAGTGCTAGGTTTGGGCACTTCACACACTCCGATGCTAAGCTTGGACCCTCAGTACTGGCATCTGATGGGAGAAGCGGACAAGAACAATCCTGAGCTGGTTTCAGTGCCCGGTGGCGAGTTGTGTTCCTACGAGGAGCTACTGGAGCGCGCCGACCCCAACATTCCTAAGCACATTTCCCTGGAGAAGTTCGAAGCCAAGCACAAGGCCATCCAGAAGGCCATCGCAACGTTAACCCAGACTTTAGAAGAGGCCGCTCCCGACGTGGCGGTTATCATCAGCGACGACCAAGATGAGCTTCTGTTCGAAGATAACATGCCCACGTACTCCATTTTTTGGGGAGATAACTATCCTCTGATGCCGTACAACCGAGAAGGGTCGGATTCTCCCATAGCCCAGGCGCTGGCTGCGGGCTGGGGCGACGTAGAAAAGGATGTACCGGTAGATTCAGGCCTGGGCCGCCACATCATCGAGTACATGATGGAGGCAGAAGTTGACGTCGCCCAGTTCCGCCGGTTCCGCGAGGACTATGGCGGTTCAGTAGCCAGACTGTATCCTTCGGTCCACGGCGGTGAGAGCAGCTTCGTCAAAGAAACTCCTCCAAGACCCTTTACCATGCCCCACGGGTTCTCCTTCGTCATCAAACGAATCATGAAAAACAACCCAATACCCATCGTGCCCTTGTTCCAGAACATCTACCCGCCCAACCAGCCTACCACCAAGCGGGCATTCAACATCGGCCGCGCCCTGCGTGGGGCCATCGAGTCCTGGGACACCGGCAAGCGGGTTGCCGTTATCGCGTCAGGCGGCTTGAGCCACTTCGTGGTGGACGAAGAGCTAGACCAAATGGCCTTGAAAGGTATGCAAGAGAAGGACCCGGAACAGCTCTACAACCTGCCGCGCCACCGGCTCAATTCGGCGGCGTCGGAGATTCGAAATTGGATAGTTGCCTCAGGGGCCACTGAGCACCTGGATATGGAGATTCTGGACTATGTTCCCGTGTACCGGAGCCCCGCCGGCACCGGAGGCGGCTGGGCGTTCGCCCGCTGGCAGTAACTACCAGGCACGACTAGGACCGTTCACATTGATTTTCTGATCGTTTTATGTCAACCGATCTGATTCCCGGTGAAGTAACTTCGCCGAGCCAGGTATAGGCAAGATAGAGAAAGGAACAGGGCTGATGGTAGAAACACGAGAGACCATCCCGGCGGCCATTGCCGATATAGCGTCCAACTACGTTAGGTCGCGGCCTTGGCCCTATCGGCGATGGATGTCATCCATCGGGATCCCGATCCATAAAGGATATTTCATCGAAGATCTGCGGACCATAGAGTTGGGCTGGTGGCCGGAGCGCGAATGCAACGCGGCCTTTCTGGAAATGATGGGGTCGGAAGGAATGTCGGAGATCCGGGTAACCGAGATCCCTCCGGGCAAAACACTCCCGGCGATGACCTTTGCTCTAGACGAAGTAGTATACGTCGTTGAGGGAAGAGGACTTACCACGATCGCCGGAAGCGGCCCCAAGAAAACCTTCGAGTGGCAGAAGCACAGTATGTTCCTCATCCCACGAGGGCATACTCATCAGTTCACCAACGTACAAGGTGATCGGCCGGCACGGCTCTTGCACTACAACTGCCTTCCTATGGTGATGGCCACTCTGGCTGACCCGCAGTTCTATTTCACCAAGTCAGACGAAGTGGCCGATCGCCTCAACACGGGTGAGAAGGAGTTTTACTCCGCGGCCATCGCCGCCCAGATTCCTGATCCCAAGCTCACTTGGGGCGTCAGGGACATCTGGTTCGGCAACTTCTTCCCAGACATGCGGGCGTGGGATAAGCTCGCCGCGCATACCATGCGCGGCATCGGTACCAGGGCGGTCTACGTTCAATTTCCCGGTTCAGAGATGGCCGCCCACATGTCGGTCTTCGGCGAACGCACCTACAAAAAAGCCCACCGGCACGGGCCGGCTTTCGTCATCGTGATCCCGGATGGGGATGGGTATTCCATAATGTGGGAGGAGGAGAAGGAGAAGATAGTGTTTCCCTGGCAAGAGGCAAGCCTGTTCGTGCCGCCAAACCGTTGGTTCCACCAACACTTCAACGTTGGGGAAGGATCGGCGCGGTACCTGGCATTTCATCCGCCGGTACAATTCGAGGGTTGGGCGGAAAAGGTCGAGGATAGGGTCCGTGACCAGATCGAGTTTCCCGACGAGGACCCGTCTATCCGGCAGCGGTTCGAGGAAGAGTTGGCCAAAAAAGGAAAAACTAGTCTGATGCCCGAGGAAGCGTACCTCAACCCGGATTATCAGCCCCCTGATTCGACGGCAAGCTAGAACTGGTTCAATATCCGAGGTAAATGGGGCGGACAAATTCGCCACAACGGTTTTTCAGGCTCGGCCTGAGTCAAATCTCTAGGTCCCAGAAAATATTACTCTCGTAAGAGGTGAAGGATATGGTGGTACTTTCCAACCAGGAATTCAACGTGGTGGGCACCAGGCCCATACGCCACGACGGCAACGACAAAGTAACCGGACGGGCGCGCTACAGCGCTGACATCACTCTTCCCAGACTGCTCCACGGGAAGATTCTACGCAGTCCCCACGCTCACGCCCGGATCAAGTCCATCGACGCCAGCCGGGCCTTGGCTCTGCCGGGCGTCGAGGCCGTGGTCACCGCCGCGGATTTCTCCCAGCCCAGGGGGAGAATAGCCGACTTGGGCGAAGGCGCCATGGCCAACCCCAAGTGGATAAGCAACAATTGCTTGGCCAGCGAAAAAGCCCTGTACAAGGGGCACGCGGTAGCCGCCATTGCGGCGACCAGCCTACATCTGGCCGAACACGCAATCTCTCTCATAGACGTGGACTACGAAGTGCTTCAGGGCGTGACCGACGTGTTGGAAGCCATGAAGGATGATGCCCCGGTATTGCACGAGCGGCTGGCCAATCTGGAAAACGCCAACATCCGTCCCGGCGGGCTACGCGACGACGACGATACAGAAAAAGCCACCAACATCTCCAACCACTTCTTCTTCGAGTTGGGAGACACCGATCAAGGGTTCAAAGATGCCGACATAGTCGTGGAACGGGAATTCCGTACCGCCACCGTGCACCAGGGTTACATCGAGCCCCACTCCGCCACCGCTATGTGGGGAGAAGACGGCAAACTGACCATCTGGTGCAGCAGCCAAGGCCACTTTCAGATACGAGACCTTACGGGCTTGGTTCTGGGCGTCCCGGTCTCCCAGATCAAAGTGATTCCCATGGAGATCGGCGGAGGTTTCGGGGGCAAGACGGTCATCTACCTAGAGCCGGTGGCCGCGGTGCTTTCCAAGAAAACCGGCCGCCCGGTGAAGGTCTCCATGGGCCGCGCGGAAGTGTTCGAAGCGACGGGACCGACCTCAGGCAGTTACATCAGAGTGAAGATTGGGGCCAACAAAGAAGGGATGATTACCGCCGCTGACATCACCATGATGTACGAAGCCGGCGGGTTCCCCGGGTCTCCCATCAACCAGGCTTGCCAGTGCGTCATGACGCCCTACAACATCGCCAACGGGAGGATCGAAGGATACGACGTGGTGGTCAACAAACCCAAAGCCGCCGCCTACCGCGCCCCCGGCGTGCCCGCTGCCGCCTTCGCCGCCGAATCGGTCATCGACGAGATCTGCGAAAAGCTAGGGATAGACCCGCTGGAATTTCGGACGAAGAACGCTTCCAAAGAAGGGAGCCGCCGCATACCCGGCCCGGTGTTGCAGAAGGTAGGGTATCTGGAGACTTTGGCTGCAGCCATGGATACCGAGCATTACAAGACACCCCTCGAGGGGCCCAACCGGGGACGGGGCGTCGCCGCCGGGTTCTGGTTCAACGGAACCGGGCCGGCTTGCGCCACCGCCAGCGTCAATGCCGACGGAACCGTGAGCCTGATTGAAGGTTCACCGGACATCGGCGGAAGCCGGGCGTCCATGGCTATGCAAGTGGCCGAGGTCCTGGGACTTCCCGCCGAGGACGTCCATCCTACCATCGGCGACACTGACTCCGTTGGGTACACATCCTTGAGCGCCGGCAGCGGCGCGACCTTCAAATCCGGCTGGGCTTGCTATGAAGCGGCGACCGATATCAAACAGCAACTCATCCAGCGGGCCGCGCGGATATGGGACGTCAGTCCCGACGACGTGGAGTACACCGATGGCGTGGCTTCCCACAAATCCGATTCAGAGCTGAAACTGACTTTCAAACAGCTTGCGGGCCGGCTGATCGGCACCGGTGGTCCGGTGGTGGGCCGGGGCAACGTGAACCCGGCGGGCGTGGGTAACTCCTTCGCCGTGCACATCGTAGACGTGGAAGTAGACCCCGAAACCGGCAAGGTTGCTGTCCTCCGCTACACTGCTCTACAGGACGTGGGAAAGGCGATTCATCCCAGTTACGTGGAAGGGCAGATCCAGGGCGGAGTAGTTCAGGGCATAGGTTGGGCCCTTAACGAAGAGTACGTCTACAACAAGTCGGGTGTTATGGACAACTCGTCCTTTTTGGACTATCGCATGCCCACCAGTTTGGACCTGCCGATGATCGACACGGTGATCGTGGAGATCGCGAATCCGGGCCATCCGTTCGGGCTACGGGGAGTGGGCGAAGTGTGCATCGTGCCTCCCATGGGCGCGATGGCCAACGCCATCTACAACGCCATAGGCGTCCGCATGGACGTACTGCCCATGTCTCCAGGCAACGTTCTGGAAGCTCTTTGGGCCAAGAACGGGACGTAATCGATTTAGGCTAAAATGAGGCCTCTCATGGCAAGGCCCTATATTTCCGGGAGCTCAACGGCCATCTTTTGGAAGTGATGACCGCGTAAGAGTTCCGTGGAGTTGGGGGAAGTGATTCCGGCCTTTTCCTGAGGAGGCCACGCCCAGAACACAATCTTATGGTTCGCGTCAACCCGATGCGGCACAAATTCGAGCAAACCGGATCGATCTAGGAAGTACACATCTTATGAGGAGATAGCCCTTGACTACCAAAAAGGCATACCGGTACGACCCTTCGGCGTCCTACGAAGTACGAGAGCATGACTTGGAGTACCTCAACGTCGGCGGCGTAACCCGTCAGGTCCGGATCTACCAGCCCGAAGGCCCTGGGCCTTTCCCTTTGCTTTTGAGCATCCACGGTGGGGCCTGGACCGACAAAGACCACACCGATTACGCATCCACCAGCAAACCACTTGCCGCCACCGGCCTGGTTGTCGCCTCCATCGGCCAGCGGGTCGGCGCCGGGTTCCCTTACCCCTTGCAACTCCAGGACATTCATTATGGCGTCCGTTGGCTTAAAGCCCATGCCGGCGATTTCAACGGTGACCCGGATGCAGTGGGCGGGATCGGCTACTCCAGCGGCGGACACACTCTACCCCTAGCCGCCATGCGCATCAATGATCCCAGATACTCGGCCCTGCCCCTGGAAGGATCGTCTCCGGCCGACGCTAAATTGGCCTTCACGATCTCGTGCTGGCCGGTCATCGAACCATTCTTCAGGTACGAGATCGCCAAGGCAAATGGCAACACAGAGTTGATGGAAAAGCATCACATGTTCTTCCAGGGCGACGAAGCGATGCACGAGTCCACCCCTTTGAACGTCATCGAAAGTGGCGAGAAGATAACGTTATCTCCAGCCTTGGTCATGCACGGCACTGCGGACGACGTGATGCCGATCGAGGCGTCCGAGAGATTCGTCGCCGCTTACAACGCCGCCGGAGGACAGGCCCAACTGGTGCCCTGGCAGGGTAAAGGCCACGGCTGGGCTAGGGAGGCAGGCCCGGAGGTAGACGAGTTTGTAAAGGTGGTTACGGATTTCATCGCCAAGCAGCTCGGTTAAAGAACCCCGATACCCACCAGCAATCCCGAACCCGCGTCTAGGGCAGACGAACCATACTCTAGGCAGAATGATAAAAGAAAGCCCCGGTAAACCGGGGCTTTCTTCATACCTGGCCCGCGGCTGAGAGCCGCAGAATTCCGCCGAGACGGCCATTCGCCTCATCAATCGCAATACGGGATTATTCGATCTCCGATCAGGTCGATGGTTTTCATGATCTGGCCGTGGGACGGTCCTCCCGAATGGGCGTGTCGCAGCCGCAGCAGACAGGTTTCGGCGCCGGTCGCTTCCTGCCATCTTTGAAATTCAGTCAGGCATTCTTCGGGGTCACCTAGGATCAAGCGGTCTTTGGCGATTCGATCGAGGGTCAATTCGGATTCATCTTTTATGGACTTGAATTCGGATAGCCCGTTCCGCCAATAGTACCGGTACGCCGCCAAAACCTCTGGCCCGTAAACTTCTTCAGCTTCCTTTCTGGATCCCGCCACCCAAGCGTCCCGCATGATGACGACTTCCGGCTTTTTGCCCCCGGCATCGGCTGACCGGCGGTACTGGTCTATCAACCGGCAAGTGTTTTGCAGTGTGGTGCTGGGCGTAGAAACAAACGCATCCCCCAAAGTACCGGCTCGCCGCGCGCTCACCGGCGCCCCTCCGCCGATCCAAAGGGGAGGATGGGGTGACTGCACCGTGTCCGGTCGTACCCTGAGGTTTTTAATGCTGTGGTGTTTGCCTTCATACGAAAATTCCTGGCCCGACCAGCAGTTGCGCAGAATCTCGATCTTTTCCTCAAACAGCTCCACCCGGTCCGACATCGTGATGCCAAACGCCTGAAAATCCGCCGGTTGGTAGCCCAAGCCAACCCCAACGGTGACCCGGCCCTTGGAGATGATGTCCAAGGTGACCACATCTTCGGCCAGGCGGACGGGATGGTGCAATGGCAACAGAATCACCGATGTACCCACCCTCAATGTGGTGGTGGATGCCGCCACGGCGGTACACACGATCAACGGTGACGGGAGGAACCCATCCCTGTCCTGATGATGTTCCCCAAAAAAGCACGAGTCGAATCCGGCTTGTTCGGCCAAGCGCGCCTCTTCTATAACTTCGTCCACGCATCTGGGCAAATCCTCTCCGCGAGGCGGGTTGGCAATGGAGCTATATATCCCGAATTTCATGAAATACGACCTTACTCTACCGGTTGCCCGATCAGGATTATTTCAAAGAGCGTTCTCTGCGAACTCTCGAATGCACCCTTCGACTAGATCGGTTGCGTCCGCTGATATCTGCCAAAGATCAAGCAAACAAATACCGAGGACAAACAGCTGTTCTTTGATCTGAGTTTGGTAAGCCAGCGATGAGCGCCAGCCCCGCGTGAGGATGACGGTCCTCGGCGGCTGAGCAGCCTCAGAGCGCAAGTGAGTCAGGGAATCAAGCCGGACCGGCATCTTCCGCTTCGTAGGCCTGAACCAGGGCTGTTCGGAGTTCTTCAGAAAACTCCCGGCGTTGCCAATCACGCACCTCGTGCGCACCACCGTCTATATATTGGGCAGCCGATCCATTCCAGTGAAGGGCCAAACGCTCCAGGCTAACGGCGGGCCAGAGCAAAGACGGGTCCAGGCCCAGAGAATCCCCCTGCCGGATTCGCCACGCTTTGAGCGATCGCAACCTGGCGTTAGATTCTGGTCCCCAGGGATTGTCCCTGGGACGCCAAGGCCGCTGCACTTCTGGTCCGGTTGTTCCTCGCTGGATCGCTTCCCGGATCAGGCCTCCCGACCGTCTCGCTATCCCGCCGGGTAGGCCACGGACCTGATGAAGTTCCATATCCGGTGAGCCGGCCAGGGTGAGCAACGCCTCGTTGGTCAACACCCGGAAGGGCGGACAGTCCATCCGCCTCGCCTCCTCCTCTCGAAATAGGAATAGCTCTTTGAGCACCGCCAGGTCCCGGGGCCCTAACCGGCTGCTCCCCTTGACGCGCAACATCGCCGTCTCCGGCGGATCGGGAGGTGACTGGCGGACCTGTTCCAGCCTTTGACATTCCTCCGTAACCCAATCCAGACGCCGAAGTGTTGCCAGACGCCCCTGCAGATCACCGGCCAATTTCGGCAGGTACTGCACGTCACCCGCCGCGTACTCCACCGCCGGCTGGCTCAGAGGCCGGCGGCCCCAGTCCGAGGTTTGTAAAGCCCGGCTCTTGGGGATCCCCACTCCCAGGATGCCCTCGAGCACCGAGGACAGGTTCGTCCTGGGTATCCCCAGCAATCTCGCCGCCAACTCAGTGTCGAATAGGGACCTAATCGTGAACCCATAGTCCCGATGCAGACACCGCACGTCGTAGTCAGAGCCATGGGCAACTATGATTATCGAAGGGTTAGCCAACAGATTTCCCAAGGCGGACAGGTCGGCGACGGCCAATGGGTCCAGCAAGAAAATGTCCTCACCGGCCGAGATCTGGATCAGGCAAACTTTCTCTCGGTAGGCATGCAAGCTGTTGGATTCGGTGTCCAGGGCCAGCAAAGGCTCCGACGCCAACGCCTCAGCGACGCGGTCCCAGCTTTGCTGGTCGTCGATAAATAGGGTTTGGCTCATGCGATTGATCCGTTCAACGGTCTACGACATTGATTTATGATTGATTAACCTTGGCGCACGAACTTATCAACTCCTACACCATCCGGCACGCCCACGTAGATGTCTCCGTTGGCGTCTATCCAACTGCCGTGGCCACCTCGAATTATCCATCGGGCCAACAGAGTACCTTCTTTATTCATCAGGCTGATCCGCGAGTCGGTGTCCTCGGTGTGACCCTGACGGGCGTCGTTGCCGCCTTCACTGATACAGAAGACACCATCCGGACTCTGAGAAATGTCCATGGGCCTCAGCAGATCGGTCCACATTCCAACGAACTCCCCATCCCGGTCGAAGATCTGAATGCGGTTGTTCTCCCGGTCACAGACGTACAGCAGATCGTCAGCGCCGACCATCATGCTATGGACCAAGTGGAACTGGTTCGCGCCGCCTTTGCCGGGTTCTCCCCAAGACGCCTTGAGCTGACCGTTGGCCGCGAACCGGTGTACCCGGGCGTTCCGGTATCCGTCAGCCACGTACATGTCGCCCCACGGCGAGGGCACCAACTCCGCCGGATAGTTGAAGGGACCGGCAGCCCTGGGCACCAATGTGCCTGGCACTTCGCAGCCGGTGTCCGAGTGAACGCCCCGCTCTCCAATAACTTGCAAAGGCTTGCCGTCCAACGTAAAACGCAGGCAAACCGAGTCCTCGCGATCGGTAACGTAAACGATGTCGTCTTTGATGAATATTCCATGGGGATTGGTGATCGCGCCCAGGCCCCATGAACCCACGTAACTACCGTCGCGATTAAAGACCACTATCGGCGGATCTTTTCGCTGAAAGGCGTATACCCGGTCCTGAGAATCGGTTGCCACGGCGCTCACCATGCCAAAGGTTTCGCCCGCGGGCAACTTGGCCCAGCTTTCAATCAATTCGTAAGTGTATTCCCCGTTCCCTACAGTCGTCATGGGCTGACTACCTCCATCGATCATTTATAAGATCTCGTTCGCGCCTTTTTAGAAAGTCCTACTTGGAAATATGCGGCGGTATACCCCAGGCGATCCCGGTGCGTGGCCGTAGACGCCGCCGATGTAATCGTGCATCCCGTCCTGGGCGCTACGGTTCCGCCAAGCCTGACTCTCGGGCACGGTCTCGTGTTCGAATTCATACACCGTCGTATACTTGGGACCACCTTCCACCGCGTGGTAACGTCGGACAGCGATGCACCCTGGAAGTTCCAGGTTGGCCGGCGTCCGTACATTGTCGTAATACTCGTTGTACTTGGCCTCGATCTCCGCGGGGACCTCCATCCGGCCTACCTGGATAGCCGGAGCCATGCCCCGTCCCAGCACGTGGGAATCGTTTTCCTTAGGGTATATCTGGGTGCAGACGATGCGGGAATAGTTGCGGCCCTTGGTCGAAAGCGCGATTCGCTGGGTCCACTCCGAAGGGTTGCGGCGGAAGTTCAGGTACTCCTCCGATTCAAGTGCTCCCACCGACTCCAGTTCGTACATAGCCAGATAGCGGGGGCTGCCCTTCAGAGCCTGATACCTGGCGAAGTTCAGAAAACCCGGAAACTTCATCAGATCACCGACATGCTCATCGTTATACCAGACGTTAAAGTCCGCGTCGTGCTCGGAGTCGATGTCAACAAAGACCATCAACAACGCTGTGCCCTTTTTCTCTACCACGGCCTGCTGCTCCTCTGGGGGAAACTATCTTAGACAACAGCAATGATACCCACCGAAAGACGCCGCGGCAAACATCCCGCCGGCAGCATTGTGACGGCCTCAGTTTCTACTGCTATACTGGGCCAAAGCTCAATGGCGAGGAAATTGCGAGATGACGACATATGAAGTCGTGGGGAAACCGGTTACCAGGCAGGAAGGTCCCGACAAAGTGTCGGGCAATTTTCAATACTCCGCTGACGTTACGTTGCCCGGAATGATCTGGGGCAAGGTGTTGAGAAGTCCTTTTCCTCACGCCAGATTAGTCAAGATTGACGCCTCGAAAGCGCTGGCGATGCCGGGAGTCCACGCCGTCATCACGGGTCAAGACACCCTTGGCATGCGGATAGGAAGGAGTGTGCGCGACGTACCGCTGCTAGCCGAGGGTGAGGTCCGATTCGTGGGAGAGAAGGTAGCGGCCGTGGCAGCCGACGACCCCGACCTAGCGGAAGAAGCCCTCCTAATGATCGACGTAGAATATGAGCCTCTGCCCGCTGTATTCGACCCGGTTGAAGCCATGGAACCCGGAGCGCCCCACGTCCACGCCGGCTCGCCGGTTTTTGAGAGCACATCGGGTCCCGTCCAGCCCCAAGGCAATATCCTGAACCATTCAACATGGTCTAGTGGGGACGTGGAACAGGGATTCAGTGAGTCGGACCAGATCTTCGAACATACCTTTTCCACCACATGGGTACACCAAGGTTACATGGAACCGTATTCTTGCGTGGTGGACATCGACGATGCCGGGCGTGTCCAGGTCTGGGCGAACAACAAAGTTCCCTACACCTTGAGAAGACAGTTGGCTGACGCGCTGGGATTATCCGAGGACCAGATACTAGTCAACCCATGTGGTATCGGCGGCGACTTCGGTGGTAAGTCCCCGGCGATGAACGTTCCGTTGGCCTATTTCCTGTCCCGGAGCAGCGGCCGGCCGGTAAAGATGATTATGAGTTATATCGAAGAGCTGGTGGCCGGCAACCCAAGGCATCCTTCCGTGATCACCATCAAGACCGGCGTAAAGAACGACGGAACATTCGTGGCGCGGGAAAGCCGGGTAGTGTACAACGGGGGAGCTTACTGCGGCTTCAGAGGCCGCCCCGGTCTGGCAGGCAGCCGCGATGCTGCCGGGGGACAGTACCACATACCTAATTTTAAGATCGACAGCTATATGATCTACACCAACAACGTGCCCTGCGGTTCCTATCGGGCGCCGGGACAACCCCAGGTGGCGTTCGCGGTGGAATCTCACACCGATATGATCGCCCGGGAGATGGGCATAGACCCGTACGAATTGCGGCTTAAGAATGTGGTTCGCGACGGCCAGATGTGTGCTACCGGAGCCCATTACAACAACGTGCGGGGAGAGGAGACATTGAAGGCGGTTGCCGAGGCTGCCGATTGGGGTTCTGCAAAATCAGGGCCATATGTTGGGCGGGGCATATCCTTGGGCCAACGCCCCCAGGGCCAAAGCGTCTACTCGGCGAAGGTGACGATGGACGAGAATGCCCAAGTAACCTACCACACGTTGGTGCCAGAAACGGGCACGGGTATTCACACCGTCGGCCGGCAGGTAGTGGCGGAGGACCTGGGTATCCCGGTAGAACATGTGAGGGCCGTTCAGATGGACACGGACGGCGGGCCCACCGACAGCGGGTCTGGAAGCGGCAGCAGCGTGGGCGGGACCGGCGCTGCCCTGGGAGCCGCCGAAGGTGTTCGCAACCACCTCACCCTCATGGCTGCCGAATTCTACGGATGGCCCGAAGAACGGATCAAATTCCGGGGAGGCCGGGTTTTCGTTGAGGGCGACGCTGAACGTGGGATTTCGATCCAGGAGTTGGCCTCCAAAGTCGTCGCCGGAACCGGAGAGCACATCTCATTCTCTAAGACCACGGAGGCCAAAGAACCGGACGTGACTTGCTTCTGCGCCCAGGTGGCCGAGGTTACGGTAGACCCGGAAACCGGAGAGGTAAAGCTGCAAAAGTTCGTGACGGCCCACGATGTAGGAACTATCCACAACCCGATCACGCATCAAGGACAGATCGACGGGGCGGTGATCCAGGGGGTGGGATTTGCCCTGATGGAGGAATTGCTGTCAGAAGAAGGACATATCTCGACCCTCAGCATGGGCGACGTGAAGACACCAAATATTCAGGACATACCTGAACTGGTAACGGTTCTGGTAGATTCTCCGGGGGGCAATGGCCCCTTTGGGGCGAAAACCATCGGAGAGCAACCCCTGCCACCGGTGGCGCCGGCCATCGCTAACGCCATCTTCGACGCCGTGGGGGTTCGGATCCTAGACCTGCCCATCACGTCGGAGAAAGTGCTTGCCGCACTGAATAAAAAGTGACCTCGCCACTGTTCCCACTAGGCGGCCCAAGATGAGCGTCAGTGGATATCTGCTGCCATTCCCAGATCCTGGCGCTGCCGATATGATGAGCGACCATCTGGAGCAGGTGGTCCAGGCCAACGGCCCAGGAAAGATAATCGTTACCACATGTCTTCCCGAGACTTCGACGAATGGGTTAGAGAATCCCTCCGGGTCTGTTGGTCAATCTGCCCGAAGGAAGTTGGAATTCTTTAGGCTGGAAGACAGAGAGTGGGTATTCCTTTACGGTACAACGGTCGATGGCGGCCGGGAGCCGAAAAAAGTGGTCTTGGAAGTCCAGGCGGCCGGAACCATCAGATGCACGTTAACGAACATGAGCGGCAGGGAAGGCCAGTTTTTTCTGGAGTGCAGTTTTGAACTCGAGGAGGCGCAGTAACCCCTTCCCGGGCACCCTCTCTGCAACTGACTACGATTTCCAAACCTGAAGCAGAGGCCCCCACTAATTTCCGACGATCCACGACCGTGATCCACAATCCTCCGGAAGGTTTCGAGACTGGAACAGCTACACGTCGCTTGACAAGATCACGCCACAAACAATATCATAAAATAGTATTTTATATAGCTATTACTATTGTAATTTAAGATATACTCCATCGTAACTGAGGGTCACCATGGTCGTCAGAGTAAGCAACGCTCCTGCCGGCTTGGACCACTAGCAAGTACCCTTCCTCGGCGCGGCTTGATGGTCCGGCTTCCTCATTACCGTTTCTAGACACCATCACCTTTCGATAGGACGTTCTTTGCTTGCAGACTGACAGACCCGAAATCCAGGCGCCAACCGTCGGCGTGGAGACCGAGACTCCGACATCTGAAGGAGCCGTGAACGTTCCGGAGGCCCCTGCTCCGAGGCCGGTCACAGCAGCCCGGCCGGCACGCCGGGCCACAAAGAGGGGCTGGAAACAAACCTTCGACTCCCTTTCAAACACGCACTTCCGCCACTTCTGGCTGGGAATGATGGTGATGATGGGGGCCATGCAGATGCAGATGATGGCCCGGGGCTACCTGGTCTACGACTTAACAAACCAGAACGCCGCTATCCTTGGGCTGGTCAACGCCGCCACCGCGCTCCCCATATTGGTCCTTGCGCTGTTTGGCGGAGCGCTGGCCGACAGGATTGAGCGCAAGCGCATCGTTCAGGTTGGGCAAGGCGGCGCAGCCATACTTGCGGTGTTCATCGCCATTTCCATCTCTGTGGGCAGCATCACGTGGTATCACCTCCTCGGCGCGTCGATAGTCCATGGGTCCCTCATGGCGCTGCTGATGCCGGCCCGGCAAGCCATGATCCCTCAGTTGGTTGGCAAGGAGAAGCTGGGCAACGCCATGGCCCTGAACGCGGCCGGCATGAGCTTGACCACGCTGATGGCGCCGGCTCTAGCGGGGGGGCTTTACGCGCTGATAGGTCCGGATGGCGTGTACTACGTCATCGGTGGGATGTTAGTGGGCGCGATGCTATTAACTGGACTGCTCCCCAAATCCACCGCGGAGCCCACCGACAAAAGAACGACGGTGCTTGGCGACATCAAGGACGGACTCTCTTACATCCGGCGTACCCGCATGGTCTTTGTCTTGTTATGCCTGGGATTGGCCACCACCATGCTGGCCATGCCCTTTAGGTTCTTGCTGCCGGTATTCGTGGTTGACATATACCACAAAGGACCGGAGGCGATGGGGCTATTGGTGAGCCTCATGGGATTAGGCACCTTGATCGGCTCACTGTTTATCGCCGGACTGGGCCGGTTTCACCGGGGGCTGTTGCTCATCGCGGGAAGCTTTATGACCGGCTTTGCTTTGCTGCTAGTATCCATATTCCCGGTATACGCTATTGCCTTGGGACTCATGGTTCTTCTCGGCCTGGGAGACGCCGGCCGAAGGGCGCTGAACCAAGCCTTGGTGATGGAAATCTCCGAGGAACAGTACCGCGGCCGGGTATGGAGCGTCTTCATGATGAACTTTGGGCTCATGCCTTTGGGCGTTTTGCCTGCGGCCCTGGTAGCCGAATATTTTGGCGGTCAAGTCGCCATCGGCATCCTGGCCGGGCTGATGCTTCTCGTCTCGGCCGTCGTCTTAATCACCCACAAGCAACTCCGTCAGTTCCAGTAACAGAGGAACGATCGTCCCCATTTCGTTCGCGCCTGCTCACGTCTTCGGATCTAGCGATCCCTATTCGCCGATGGTGTTCATAACAGGCTATACTACCGTCGATCAAATCAACATTATCGTGGCTGTAACCCCATTCCCCTGAGCTTTTAACCCGTGTAGAGGAGTTGCTATCGATGGAACTATTGGTAAACGGAGAATCGTACGAGGTGGACGTGGACGAGGAGACGACTCTTCTTGCCGTCCTGCGCCACGACCTGGGATTGACCGGCACCAAATATGGGTGCGGCGACGGAGATTGCGGAGCCTGCACGGTCTTGATTGACGGCGAGTCGAAGAACTCTTGCATCACTCCAGTGGAAGCGGCGGCAGGGCGAGAGGTTACTACCATCGAAGGTCTAGCCAAGGGCGGCAATCTCCATCCGGTTCAAGAAGCATTCATCGAACACACGGCGTTCCAGTGCGCTTTCTGCACGCCGGGATTCATCATGAGTGCGGTAGCTTTGCTATCGCGCAACCCTCAGCCCGACGATCGGCAGATCCGAGCGGCTCTGACCGGCAACATCTGCCGCTGCGGCACCTACGTACGTATCCTGCAGGCGGCCAAGGCAGCCGCCGAGCGGATGGGCCAAGAAGGAGGAAAGTGATGACAACGATCAGTGAACTTCACGAGGATGCCGCGCTCGTCGTTACCGGTCCCCCTCAATGGGCCGGTGGGCTTGAGCTTCGCGAGCCACCCGGACCGGAGGCGACTTTGCTGGTAATGGACCGGCAAGGCGGCGCCACCGCTTTCTCCGGCAAAGTGGAATACGGCCAGGGCATCCGCAGCGGATTTTCCCTCGCTGTCGCTGATGAACTGGACCTGCCACTTGATTCGGTTCGCATCATTTTGGGCGATACCGCTCTGGTGCCTTATGATCGAGGCACCGTTGGCAGCCTGTCGACGATGACGCTGGGTATGCAGCTCCGGCGGGCGGCCGCAACAGCAAGAGGCGCGCTCATCACCCTCGCCGCGGAGCATTGGTCGGTTGAAGAGGCCAGTTTGGCAACAAGCGAGGGCCAAGTCTTCGTAAGCGGCGAGCCAAGCCGAAGAGTCTCCTACGCTGAGCTACTGCAAGGAAAAGACCTTCGGCTGCCTATTCTCGAAGACACGGCCACCAAGCGGGCCGAGGATTTCGTCTTCATGGGTAAGGACGCGACGCGTACCGATGCCCTGGCCAGGGTCACCGGCCAAGCCAAGTACTCGCATGACATCGTCGTAGATGGCATGCTCCACGGCAAGATCCTGCGCGCCCCTTCCTATGGCGCCACTCCCCAGCAGATTGATACCGCTGGGGCCGAACGCATTCCCGGCTTTGTCATTCTGGTACGAGATGGGGACTTCGTCGGTGTGGTGTGCGAGCGCGAAGATGCCGCCGAACAAGCTGTCGATGCGATACGGGTTCGCTGGCAAGAAGAACAGAACCTCCCATCAGACTCAGACTTTCCAGCCGCACTGAAAGAGAAAGCCAAGGAGATGATTGTCCTTCGAGAAGAGGGTTCGCCGGCGGATGGATTTGCCCAGGCGGACCATGTCCTAGAGGGCAGTTACTTTGTTCCCCACGTCGCTAATGTCCCCATGGAGACCAGCGCCGCGGTTGCGTCATGGGATGGCGGGAACCTGACCGTTTGGTCCGGTGACCGGGCCCCCTTTGGAGTGCGGGACGAGCTGGCTCAAGCATTGGATATGAGTCAAGACCAGATACGAGTCATTGCCCCCGAGGTCGGCGGCTCCTTTGGCACCAAGGGCACCGTTGAGGTGGCGAAAGAAGCGGCTGTCCTCGCCAAAGCAGCGGGCCGGCCGGTTCGCGTCGCCCACAGCCGGGAAGAAGAGTTCATATGGGCCACCGTACGGCCCGCGGCGCTCTTTGAGATCCGCAGCGGTTTCAACGCCGACGGACAGATCGTGGCTTGGGAGTACACCGCCTATCACACCGGCGACCGTCCGCAACGTGGGCAGCGGGGGGCCGATACCCCCTACAACACCCCGAACGTGCGCATAGCCGTGGCGGATTCCGCATCGCCCCTGCGAACCGGCTCTTACCGGTCGCTTGGTTGCGCGGCGAATCATTTTGCCCGGGAGATTCATATCGACGAGATCGCGGCCACTCTCAACATGGATCCCGTGGAGCTTCGGCTCATGAATCTGACCCATCCTCGCTTAAGCCGAGTCCTTAGGCAGACCGCCGACCGCTTTGATTGGGAATCTCGCCGGAACGATACCTCCGTGGGAATCGGTGTAGCCATCGGTTACGACGCTGGCAGCTTCGTGGCTGAATGCGCGGAGGTCACCGCAAGAAGAAGGAATGTGAGGGTACAACGAGTCGTGGCTGGCATCGACTGCGGCATGGTAGTCAACCCTGAAGGCGTCCGCAACCAGATGGAAGGGTCCATCATCATGGGCATGGGAACCGCGCTTCGTGAGGTAGTAGAATTCGATTCCGGGCGGCTGTTGAACCCGGCCTTAAGCCGGTACCGTGTACCGCGCATCAACGACACACCCGAGATCGAGATTGTGATGTCCGGTGACTCCACAACCCCGTCCACCGGCGCCGGCGAGCCAGGGATCGTCCCCATCGCCGCCGCCATCGGCAACGCGGTCTATGCTGCCACCAAGACCCGCATCCGGGACCTTCCCATCGTACCCCGGCTGGGATGATGGCGGTTAGAAATAAGAGAGCAGCGCTTTGAGGCAAAGTACTGACCGTATTCTAGTTTCCCACGCCGGTAACTTGCCACGGCCCGAGTATCTAAACGAGTTAATCGACGGTGGAATCAGCTTGGAGGCGGCCACTGGAACCGAGTATCATCAGCGGCTTCCCCAAGCAATACAAGACGTCGTAGACCGGCAGGTGCTGCTGGGAGTGGACATCGTGAACGATGGTGAGTTTGCTAAAGCCGGGAGTTACGGCGGCTACATGGTTGATCGCGTCACAGGTTACTCGACGGTGCCAGAGGACCCGGCCCGCCCACCCAAAAGAGCTGGTACGTCGGAGCGCGATCGTAGACAATTTCCAGGCTTTTACGATTCAGGGCTTTGGTTTTCTGGATCCGGGGGACCGATCCGTCCGGGGTTTGCCACCCAGGGAGGAATGCGCTCCCCTAATCAGAGAGCCCCACGGGTATGCACGTCGGCTGTTACCTACTCCGGCCAGACAGCCGTCCAGGCCGACGTTGACCATATCAAGGCGGCGATTCACGGTAGAGATGTCGAGGGGTATATAGCGGCTCTAGGGCCTCTGAGCTTGGGCGCCGGGGTACGCAACGAACACTACAGCAGCGAAGAAGAGTACATGATGGCCGTGGCTGAGGCATGCCGTGAGGAGTACAAGACCATCACGGACGCCGGTCTCATAGTGCAAGTGGACGAACCCGGAGTTCTGCACGTCTTGGACCTTCTATCCAGACTGGAATGTCAATGATCTGCGTAAATATCTAAGCTTCTGCGTCGAGGTGATCAACCGTTCCATACAGGGCCTGCCCGAAGATCTAGTTCGATTTCATACTTGCTGGGGAAGTGGTCACCCCCCTGGTAAACGACATAGAGCTTAAATCCATCGTGGACCTGCTGATCAAGATCAACGCCCGGCAATACTCGATCGAGGCGGCTAATGTGAGGCACGAGCACGAATATCGTGTGTGGGAAGATGTGAAACTGCCCGAAGGCAGGATGCTGATGCCGGGCGTAATCTCCCACGCTACCGACCTGGTTGAGCACCCCGAACTCGTGGCTGAGCGTATCGTCAGGTACGCTAATTCGGTGGGGCGGGAAAACGTCCAGACCGGTACCGACTGCGGCATGGGTTCCCGGGTTGGTCATGAAGAAGTTGTTTGGGCCAAGTTGAGTTCCATGGTAGAGGGTGCAAGACTAGCGACAGAGAGGTTATGGGGATAACCCGTCACCTTGACGGAGCGGCCTGTAGCCGGTAATCTAGGCTCACCGATATCCAAAAGCCTACTAGTAAAGGGAGTTTTGAATGACTACAAAAGCCCAAACGTATAATGTCGACATCGCCGACGTGGAATATATCAATCACGGTGGCGCTCCCCTATTGGCGAAGCTGTTCAAGCCCCAGGGCAGCGGGCCGTTCCCAATCATGCTTGAACTGCATGGTGGGGCCTGGGTCCGGGGAGCTCGTGAGAATGGCGACGCGGCCAATGAAGCGCTGGCCAAGACTGGTGTGATCGTGGCGGCATTGGATTTTCGCACGCAAGATCCGTATCCGGCCTCTTTGGCCGACATCCACTATGCGGTCCGTTGGGCTAAGACTCAGGCCGCGTCTTGGAACGGCATCCCGGGCAGAGTCGGCGCCATGGGCACTTCCAGTGGCGCGCACCAGGCCATGCTCCTGGGCATGCGCCCGAACGACTCTCGCTACGCCGCGCTGCCATCCCCGGCGGGCTCTTCAGCAGACGGAACCCTAGCCTGCGTGATCATGGTTTCTCCCGTGATCGACCCTCTGGGACGATATCTATATGCCAAAGGCCTGCGATCGGATTGCACGCCACCCGAGGGTATGGGCGAGCGGACGCCACCCATGCACGAGCAGTACTGGGGAACGGAAGAAGCCATGGCCGAGGGTGCCCCAGGGCGAATCCTTGCCAGTGGCGAGAAGACAGCCCTTCCGCCCACGCTGGCCCTTCGCCGCGACTACGAGGCGGCGCATCCTCGCCCGGACTTCGACGAGTTCGTAGATCAGTACCGCAAGGCTGGCGGCCCGATCGACGTGACCATCGTCGATGGAGAAGGCGAGGGTCTTCTGAGCGACCTATCTTCTGACGTTGGAAAGCAGACGTTGGAGCAGATGGGCGCGTTCATCCATAAACACATCGGTTAAGCCAGACACCCTGGTGCGCTGACGTTAAGAGGCGAACACGTAAAAACGTGTTCGCCTCTTATGCGTATCGGTGGAATCGCCCAACCTTGCCGGACGCCGGCATCAAACTAGGCCCGCACTCTAATGACTGCGGGCCTAGTCTTTCGTCCGGATAGAAGAACCACTGAGCCTTAGCAAGAAGCAAGGCCTGGTCTTGTTGCGTTGCTAGAACTCGGTTGGAAGGGTGAGCTTACCGGCTGGCCATCACCGCCTCATTCAGCCCGCGGATAGCATCTCGCGTTTCCTCGCTTGGCGCCTTGCCCATCTCGACGTGTTGGGACACCTCGAAGGACCGGTCCACCTCTGCCATAACCGCTTCGTCCGACTGGTCGATGTCGATCGGGACGCTGATCTGGGCCCATGACGTATGGCCGGTCAGCCAGAACACCTCGGTGGGGTTGTTCTCCGGATCGCGGAAGTAGCAACCGATGGCGCTGGCATGGGTGACGATGCGGTCTATCTTATACCCGCGCTCATTAATGCGCCGCTTGAAGTCACGGAGGTCATCAAGGGAGTCTACCCGCATCGACATCTGCTGGATCCAGTGGGGGTCCTCAAGGGAAGTCCGGCCGCTGATCAGCGCGATCTCGTGGTCGACGCCTTCCGGGTCGGCGCTGAAAAAGGCCCCGAGCGGACCGACTTTGGTCAGCGTCATGCCCATGAATTTCCCGTAGAATTCCTTCATGAGTTCCAGATCCTGAACGTAGAAGCCGATATGACCGAGTCCATTGACTTTCGCTGACATTTTGGTCTCCTTTCCGCTTTCTTCAGAGTGACTGTGCAGCCGATCTTAATCTTACTTAACAACGAGTTTTGCTTGCCAGAGATGATACCCAAACCCATAAGTTCTGTCCACCACGGGAGGGACGCCGGAACCACTTTCACCGGACTGTCGAGTGTCAGATATAGATAGCGATTTCCCCAAACAGTTCCTGAAGTCTATGTTTGTCATCTTCGGCGAGCGTAGGCTCATCCATGGCTCTGAGGTTGTCCTCCATGTGGGTGAGGCTTGACGTGCCGGTGAGCACGATGGATATCCCCGGATGGTCGGCGGCGAATTTGTAACCGGCGCTTATAACTGAGTCCACGTCGTCGTGGATCAACCAGTCTAGGGGGGCATCGTCAGGCACGGCGTTTTAAGGGACCAGGCCTTGGGTCTTCCACTCGGCAACTTGTTCCCGCAATAACTTGGGACTCACCAGCTTGATGCGTACCGCCGCCATGTTGACGATGCCAACGTTGTGCTCCATCGCCAGGGGAAGAGCCTTGTCCGCCGCGGTCTGATTAAGTATGCCGTACTTCAATTGGATGACGTCCCACAGTTCTGGGTGAGATTCCAGAGCCAGCACGACGCCCTTGTGATCGTGCTCAACCATGAACTGCTCACTAAACCCGATGAACCGAATCTTCCCTTGCTCTTGAAAGCGCTTCAGCACCGGGTAATGCTGTTCCACCACATCGAAGTAATGCTTTGAATTGAAGACATGAAACTGTAGGACGTCAACGTAGTCAACCTGCAATCGAACCAGGCTGTTTTCAATGGATCTGGCGATATCTTCGGGTGTTCGCATCACACCGCCGCGGTCTAGGTAGCGGCATTTGGTAGCCAAGATATACGAGTCTCTTGGAACGCCCTTCAAGCCTCGCGCCAAAATCGATTCACTGTCTCCGTAAGCCTCCGATGTATCGAACAGGTTGACGCCTGAGTC